>Ga0181532_10002439_pt1 | contig 17385 bp, 19 predicted proteins | sample PEATcosm2014_Bin_33_FD_119768 | JGI IMG/M metagenome (GOLD analysis project Ga0181532, IMG submission 119768) | Peatland microbial communities from MTU Mesocosm Facility, Houghton, MI, USA - PEATcosm2014_Bin11_30_metaG | ecosystem: Environmental > Terrestrial > Soil > Wetlands > Peat | place...
ACAAGAAGATTCACACCCCATTCTTTTGTTTAAGATGGATAAAAATCTCCCGATTAGTTAGGGAGCATACCTACTCCCTCCGCCCCTGAGTGAAAAACCGAGCCATCATCGGACGCGGAATTCGGAGCGGACCAAGGATCGAAGTCTCTTCCACCCCGCCCCGAAAAACACGCCTCCCCGCCCCGGAACCACCGGCGCGGTGCCCGTGCAAGCAGCGTCGGGGCGGCGGCGTGGCGCGATCACGCGGGAGGGCAAAAGGCGCCTGTTACTTGCGATGAAGAAGCGCTGGGCCGAGCGCAGGAAGAAACGCTCCTAGCCGGTACGGAAAGCGTTCCGCGTCAGTGCAGAGTAGGACAGCCCCGCTGCGCATCGGTGCGGGTCCAATACCATTGTCCTTGAACGCCATCCCACCACTCCAATTCCTCGGCCTTCTTACTGTCGTTGAAAACGAAGTCTACAAGCAGAGCGCAGCGTAACACGCGGGGTCCTGCCGGGTATCCGTAGTCGGCGCAATTGCAAATCTCCTTCAGGGTCGCCTGCCGTACGCCCCATCCTTGCATCCGTCCATAGGGATCCTCAAAGGTTCGCTTGAACTCATCGAAGCTGAGGTGCTGACCGACCAGAGCGGAAGAAGAAGAAAGCCTGTACCATGCGGCAAAATCGCCTGACCCCATGGCCTCATGAAGCTCCGCGACCCTCAGCCTGAGGTTTCCCTCGTCGTCCGCCAGCAAGCTGCCTCGTCCGAGCGGCGCGCTTTGCACCCCGCAGACCAGACCAGCCAGTAGACTGATAGTTAGGACCGATACCCGCTTCCCTCGCGGACACCAGCCACCGTTTCCAGCCGCGCCGCCGAGCATCGCTACACCTCTCGCGATCGGAAGGAAACATGCAAATCAGATGCCCCAAGCTCCGCGAGTTGAAGTCCGCGAATCTATGACAAAAATCCGATCCAGGGGCAACCGCGTGGTGCGAATCGAGCCACCTGGTATGTCGCCGTCAGATGCAGTCAAACTGATGCAACTTCGCTATCGCCTTAATGGAGACGTGCCGGATTCAGACGGCGGTCATGTCGATATCCACGCCGTCCACCGGTGGCTTCTCAATACTTGGTCCTCCCGGATTCATTGGCGGTTTTGATCGCCTGGGATAGCCTTCGTTCAAGGCGATGCCGGTAAGAGGCTTTCCCTGTTACGCAGATCGAATTCCCTGTTACGTCGAAAAAATTCCCTGTTCCACCAAAATAATTCCCTGTTCGGTTGAGTAGGGAATTCCGACAAAAACCCCAGCGAAGACAGGCCTTTTTCGGGTTAATTTTGCTTCCGGGTAGGCCGAAATCGCGAAAATTCCCTGTATTTTCCCTGATCATCAGGGAATTTGATGCGGAGAGCGGTTCGCGCGAGACTGCGCCATCCGTTCCAGCAATGCAACGAAAGCCCCTCGCGGGGCGCCCTTAATTACCCGCGAACGAGGTGTTTTTAAAAAGTTGCGGTGGTCGGCGGGCTTGCTGGGCTCCAAGCTCGTCGAGCGAAACGCACGATAGTTTCGCCCGTCGCTGGCCTCGCGTAGCTCGGCCTTCGTAGATATTGTTAGCTCAGCCAGTGCATTCGGGTTCGCGAGCATGGACCAACCTTCAGACAACCGGGAAGCTCAAGCGGAGAACCAGCAGGGAATAGTCACACGCGTTCGTGGTTCGGTCGTCGACGTCGAGTTTGACCGCGGACGGCTGCCGGCAATCAATGACGCGATGACGATCGAGCTGGACGGACGGGTCCGGCTCGTCGCCGAAATCCAGGAGCATCTCGATCTTCAGACCGTCCGCGCCGTCGCGATGGGGAATACTTCGGGTCTGCGCCGCGGTGCGATCGCGCGGCGTGGCGGGCCCATCTGCGTGCCGGTGGGGGAGCAGGTGCTTGGCCGTCTCATCAACGTGATCGGCGATCCGATCGATCGCCTCGGGCCAATCGAGTCCGCAACCCGCTGGCCGATTCATCGCAGCTCGCCCACGATCGATCGTCAGGAGCACAAACGCGAGGTCTTCCGGACCGGGATCAAGGTGGTCGACCTTCTCGCACCGCTCGCGCGCGGCGGCAAAGCTGGGATGTTTGGCGGCGCCGGCGTCGGGAAGACTGTGCTGATCATGGAGCTGATTCGGAGCACCGTCGAAAACTACTCCGGCATCTGCGTGTTCGCGGGCGTCGGCGAGCGATCGCGCGAAGGCCACGAGCTGCTCGTCGAGCTCCGCGAATCGGGTGTGCTGAGCCGCACTGCGCTCGTCTTTGGGCAGATGAACGAGCCTCCGGGCGCGCGCTGGCGGGTTGGCATGACCGCGCTGACCGTCGCCGAATATTTTCGCGACATGAAGGGACACGACGTTCTGTTCCTGATGGACAATGTGTTCCGATTCGTGCAGGCGGGCTCAGAGGTGTCGGGGATGCTGGGGCGGTTGCCATCGCGTGTCGGTTACCAGCCCACGCTTGCCACCGAGATCGCCGAACTCGAAGAGCGAATCGCATCGGTGGCCGGCGCATCGGTGACCGCAATCCAGGCAGTGTACGTGCCTGCCGACGATTTTAGCGACCCGGCGGTGGTCGAAACGTTTCGTCATCTGGACTCATCGATCGTCCTGTCGCGAGATATGACGGCCGAGGGATTGTATCCCGCGATCGATCCGCTGGCGTCGACTTCGGTCCTGCTCGATCCGCTCGTCGTCGGCGAAGAGCATTATGCGGTCGCCGAGGAAGTGCGCCGAACGATCGTGCGCTACAAGGAACTCCAGGAAATCATCTCGTTGCTGGGCGTAGAGGAGCTGAGCACGGAAGACCGGCGCGTCGTGGCGCGCGCGCGGCGCCTCGAGCGTTTTCTCACGCAGCCGTTTTTCGTGACTGAGCAATTCACGGGAATTGCCGGGAGATCCGTTCCTATCGACCAAACCATCACGGGTTGCCGCGCGATACTGGCCGGTGAAGGCGACGGGTTGGCCGAAAGCTCTTTTTACATGGTTGGAACTTTCGAAGATGCTCGCGAAAAGGAGATCGTTGCGCGCAAGGCGCAGCAATGATCCGATTTCGATGAGGCTGATCGTCACTACGCCCACCGCGATCACGCTTGATGAAAGCTCCGTTCGCCAGGTTCGCGCCGAAGATGCCACCGGCGGCTTTGGCATCGAATCCGGCCATGCGGATTTTCTCACCGCGCTTTCGATCTGCGTCGTCAGATGGCGCAATGGTGGCGGCGTCGAGCACTACCTCGCCGTTCGTGGCGGCGTGTTGCGCGTCCGCGAGGGCAAGCTCGTGGAGATAGCAACCCGTGAGGCGGTTGTGGACGATGATCTGGGACATTTGCGCGGCGAAGTTCTCGCCACGATGACGCAGGGCATCGAGGACGAACGCTCGGCCCGATCGGGAGTGCTCGGCCTGGAACAAGCCGCAATTCGGCAAATCTATCGATACCTGCGGCCTACTGATCAACCGCTCAAAGGCGGGCCGCCGAAATAACCGCGGGGCACTGGTCGTGGCAACCGGGCAAGAGCATGACAATCACGAGTTGAGGGCCGACCAGCGTGAATTGGAAGAAGCCGTTAAACGGGCGCATAGTCGGCGCGAGCACAAGCTGAGGGCCGGGGAATGGCCGGTGAGCCGCGGGCTCGCGATGATCGGGCGGTATGGATGGACGATCGTCGCGCCCATTCTCATAGGCGCGTTCGTTGGACGCTGGCTTGATCGCACCTTGCATAGTGGTGTGTTCTGGAGCGCGGCCCTCGTCTTTGTTGGCGCCGCACTTGGTTTCTGGGCGGTTTGGAAGAGGATGAGCAGCGAATGATCGGACTAGTCGTTGTGCGGATGGCAGCCTACGGCGCACTCGGAGCGTTGATTGGCATGGCGTATTTCGCGGCGCTCGCATGGAATGTCCGGCTTTACATCGGCCACCGAACCGGACGGAACGCGCTGCTGCTCCATGTCTTGCGCCTTGCCGTCGCTGTCGCGGTTTTCACGCTCTGTGCCAGGCAAGGCGCCGCACCCATACTCGCAAGCTTCGCGGGGTTCATGGCGATACGGACGATCTCGGTCAATCACTACCGGCTCGCGCTCCAAAGAAATCCATGAACCACTCGCCCCTCCAGACCGCCATCCTGTTTCACGTCGGCATCGTTCCGATCAGCCGTACCGTCGTAACCACGTGGGGGTTGATGGCGGTGCTGAGCGTCGCGAGCTGGATTGTGACGCGAAGCTTTCGCGTCGATGCGGGTGGATGGCAGGCGATGGTCGAAACGGTTGTGGCGGGAATCGAAGAGCAGATAACCGCGCTGCTGAACCGCGATGCGGCCCCGTTCCTGCCGTTGCTCGGAACACTGTTCATCTTTCTGGTGGTCGCTAATCTTTGCGGGATCGTTCCCGGAGTCACGGCGCCGACCGCATCGATCGAAACGCCGGCCGCGCTGGCCGCGATAGTTTTTCTGTCGGTGCATTTTTATGGCGTGCGCATGCAAGGCCTCGGCGGGTACTTGAAAGGCTATCTCAAGCCGAATCCGGTCATGTTGCCGTTCAATATTCTGTCCGAACTGACGCGAACGTTCTCACTGGCGATGCGCCTGTTCGGAAATATCATGAGTGAGGAGATGGCGGTTGCGATCATTCTGGCGATGGCCGGTTTGCTGGTGCCAATTCCGTTCATGGCATTCGGAATTCTGGTTGGCCTGGTGCAGGCCTACATATTCAGCGTCCTGGCCACGGTTTTTATCGGCGGTGGCATCGGCGCGATCAAGAAATGAGGGAGGTTGGAAGAAGATGACGGTCCAAATGCTCAGCATAATCGGCGCGGTGGTCGCGGTCGCGGTCGGCTCGATCTCGCCGGCGCTCGCCGAAGGCCGCGCGGTCGCGGCGACGATGGAGGGCATCGCGCGGCAGCCCGAGGCCGCGGACTCGCTGTCGCGCACCCTGTTCGTTGGCCTGGCGATGATAGAGACGATGGCAATTTACTGCCTGCTGGTCGCCTTGATACTGCTATTCGCCAATCCTTTCGCGCGATGAATTTCAGTTGGTGGAGCTTCGCGCTGCAGGCGGCCAACTTTCTCATCCTGGTCTGGCTGCTCAGGCGTTTTCTGTTCAAGCCGGTCAGTGCGATCGTCGCCCGTCGTAAGGAGGAGATTGCGCGCGGCATGGCGGAAGCGTCAGCTGAAAAGCAAAAAGCCCTGGATCTGCAGCGCGAGCTTGAGGCACAACGGGCGGGAATCGAAGCCGAGCGCCGAAAGGCGATTGAAGAGCAGGGCGCGCAACTAGCCGCCGAACGCATGAAGATGCTCGATGAAGCCCGCGCGGAAGCCGAGAAAATCCGCACTCACGCGGCCACGCAGCTTAGCGAAGAGCGTGCCGCCGCCGCACAAGAGCTGTTCTCCAGGACCATCGAGCTCGCCGTGAACCTCGCCGAACGGCTGCTTCGCGGGCTGGCCTTTCCTTCGATCGAGCATGCCTTCCTGACCCGCGTCCTGGACTATTTGGATCATCTGTCGGCAGAGGAGCGGGCCGCGCTCGTTGCGCATCTGGGCGAGACCGCTCTTGTGGTCACGACGGCTCACCCGCTCGACGCGCAGGAAGAGGCGCGATGGCGCGAACAACTCGGGAAACGGATTGAGGCGGGACGGGGCATAAAGTTCAACAGCGATTCGGCGCTTATCGCCGGCGCCGAAATCACATTGCCGAGTGCAGTTCTCCGCTTCAACTGGCGCGACGCGCTGACCGCCGCCGCCAGGGAGATCAATCGCAATGACCACGCTGGCTGATTCCGTAAAGGATCGTCTGAGCAGCGCGGGCCGGCTTTTGAGTCAGCTCAAGGCCGAGCCCCGACTCGACCTGATCGGCCGCGTCGAACGAGTGGGAGACAATGTCGCCAGCGTAGGCGGCTTACCGGAAGCGCGGCTCGGTGAGCTGCTGCTCTTCGAACGATCGGACGGCGGAGAGCCGGTCGCGGGAATCGTGCTGACCCTCGACCCCGATCTAATAGGATGCGCAATGCTCGGCGATGATAGCACCATCGAGGCCGGCAACCTGGTGCGCGGAACCGGTTCAGTCGCAAGCGTGCCGGTGGGTGACAAGCTGCTGGGTCGAATCGTCAACGCACTCGGCGTTGCGGTGGACGGAGGTCCGGAGATCGAAGCGACGGAAGTCGAGCCGGTCGAGCGGCCGGCGCCCGCGATCGTCGATCGCGATTTCGTCGACACCGCGCTCAATACCGGCCTGCTCGTCATCGACGCGATGCTGCCGATCGGACGTGGCCAGCGCGAATTGATTATCGGCGATCGCGAAACCGGGAAAACCGCGATCGCGATCGACACGATAATCAATCAACGCGATACCGGCGTGGTTTGTATCTACTGTGCGGTGGGCCAGAAGACCTCGTCCGTGAGCCATGTGATCGATGCGGTCAAGCGCTACGGCGCGCCGGAGCGATGCATCTTCGTATTCGCACCCGCTAACGACCCGCCTGGAATCCAATGGCTGGCGCCGTATGCGGCCTGCACGATGGCCGAGTATTTCTCGCAGCGCGGTGGCGATGCGCTTTTGATCATCGACGATCTGAGCAAGCACGCCGTGATCTATCGGCAGCTGTCCCTGCTGTTGCGAAATCCGCCGGGACGCGAAGCCTACCCCGGCGACATCTTCTATATTCATTCGCGGCTGCTCGAACGCGCGGCCAAGCTCAACCGCGAACGCGGCGGCGGGTCGCTGACCGCGCTGCCGATCGCTGCGACGGAGGAAGGCAATCTGTCCGGTTACATACCCACCAATCTGATTTCGATCTCCGACGGGCAGATCGTTCTCGAGCCGCGGCTGTTTCACGAAGGACAGAAGCCTGCGGTCAACGTCGGCAAGAGTGTGTCGCGCGTCGGCGGCAAGACCCAGTCGCATGCGATGCGCAAGCTGGCCGAAAACCTCCGCCTCGAATACGCGCAATTCCTCGAACTGGAAATTTTCACACGCTTCGGCGGGATGGTGGATCAGCGCACACGCGAGACAATCGAGCACGGGCGGCGAATCCGCGCGGTCCTGACACAGCCGCAATTCGCGCCGCTGTCAGTCGCGCATCAGGTGGCGTTGCTGCTGGCAATCGACCAACGGCTGCTCGAGCGGCTGCCGCTGGACAAAGTGAGCCAGTTCCGGTTGAAGCTCGGCCCTTGGCTCAACGAGCACGCCGCGGAACCCGTTCGGCGAATCAACACAGCCGGAGAGTTGGAGCCGCGCACGCGCCTGGCGCTCGTCACGGCCGTCCAAGAGCTGGTGGAAAGCTTGAATCACGCGGGCACCGCGCCGGCGAAGCGATAACTCGATGGCGCAAGAACGTGAAACCGCCATCCGAATCACCTCGCTCAACGAGCTGCTCGAGATAGTTGCGGCGATTCGGGCGATGGCCGCAGTACAGATGCAGCAGGCGCTCGGATCGCTCGAAGCAATCCGCGGCTACGCCGAGCAGATTCGCGAGGCGTTGTCCGAAGCCGCAACTCTGCTGCCGCCCGCTGGCGTGATCGAAGCTGTGGAGCGACCAAACAAATCCGCACTGGTCGTGTTCTGCGCCGAGCACGGCCTGTGCGGCGGTTTCAACGAGCATCCATTGCGCGCGGCCGAGCGCGCGACCGGCGGCGGGCTTGCGCTGATCGTAGTCGGAACCCGCGGCGCCCAGATCTGCCGCGAACGCGGATTGAGTCCGGACCTGGTGCTGCCGATGGCGACGCATTGCGCGGGAGTCACCGGCGCCGCACGCCGCGTGGCGGCAGAACTCTATAGGATGTTCAGCGAGCGCCGCATCGCGGGCGTCGAGGTCGTCTACGCACAATATGCCGGGGGTCAGCCGGCACACATCGAGCAGCGTCGCCTGCTGCCGCTCGATATGCCGGTCGTGCCAAAGGCTTCCACCAAATTGCCCCCGATCGTCAACCTTCGGCCGCAGCGTCTCTTTGATGACATAGTTGGCGAGTATTTTTTCGCGGCGCTGGAGAACGCCGCGATGCAATCGTTCTTCAGCGAGAACTCGACCCGCTTCCGCACGATGGAAGCGGCGCATCAGAACATCCAGAACAAGTCACATGAGCTTACAAAACTGATGCAGCGCCTTCGCCAGGAATCGGTAACCACCGAAATTCTCGAGCTGATAAGCGGCTCCGGTGCCCTAGCCTCAGTTTAGATCCTGGCCGCGCTTGAATCCCTCACGCCATATACGATCTATTTCGACCGACACAGCGAATTCATCGGTGACACGGCACACCGTCCGATCGACTATCATGTGCGCGTTGGGCGGAATCTCGACCGAATTCGCGCGGGCTTAGCTTGGCGGGACGTTTCACTCAGAGTGAGTGAGCGCTACGCACATCCACAACTCCCCACAGCATCGCGCGATCACATTCGGCGTAGTTCGTGGCAAGTTCAGATGGCGGCTCTCCAAAGCTTCGCAGCACAACGGCGGCGTCCTTGGTCGCCGCACGGCGGACAGCTCGCGAGAGCCGGCTGCGGTAAGAAGACTCCGCGCCGTCAAGGATGTTGGACAGCGAGAAGGCGTCAAACGACCCCGCAGGGCATGACTCCAGGTATGAAGCCGCGTCTCCCAGTACGAACTGAACGCGGGGCTTTTCAGGCCGCGGCTCGTCGTCAACTTCACCCAAGAGGAGTGCCCGTGCGTACGGGTTCGTCGCGTTCGCGTGGCGAGCGAAGCCCCTTTCCAAGCGCCTTCGAAGCACCGCGCCAAACCTCGCGGGTAAGAACGAAAGGAACCGCGGCGCGTATGTGATGCGCAAGATGGCGGGCGACATCAGCGCGTCGAAGCCTGCACGGAACCGCCGCGTGTCGAGATGGGCGCGCCAGAACGCAACCTGTTCTGTCACATCGGAGAGAGCCAGGAAGGATGCTATGATCCCGGTGCGCCAACCCACCAGCGGCATAAAAGCGCGTGCGAAGGCCATCACCCGCTCGGCGTCGCCAACCTCTGCGCCGGCGCCTCGGATTCGGCGCTCTGCGTACGCAAGTTGCACTGGATTGATGTCGCAAGCGACGACTTCGTGGCGATAGCAGAGTTGCATCGCTGTGCAACCGGCAGACGCGATGCAAAACACGCGGCCCCCGCTGCGGAACGCCGCTCGCTCGATTTCCGCGTCTTCGTACATGTGCCCGAACAGCAAGCGGTGCACGCCACTGGCCGCGTCGAGGCGTCCCGCATGCCACTGTGTTTCCAGACTCACGATCACCTTCCCGGAATTGCGCCGCATGCCCAGGCCAGCACGAGGAAGGCTATGTTCTTCACGATCATGCCGGCAGGATCGGGGATGATGTCGCGCGACCAAAGCAACCCGTTGACATTGAGGACAACGAGTAATGCCACCTCCACAATCGCGCAGGCGCCGGGATGGATTCCGGATATCACCCACGCGGCCAGCACGACTTCAATAATGCCGAGCGCTTTGAGAAACGGTTGACCGAATCGTGGGCCGAACCTGGGCACCTTCGCGACAACTTGCGCTTCCAGTTGTGCGCGGCCGAGAACCTTGCACCATAGCCCCTCGTACAGCCAGACGGCCGCGACGGCGGCGCGCATGACAATTAACAGTGGGAACGCGATTGAGAGGTCGTGCATGTAGCTTCCTGCAGAGGAATGCCGTTGGGCATTCAGCGTTGCGCGATTGCGGAGGTCGTCGACAAACCTGGGCGAGGTAGTGAGGCGCGTATACCGTCGAGGATATGTCGATGAAGCTGATGAGCCAGAAATCGTTCAAGTGGGCGCCAGAAGTAGCGCGGCCGCAGATACCCCCGGTAATTCGTGGTGAGCACGACCTCAGTTTGGTCGCCGCAGGATCGGATCTCGTACGAACCACCAAGCGTCATGATGCAGCCTTCGATCCCGAGACGCTGCTGGGTCACTTCGAATTGCATGAGATGTGGTGGCTCAACGACCGTGATGTGCTTCACCATATCCCCTCCCTTGTACGTGCACTGGATGCTCGCTCCAACGCAACTCTTGTCGCCTTCGGTCCGCACCGGGTGCGGCAGCAAGACACGCAGGAGCAGTGGCGGAGACGCGGGAACATCCTCGTATGTCAGTATTCGTTGCCAAAGCGTTTCGGGGCTCGCGTGAAAGCGAACCGAGGTCGTGACCACGTCAGTCGCTACGTCTCGCGGGAAGAGCCGGCCCACGCGGCTGAACCATCGTTCTCTAGGCGGCTGCGGTCGTGGCAGCGCTGAGTTCGCGCTCCGAACTGATAGGTCGTCGCTCCCACTGGTCATATCGCAATCTCTCCGCTTCAGGGTCGTTCAACACGTAATTTCTGGCGACATAAACAGTCGCGACATTGATCTTGTCAGTCTTGTTCCCGACGTGGCGTCTTACGCAGACGCTCCGCGACCAGATCGGCGAGCCGCTCGTAGTCGATTCCAGAGGCTGGCTTACTCTGCGAACTGGACCTGATGAGATCGGCGGTATGGCGAGCCGCGACGGCGAGTTCGTCGAAGAAACGAGCGTTACCGTCGAGCAAACCCTCCGCAAGGTTGATCGGCAGTCCGGCATTACCAGCATTCTCATTAAGTTTGGCGGACAATGCTTGAAACGCAGCCGCTGAAGCAGCGGCAATACCACCGAGGATCTCAGACATCACGGTGGTAGCGTTTCGAGTGGGATCAGACATGAAACCTTCAAGCTTGGAGGTTCGCTCTGCTGAAGGTTTCTTTAGATCAAATTGAGTTGCGGATTCTTTTTTTGTTTCTTCTTGCATTGTTTTGCCTCGGTTTTTGTCAGTCGCCTTCCAGACCCAACTCCAGCCGTGATAGCAGTCTTAAAATAATCAGCGTGATTGCCACGATTAGTATCGTCCTATTGGCAGCGAAATTCCTCACGTAATGAGACCAGGAAGTCTGCGGCCAAATCAACGTCGAAATGACGAGCACGCTTGCCAGGAACAGCAGGCGCTTCAACGATCGAGCTGCCAGGAGAAAAGATCGTTCAAGCGCGCTGAGGTTACCTTGATAAGTTCGTCCTGTTTCACTTACTCGCCAAGCCCATTCGATCAATTGGCGAGCAGCCGCCGGCACGTCCGAAATCACTTCAGCCGTCAGTGCAAATGCTGAAGGACCATAAACTGAGAACGCTTTTCTCAACTGCTTGACGCTCTCCTCGGCAGCGAACTCCTTCAGAACCACCGTCCAATCGACTTGAGGATCAAGGCCAAGCATTGCACTATCGCCAACGATCATCGCCCGGTAAAGGCGGGTAAGAGCGGTTGGTAAGGTGATTCCCCATCGCCGGGCCGCCTTAAAAACATTCATGAGAAAGACGCCGATGCTTTTTTCTGTGGCAGAAGCCCAGGGATCCTTCGAGCTTGAGATCCATCCCGCAATGGCTGATTTCGTGGATAGCTCAAAGCTGGTCAGATCCTTGGCTGGAAGCGGTTCCAGCATTTCCACGAGAGCCCCATACGCGCGATCGACGTCGTCTTGCGCGACAGCTAGACGCAAACTGAATTGTTGGCGCCAGGCTCGTTCATCGAGCACACCGACTATGCCGAAGTCCACCCATCCCAGGGTTCCACCCTTCAACACGATAAGGTTGGCTGGATGCGGATCAGCATTATAAATGCGATGTCCGATGGTCTGCTCCAGAAACGAGCGAAGCACGAGTCTCGCGGTTCGCTCCGGGGAGATCCCAATCGCTCGCCACTCAGTGAGTCTTTTCGTGTCGTTCGACGCGACTGCGGCGATGAGTTCTTTGACCCATACACCCTCGAAACGCTCAAGGGTGATTATGTTTTCATTTGATAAGTGTCTGAACACGGCCGGAGCACGATGATCGATTTCGTCCGATGCGAGAAGCTGATGCATCTGATGGGTGCTGCGTGCTTCGCGTCGAAAATCCAGTTCTTCCTGTGTAACTTCGGCCAAACCTTGAACTATGGAAGCAAGATCCAGCCCCGGTATTAGCGGAATAGCTGACAAAAGCCTCAAGAAGAATAAGTCCGCTCGAAAGAGGCGGACAATACCGGGTCTTCTTACTTTTATTACTACCGCGGTGCCGTCCCGCAGAGTGGCTGCATGGACCTGAGCGATAGAAGCTGACCCGAGTGGGGTCGCTTCGATCTTCGCGAATTGACTGAACAGATCCGGTCCGAGGCTGACGCGTACGATTCGCAGGATCGTGCCAGACGGCAGTGGGCGAACCTGATCGAGAAGGTTCATCAACTCACTACAGTACTCTGAACTAACCAAATCAAAACGCGTGGCCAGGAACTGTCCGAGCTTTACAAAACCACCGCCCATGCGTTCCAGGTAGACGCGGAGAAGCTGTGCGGCTCGCCTTCTATTAATAACGTGAAGTATGCTGACCGCCAGGGCGAGTGGCGGAATTGTGATTAAAATTAGTGCGCCTCGACCCAAGGTGAACAGGAGGCCGAACGGGCGTCGTAGCAGAAGCAGTAAGTCCAGGCCGTCGTCGCGCCGCATAGAGCCTACCTATCGGGTTGCGTTCTGAGCGGGGTTACGCGATCTAAGGTCGCGGCACATCAGGCCAGAAACAAGGCTGGTGTATAAGCCGGGATTTCCCTTTTTGACTCTTCGATTCCAACTATCCTTATAGACCAAACGGCTTCCCTCGGCAAGGTTCCAGTCAGGTTTCAGGTGCGAGCCGTAATGTTTCTCCTTCTGGTCCAGCCGGCGCGGCTTGCGGCTCGTCGGCCATGATCGGGAAAAGCTTAATGAGCACGATGTAACCGGCGAGCGGAACACGTGGCCTGCCCCACGATGCCCTTGAGGGCCTGACGGCGGGTGATCGCGGCGCTCATTTGTGGTCCTTTTGGGCCGTGACTTGCACGTCACTTCCGGCGCTCTCCGCTAAATCCGGCGTGCGAAGCTTGGAGGTCGGCTCAGGACCAACGCCGGACCACATAAAGCGGAAAAGTTCGCCCGGCGTTGCCCCGGTCGTGCCCAGATAAGTGTGAACGATCATAAAAAGAAAAATAAAATAGCCAGTGTACGTATGGACGAGAGCCCACGGGGCTATACCGGGCAGGCCAAAGATTTCATTGGGCAATAGATAGGGGAAGAGCAGGGCCCATCCCGTCACTATCAGTATTGGAAAGAGCAAGAACATCACCGTCAGATAGGACATTTTCTGCATGGGGTTGAACTTGCGCACCTCGTCGTGCGGGTTGTGCGGATAAGGATGAGGCGAACCCAGGAAAATGCCCCACAAATAGTAGCGGGCCTGCCGGAGCATTCCCGGCGTGATATCGTCGGCTGTGATCAAGTAGTAACGAGCGTTCCCGAATCGCAAATTTCCGAACAAGAAAAAACAGTAGAACAGAGTCAGAAGTATCCCCGCCGTATTGTGAATTACTACAACGGTTCGGAACGTAACCGGCGGCGGGCCAACCCTGGAGAAATGCATACTGAATCCGGTAATAAGCAACATCACGAAGAGCAACACATTGCTCCAATGCCAGCAACGTAGCCAAAGAGGATATGGACCGTAGTCGCGTCTCATGACCTCCTCCTGAGACGGGCGAATACCCACCGGCCTAGCCCGTGAGCCGCAACTCCAAGAAGGAGTAGCCCAGCCAGTGCAAAAGCTCCCCAGTCGAACCACCTATTCCGGTTAGCCCCAACCAGGTAGGCGTTATTGATCAGAATTGCATTCACAAAACCCTGTTGGGCTCGTTCTTTCAGGGCGAGATGCGCATATAGCTTGGTAGCCAACATCGAGTTCTGTGCGTGGCATGTAGCGCAATCCTTGACTGCCTCCGACTTCGGGAGAATGAGATGCATGGTCTGTTCTCCGGGGTCAGTGTGACATGCGACACACTCATTGCGCTGGAGGTGCAACTCCGCATGGAAAAGGTACGCATGCTTTCTAGCGAGATCGAGATCCTTGTCGGCTAGAGTATCTCCTTTAGCGTGGCATCCCAGGCAACTTTGGTTGGCAACGAGAATGGCTTCAGAGACATCCTTCATGTGGCTTGCCGGGATGAAGTAGTGTGGCGAGTGGCAATTCGTGCAGCGAAATGCCCGGGCCGCCATTTTGGCGTGGACACTTGCCTTCACTGCCTGCGCGATCCTGGCAAGCTTTCTCTCCTTATGACAATCCATACAGTCGCGCATCTCTGCACGGGTGCCCGTATGAGGAAACTTGCTGAAGCCGGTCGTGTGGCAGAAGGTGCAATCAAAGGCGCCGTGCTCTGACTGCGCGAATCGCGCCGGATCGATGGCGATATCGCTCGGCTTATGGCATTGCATGCAGGGAGGCTCTTGCCCGCCTGTTTGAGCCATACCAGTCGAGACCAGGCATATTCCGCTGGCGAGCAATAACACGATTGCAGCAACAGCCCTCAAAGGTTATCCCTCGTATCCGTCTGCGAACTGCCCGTTGTGGTTTCCCCACCGCCAAGCGGGCCGGAGCCAGGCACGCTCCGGCCGCCCGGCAGCGTCGAAAACTTACGGTAGGCGACGAAGCCAGCTCCCAGGAGCGCCCCGGCCTCGGGCGCTTTCATATCGGTGATCGCAAGGCCGAATGGTACGGCGATCATCAGGGAGGAGCAGAACTTCAGGAAGGCGCTGCGGCTGATGCCACGCCGCTTCAGGTGTTCATCGACGGTTTCGAGAACTCTTGAGGAACCGGCGAGGGGAGCACGCATGATGTCACCGCCTATGCATTTTCCTATACTCTCTCGGGGGAACAGAAGCCAGTCTTATATTAAGTTAGTTGCTGTATCAGTTTGATACACTTCCTGTGACTGCCAAAAACTTCGAAATCGAACAACAGGCGCGACTTGCCGACTACGGTAAACTTTATTTCCATCGGGATCGTTGCCGTATCCAGTGGCGTCACTTCCAATGTTAAACTTAAGCACGGGCTTCGGCCACCTGAAGTCCCCGCTGCTGCTCGCCAATCGCACGGCTGATGCTGATAGCAAGTGAACAACTTAGATTTGCGGATGGACTGACATGAATCTTGTTGTTGTAGCCGGCTCCGGAAACCCATCGCTAGCAGACTCTGTTGCCGAAAGGCTCGGAACCCGAGTCTGTCGCTCTGTTCTGAACCGTTTTCCCGACACCGAGTTGCACGCAGAGATAGAAGAAAGCGTGCGCGGCTGCGACGTTTACGTGGTTCAGCCGACCGGTCCTCCTGTCGACCGTCACTTGATGGAATTGCTCTTCCTCGCTGACGCCTGCCGGCGGGCAGGTGCATCCCGTCTTACTGCCGTAGTTCCGTACTTCGGATATGCGCGTCAGGATCGCCGGGCAAACGGGCGGGAAGCGGTTGGCGGGCGGCTGATCGCGGACCTGCTGGTAGTTGCCGGCTTCGAGCGAATTGTCGCCCTCGATCTTCATACCGTTTCACTCGAGGGCTTCTTCAGCATTCCGCTGGAGCACCTGAGCGCGGTATCACTATTTGCAAATGCGATCGGGGAATTGGTCACTGACAAGGGCGTGATCGTCGCGCCCGACCTGGGGGCCGTCAAAATCGCCGAACGGTACGGAGAACTACTACGCCTGCCCATCGCAATTGCCCACAAGATCCGCCTCAGCGGCGAAGAAGTAAGAGTGCGTGGCATCGTTGGCGAGGTCGGCGGACGCGCGCCGATCATCGTGGATGACATGATATCGACCGGCGGCACCATAGAGGCTGCCGCGGCGGCCGTGATCGCCGCCGGTTGCATTCCCGAGATCACGGTAGTTGCCAGCCATGCATTGCTGGTGGGCCCCGCGATCCGCCGGCTTTCAGCTTTGCCGCTGAAACGAATCATGGTGACTGACAGTCTGCCAACTCCGGAGCACGGCTCGCTGACGCTCCAGGTGGTTAGCGTGGCCCCGATGCTCGCCGAGACGGTGAGTCGCCTGAATGTTGGCGAGTCCATGACCGAACTCCTGAGCCACCGATGATCGCGAACAAATCATGAACCGATGATTTGTCTGAGGCCGAAGTGGATCTGATCAAACTCAGCGATTATCTGTGGGAGATTCCCAAAACGGGCGCTATGCGGGTGCCCGGTCGAGTTTACGCCAGCGCGAAGATGATCGAGGGGATGCGCGAGGACCCCTGCCTCACGCAGGTTGCCAACGTTGCCTGTCTGCCGGGGATCGTCGGCTACTCTCTCGCGATGCCCGACATCCATTGGGGCTACGGCTTCCCGATCGGCGGCGTGGCGGCTGTCGATGCCCGTGAAGGTGTCATATCGCCAGGAGGAGTCGGCTACGACATCAATTGCGGTGTGCGCCTGGCGCGCACGCACCTCCATTTCAACGTCGTCGAGTCGCGAATAGATCGACTGGCCGACGCGCTGTTCGCCAAAATTCCGGCCGGAGTCGGCTCCTGGGGCGCGATACCGGGACTGTCGATCGAGCAACTCAAGCAAGTGGCCGGCGAAGGCGCGAAGTGGGCGCTGCGCAACGGATACGCTACCGAGCGCGACCTCGAGCATACCGAAGAAGGCGGAATGCTCGCGGGCGCCGACCCCGACCGCATCAGCGAGCGCGCTTACCAGCGCGGTGCGAAGCAACTGGGCACCCTCGGTTCGGGCAATCACTTTCTCGAAGTCAGCCGCATCGACGAGATCTATGACACGAAGCTTGCCGATGCGTTGGGACTCGAACTCGGTCAGGTCACGATTCTGATTCATTCGGGCTCGCGCGGCCTGGGCCACCAAACCTGCGATGACTATCTCAAACTTATCGGTGGCGCGATGGCCCGCTACGGAATCAACCTGCCCGATCGACAGCTCGCCGCCGTTCCGATCAGCTCGCCGGAAGGGCAAGCCTATCTCGGCGCGATGGCCGCCGCCGCGAACTTTGCCTGGTGCAATCGGCAGGTAATGATGCACCTCGCCGAGCAGGCTTTCCTCGATGCGCTCTCGATCGCGCCCAGAGAGTTGGGCTTCGAACTGGTGTACGACGTCTGCCACAATATCGCCAAATTCGAAGAGCACAGTGTGAATGGCCAAATGCGGCTCGTCTGCGTGCATCGCAAGGGCGCCACCCGCGCCTTCGGCCCCGGCCATCCCGCGCTGCCCGACGCCCTGCGTCCGCTCGGACAGCCCGTGCTGGTGCCTGGAGATATGGGCCGCTATTCGTTCGTGCTGGTCGGCCTTGAAACCGCGATGCGCGAGACATTCGGCTCATCGTGCCACGGCGCTGGGCGGTTGATGAGCCGAATGAAAGCGAAGAAAGAGGCCGGCGGGCGCGATCTGCGCGCCGAATTAAAAGCGCTGGGTGTCACAGTCAGAGCCCACAGCCGCGGCGGCATAGCCGAGGAGATGCCGCACGCCTACAAGGACGTCGCCGAGGTGGTTGAGGTGATGGAAGCCGCACGCATAACCCGGCGGGTCGCGAGACTCAAGCCGTTCGCTGTCATCAAAGGCTGATGCCGACG
>Ga0181532_10002440_pt1 | contig 17385 bp, 14 predicted proteins | sample PEATcosm2014_Bin_33_FD_119768 | JGI IMG/M metagenome (GOLD analysis project Ga0181532, IMG submission 119768) | Peatland microbial communities from MTU Mesocosm Facility, Houghton, MI, USA - PEATcosm2014_Bin11_30_metaG | ecosystem: Environmental > Terrestrial > Soil > Wetlands > Peat | place...
AAAAACGAATAAGTGCTGATACAGACGAGAGAATTTCACCACGCGAGCGGATTTTGTCGACCGCTTCCGAGCTTTTTTATCGCCACGGTATCCGAGCCGTCGGAGTCGAGACGATCGCTGAAGTTGCCGAAACGAACAAAATGACGCTGTACCGGCACTTCTCTTCGAAAGATGAGCTGGTTGCAGAATATCTCCGACGCCTAGCGGAAAAAGCCAAGTTGTCCTGGGACCGGCTCGAAGCCGACCACCCGGGAGACCCGTCCGCGCAGCTTTGTGCCTGGCTTAAGGACATGGCCGCCCATGTGGCCAGCGGGGACGAACGCGGCTGCCCATTGGCAAATGCCGCCGTGGAACTGCCTGAAAAGGACCATCCGGCGCGGCGGGTGATCGAAGCGTTCAAGACCGCGCAGCGCGAGCGCCTCGTTCAGCTGTGCGCCGCGGCTGCGCTCGCCGAACCGGAAATGCTGGCGGACGAACTGTTCCTGTTGCTCGAAGGCGCCCGCGTCACGGCGCAGAGCATGGGCCCGAAGGGCCTCGGTGATCGGCTTGTAAGAATGGTCGAAGCGATGATCAGCGCACACACGATCATTGAGCCGGCACACCCGTCGGTCAGATGACGGAGCGCTCGCCGTGAGATTCAGTGCTGGGTCGATCGGGTGGTTGTCTAAGCCCAGTAGCTCGTGTGGGTGGCGAAGTTCAGGGCGGTTTTACTGTGCCGTGTGAGTTTTGCCTTATTTACACGGAACTCACACGGCAACTGTGAGCATGCTGCAGTCGAAAGCGTCGGCTCGATTTAACGGCTCAATGCGCGGACCATCATGCTTTGTGATCGAGCAGCAAACTACGAATCTGGGGTCTGGAGTTCGAATCTCTTCGCGCACGCCGGCACTTAGCACGCACCTTCCGTTTACTGCCGTTTTACGGAATTTGCAAGGAACCGAGCCCGCGCCAATTTTTCGCCTGATGCACTCTTGGATCGGGCAGTCGCCCAGTAACCCAGATCAGCGGTAACCCGGCTCTTGGCAAAACAGGGCGATGACGCGGTTCTGCGTGGCACGCTCGGACTGGCCAAAGGTGCCTTCGCTTGACACACTATCTGCCCGCCGATAAAGTTCATCAGTTCATCAGTTTATCAGTTCATCAGTCTAATTTGAAGACAGGGGGCGAACATGGCAGACGTATCCTATGATGCCATCGTGATTGGTGGGGGCCACCACGCCACCATCGTCTCATGCTACCTCGCCAAGGCAGGCCTCAAGGTAGCGGTCTTTGAGGGGCACACTGATCTCGGCGGTGGCGCGGTGAGCGAGGAGGCCCCGGCCCCCGGCTTCCGCCAGAATCCCCACGCCCACTTCACTCGCTTTTACGGCCATCCAGCCTACGCGGATTTCAACCTGCGCGACGAAGGCCTGGAATACGTCTTCCCCGAGCAGAACGAGGGCATGATCTTCGAAGACGGCTCCAGCTTCATCGGTTATTCGGGATTCCGCGTGGTCGACCCGGCGACCGGGCGCACCGAGGAGGCGCCTGACAACGTCCGCAAGACGTACGATCAAATCAAGTCATTCTCGCAGCGCGACGCCGACGTCTATCTCAAGCTGTTCGAGCAGTACCAAAAGCACTGGAAGAAGGCGTTCCACAAGCACCGCTTCACAGCGCCGACGCCATGGGGCACGCCCGACGCGCTGGAAGCATTGTGCAACATCCCCGACAGCGGCATCGAGCCGGTGCATCAGTTCATGTCGACGCGACAGGTCGCCTACGACTATTTCGAAAGCCCGGAGCTGCGCACCCTCTTTATGCGCGCGACGCCGACTTCGGGCGGCTGCTTTCCCGACGACGCGATGGGGCTACAGAGCTTGGTCCACGTCATGGGTCTCGTGCTTTCCTTCGAACCCGCCGCCATCGTCAAGGGCGGCACCCAGTCGATCACCGATGCGCTGGTGAAGGCGGGCAAGAAGCTGGGCGTCCAATATTTCACCGGTCACGAGGTGGACCAGATCATCGTCGAGGGCGGCGCTGCAGTAGGAGTGCAGCTAGCCGGCGGCGGCAGCGTCAGAGCGCCGCTGGTGGTGTCCGACCTGGGCGTGCCGCAAACCTTTCTGCGCCTGCTGCGCAAGCATCTGATCGCCGACAAGCTGCTCCACCGCATCAAGAACATCCATTACGACCGCGGCCAAATCTTCTGGGGCAACGTGGCGATGCACGAGTTGCCCAAGTACACCGCCGACAACATCAATCCCGGGGTCGGCTCGCAGCCGCGCCTATATACCGGCGCCAAGGACCCCGAATATCTCGCCAGCCGCTACCAGCACGACATTTTCCTGCTGGGCTTCCCGCAGCAACCGTACATCCTGACCGCGCCCGACAGTATCTGGGACAGGACCCGGGCGCCCGAGGGCAAGCACACCATCCTGATCGAGGACTTCACGGCGCCGGTGCGCCTGTTCTCGGGCCGCGACTGGGGGCGTATCAAGGAGGAGTTCACGACGCGGGCGCTCGAGGAGTGGCGGAAATACGCGCCGAACATGACCAAGGACAACATCATCGGCACACGCATCTACGGTCCCTACGACGTCCAGGCCGGCAAGCCCGACATGATCGAAGGCGGTTGGACCGAGGGATCGATGTTTGCTTCCCAGCTCGGTCGCTTCCGGCCGTTCCCCGAGCTGTCAGGCTTCCGCACGCCGGTAAAGAACCTGTACATGTGCTCGTCCAATCTGCATTCGGCGGGGGGCATCGGCCGCGGCAGCAGCTACATCGCCTACAAGATTATCGCCCAGGATCGCAGTCTGCCGCGCATCTGGGAACAGGCCGGACGCGAGTTCTGACCAAGAGGAGTGCCGCATGCGCGCCATCGTCTGTCTCAAGCAGGTCATCGATCCGCTGACCCCGGCGACCTCTCTTGTTCTTGATGCGCAGGGGAAGAAGATCCGCGTCGGCGCCAGCAGCCCGCCGGTGATCAACGGCTTCGACGAACAGGGGCTTGAGGCGGCATTGCGGCTCCGCGAGGCGCTGGGCGGTCTGGAGATCATATGTCTGGCGGCAGGCGATCGTTTCAACAACGACGTCATGAGGCGCGCGCTGGCGCTCGGCGCGGACCAACTGGTGCTAGTCCAGGATCCATCCCTCGACACCTGGAATTCCTATCCCATCGCGTCGACGCTGGCTGCGGCGATCCGCCAACTCGGCGGCACCGATTTGGTCATCTGCGGCCGTCAGGGCTCGGACTGGGACAACGGGCTCGTGCCGTACATCCTGGCCGAGCAGCTCGCCATGCCGATCCTGACGCTGGCCAAGCGGGTGACCGTGACGGACGGGCGCAGAGTCGAGATCGAGCGCGTGCTGGCGGACGGCTCCGTGATCATGGATGCCCCTCTGCCCGCGGTGGTGACGGTGACCAGCGAATTGGGCGCGCTGCGCCTTCCCACGGTCGCGGCGCGGCTGACGGCGGCCCGGAAGCAGCCGCGCCAACTTGCGCTGGCCGATCTGGGCGTAGCCGCCGCCGCGGCCTCGGCGCCGGAGGTCATCGATCTGGCGATCCCCGTGACCGGCCGCAGCTGCACGTTCATCGAGGCGTCGGCCGGTCCGGGCGCCGGTGCGCGTCTGGCCGAAACCCTTTTACAAGCCGGGGTTGTTCGCCTCGGCGGGGAGCACTAGCCATGTCGGGCATTCTGGTCTTCGCCGAGGTCGATGCGCGCGAGTTGCGGCCCGAATTCTGGGAGCTTGTGACGGTGGCACGGAATATGTCCGCCACCATCGGCGGCGGCATCGCCGTCGCGATCATCGGCGCCGATCTGGAATCTGCAACGCGGGAGGCAGCCTGCGCAGGCGCCGACGCATTGCATGTGATCGAGGACGACCGGTTGGCTGCACCCTGGCCCGAGGCGCATGCCGCGGCGCTGATCCAATTGTGCGGCGAACTGGCCCCCCAACTGATCCTTGTGCCGCGCACTATTCTGGGGGCGGAAGCGGCGGCGCGCCTTGCCGTTCGGGGCGGTTGGCCGCTGGTCCAAGACGCGATGCAGCTCGAAGTGACGCCGGAAGGAGGCCTGCTGGCGGTGCGGCCGGTTTCGGGCGGCGCCGTCGCCGCTACGGTGCGCGCCAACGCCGGCCCGTGGGTCGTCGTGCCGCGCCCCCGCGCGTTTGCACCGGCCCAATCCGGCGAGACGGCGGAGACCGCGCCCGTACGCCACGTCTTCGCGCCGCCGCCGTTCGCCACCAGCTGCGGAACACGCACGCGAATCGAGGTCGAAGGCATAAGCGTCGATCGCGCCAAGGTAGTGGTTTCGGGCGGCGGCGGGCTCGGTGGCCCGGAGCCCTTCGCTCTGCTGCGCGAGGTGGCCGATCTCCTGGGCGGCGCGGTGGGGGCCTCTCGGGTCGCCGTCGACTCGGGTTGGGTGCAGCAGGCCCAACAGGTCGGCCTCACCGGCAAGACTATTGCGCCCGACCTCTACATCGCCGTCGGCATTTCCGGCGCCATCCAGCACCTGGTCGGATGTTCATCGTCACAGGTCATCGTCGCCGTCAACAGCGACCCCGCAGCTCCCATCTTCCGCATCGCCAACTACGGTGTCATTGGCGACTGGAAGGAGGTGATGACGGCGTTCCGGGACACCCTCGCCGCCCGCTCCCATCAGGCCGGGCGAGCGGCGTGACGAAGCACTGAGAAATGCGGATCGAACTCACCCTCCGGCTGCTCGTCATTCTGGCGGCGTTCGTGTGGTCCGCCTTCCGCTTCGAACGTCTCGCGCGACCCTTGATGGCCGCCCCGGCCGAACCTCGATTGAGACCGCTGGCGCCTCGCGCCTGGGGAGTGCTGGTCAACATTCTCGGCCACGCGCGGCTGATGCGTAAGCCCTATTCGGGGCTGATGCACTTTATGATGTTCTTCGGGTTCCTGTTTCTTCTCACCGCGGTGGCGCAGGTTTTTGGCGAAGGCGTGTCGCCGCTGTTCAGCCTCGCCGTCATCGGCGGCCCAACCTGGATCGCGCTCGGGCAAGACGTCTCCGCTGTCTTGCTCTTGGTCGCAGTGGCGATGGCCGCGTTCCAGCGGGTCGTTTGGGCGCCTGCCCGTTTCGCGGGCTCCAACCAGCGCGACGCAGCAATCATCCTCGCTCTGGTGACGGCGGTCGTAGTCGGCATGCTGATGCAGAACGCTTGCCACCTAGCCGCTGGCGGCGATCCCTCGGCGCCATGGCGGCCGGTCAGTTCATTGTTGGCGGCGGCGCTGGTTTCGTCCGGCCTGGGCGGGACCGCGGCGGCGGCTTGGGCGACCGCGTTCGCTTGGCTGCACATGCTCGCCATCCTCGCTTTCCTCGTATACATTCCCGGCTCCAAGCATCTCCACATGTTGGTCGGTATTCCCAACGTCTTCCTGCGCGATCTGGCGCCGGCCGGCCGCCTCGTCACACCTGATCTGGAGCAGCCGCCGCTCGGGCTGTCCGACATCCGCCAGCTCGGCCGCAAGCAGGCGCTCGATCTCTACGCCTGCACCGAATGCGGACGCTGTCAGGAGCTTTGCCCCGCCTATGCGGCGGGCAAGCCGCTGAACCCCAAGCTGCTGATTATGAACATGCGCGACCACCTGCTGGAGACGCAGGGCGTCGGCGGGCATCGCGCCGGTCTGGGCGGGGCTTTGATCGGCGGCGCTGTCGCCGAGGAGACGATCTGGTCCTGCACCACCTGTCGCGCCTGCATGGAGGCCTGCCCCCTGTTCATCGAGCATGTCCCCAAGATCGTCGACATGCGGCGTCATCTGGCGATGGAGGAGGGGCGTCTCCCCGACGGGATATCAGGCGCAATGCTGTCAATCGAACAGCGCGGCCACCCCTGGGCGGGGACGCCGTTCTCCCGCCTCGACTGGTGCCGGGACCTCGACGTGCGCGTACTGGCGCCCGGAGAAACAACGGACACCCTGCTGTGGGTCGGGTGTACTGCGGCCCTGGACGCGCGGGCGCAGAAGGGGGCGCGCGCCCTGGTCCGGCTGCTGCGAGCGGCGGAGGTGGATTTCGCCATTCTCGGCGACGCCGAGGCCTGCACCGGCGACGCCGCCCGCCGGACCGGCAACGACTACCTGTTCCAACTTCAGGCCGCAGCCAACGTTACAACCCTGAACGCGCGCGCATTCAAGCGTGTCGTCAGCGTCTGCCCCCATTGCATGAACACCCTGAAGAACGAATACAAGGACTTCGGCGGCGTTTACGATGTGGTCCATCACACCCAATTGCTGTCCGAGCTGATGGAGAGCGGTCGCCTGCGGCGGCCGCAAGGCGTTGAAATCGGCCTCGACTCCGTCGCTTTCCACGATCCCTGCTACCTCGGCCGCTACAACGGCGAATACCAGGCGCCGCGGGCCGTACTGGCGGCGGCGGGCTCCGCCGTAACCGAGATGGAGCGATCGCACGAACGCTCGTTCTGCTGCGGTGGCGGCGGTGGCCGCGCCTTCGCCGTCGAGCCTCCGAACGAACGCATCAACGTCATCCGCGCCACGCAGGCTCGCGCCACCGGCGCTCAAGTCGTCGCCACAGCTTGCCCATTCTGCCTGATGATGCTCGAGGACGGCAGCAAGGGGGCGGCGCGGGCCGCGGGCGGCAATGCAAGGCCGCAACAGGTGCTCGACATCGCCGAAATCCTCGACGCCGCTCTGCACGGTGCCGGCGGCGCGGCGGCGGCGCCCCGACCCCCGCTGCCGCCCGGCAACGTCGCTACATGATCTGCGCCGCAACCGGCGCTCAACCGAGCAAAATACCGCGGCATCGTGCGCCGCCGACCCCCAGGAAATGGTCGTCGCCAATAGGGGGATCAGGCGTCAGCGACTTTTTGTTTTTTTTGCGGGTCCCTCGTTCTCCGCTGAAGTCTTCTTCTTTCCCTTTTTTGGGCCCGCATCGACTTCCCGTGAGCCGAGTACGATCTTGAGGCCGTGGCGCATATGCTCCTCGCTGGCGGCGGCGGCGGCTTCTGGATCCCGATTGCGGATGGCGCGCAGGATTTCCTCGTGGTCGACCAGCAGAGTTGAATAGTTCTCGGGGTGGCGGCGCGAGTAGCGGGCGGATTCCAGGTAAAGGCTGCGCAACAGCCGCGTCGTCAGAAGCAGAGTCTGGTTCCCCGCAGCAACAGCGACGGCGGTGTGGAAATCCAGCGAAGCCTGGATACTGGCTGCCTCGTCCCCCATCGCCCGGCGCCCCGCCTCGATGGTGTCCTCGATGCCTCGAATGCCGGCTGCATCGGCCCGCGTCGCCGCCATTGCGGCGATGATGGGCTCCAGCGCCAACCTCGCTTCAACGATGTCGTTGATCAAACCAGCCCTGGTAAAATGTGACCAGTCGATCAGCGCGAATAGCGGCGCGGTGTTGATCAATATGGTTCCCCGGCCGGGCTTGGCCTCCGTCACTCCCAGGATCTGGAAGACGCGAAAGGCTTCGCGGATGGACGAGCGGCCCACGTTCCATTGTTCGGCCAGTTCGGCCTCAGGCGGGAATTTCTCGCCGGGTTTAATCCGACCGAGGGCGGCCAGACGGGCAATCTCATGAACGATGTTCCCCACGAGGGAGACGCGACGAGGGATTGAAATTTTTGTTATCATCGGCCCAATTATCTGATAAACTGACAAACATTACATCTGAGGATGCGCCGCTGGAGCGGCGCTTTTAACGGACATCAGTGGTGATTGCAACGCCGAGGCAATAACAAATCCAAAAATAAGTAACTTACAAATGTAGCATAATAAAACGTCAACATTGAAAGTAATCATCTGTCGTACGACGAGCAACGCAGACCAGCCAAGGAAGGGAACTACAATGACGAACGCCAATGTTGTTCAGAGGACGAAGCTTTCGGCTACGGTTCCGGGCTTCGAATTCGATGAGACGGCCGACCTGGAACAGTCGCCTGCCTGGTTCCTTGATGGCACCCACTCAGTTCCGCCGTGGACGCCCTTGTTCGGTTGGTTTTGGATCAACTTCTGCCGGCATGGCATGCAGTACGGCGCGGAAAAGCTCTCGCTGCCGACGGTGAAGGGGTGGGACTGGCGGTTCAAGAATGGCGGGGGCTATTTGACTCTCCTGCTCGTCAAGTCGGAAGCGGAGCAACGTCAGCGCGAACAGCGCTTCCGTGAGGCGATCCGCCCCTTCGTCGAAGACTACGACGGCCTTTGGCGCAGCCAGCTCGACGAGATTCTGGGCCTCTATGAGGGCCTAAAAAAGCTTGATCTCGATAAGGCGAGCAACATCGATCTCCTCGCCAACTTTGAGGAGACAATCAACGTGTGCCGGCGCATGTGGGAAGTGCACATGTACATGATGTACGGCACATTCACGGCCTATATCCTGTTTGAGAACATGTGCCGCAATCTCCTGGAGATTGATGACACTCATCCGCTCTTCCACAAGCTCATCACCGGCTTCGACAACAAGGTCCTTCAGGTCGACAAGCGGATTTGGGAGTTTTCAAAAAAAGCAGAGCAGATGGGGCTGGCGGATATCATTCTGCGGAGCGAGCCCAAAGACATCGCGAAGAAGATCGAAGCGTCGCCGAAAGGACGCGAGTTCATGGACGCGTTCCGTTCGTTCCTGAACGAGGACGGCTGGCGCATGCAGCGCATGTCCGAGATGAATCTACCCACATGGATCGAGGATCCGGCGCCGCCCCTGACAAACCTCAAACAGTTCCTTGTGAAGGGCGGCGGCTTCAACCTCGAGCAGGAACGTAAGAAACTCGGCAAGGAGAGAGAAGCTGCCGAAAAAGAGGTCCTCCAAAAGATCGCGCCCGAGCAGAAGGGGTGGTTCACGACGTTGTTGCGGCTGGCACAGAAATCGGGCGTTTTCAGCGAGGAGCATGACCACTACCTCGACCTATACATGCACGCGTTGATGCGGCGCTCGGCGTTGGGGATCGCCCGGCGGCTCGCGAGCGCCGGCGCGATCGATTCTCCGGACGACATATTCTTCCTGGTGCCGGAGGATATTCGGAAGACGGCGATCAACCCTGACCAGTTCAATCTGCGACCGATCGTGGCAAGTCGGCGCGCGGAATGGCAGGAGTGGTGCCGCACGCCAAATCCTCCGGTCATCCTCAAGGAGGGCTTCGACATGGACCAGGCGATGGCCGTGCTTGTGAAGTCCAATGACCCGATCGCCTTGAAGGTCGTGGTTGGCTCCATGCCGGTCGTGAGGCCCGAACTCAAGGCCGACTTACACGGCACGTGTGGTTCTCCGGGGACCGCCGAGGGACCTGCGCGAGTGATCATGAGCGAGGATGAACTCGCCGACGTTCAGCCGGGCGAGATCCTGGTCGCGGCGACGACCTCGCCGAGTTGGACGCCAGTGTTCTCTTTCATCAAAGGGGTGATCGTGGATCGAGGCGCTTCGCTATCGCATGCGGCGATCGTGGGACGCGAATACGGCATTCCCGTGCTGATGAACGTGTTCGTCGGAACGCAAAAGATCAAGACCGGCCAGCGGATTCGGATGGACGCCAACATGGGCGCGCTCTTCATTCTCGACAAGTAGCCACTCGCAGGAAAGACGGGCCGCAAGAGCGGCCCGTCTCGACCAACTCCTAGGGTGTTTCGGATTGACGCCGTATCGAGTGGAAGACCAAACCAGCCGAGGCTTGGAAGAAGGCACATCGGCAAAAGTCGAATCGGCGTTTTGCTAGCAACCTACATTAGCCATTTTCGTCCATGGGACCAGCGCGGAGTAAGTTGTATGGCAAGGAAGTGGATCTATGCGCTGGAAGAACTCGGACAGGAGCACCTCGACCTCGTCGGGAAGAAGTGCGCGAACTTAGGAGAGATGACCAAGCTCGGGATGCGTGTCCCGCCGGGGTTCGCGATTTCGGTGGACGGCTTCGAGGAGTACATGCGGGCGACGGGGCTCGGTGCGCGCATCGAAGCCTACTTCGCATCCCAAGGCGCAGATCTGAAGAAGAGCATTCAGAGGCAGATGGACGCCAGCCGGGTAGCGAAGGAGATGATCGCGGAAACCCCGCTGCCGGCCAGTATCGCTGACGAAATCGAAAGGAACTACGAGGCGCTGTGCGTCAGGTGCGACGCGCCCGATTTAGCGGTGGCGGTACGCTCGAGCGGTTCCGTGAGCATGCCCGGTCAGATGGAGACGTATCTTCACGTTCGGGGCGGCTCAGAGGTGACGCGCCGAGTTCTTGAGGTTTGGGAGAGCACGTTCAACACGCGGGCCATCGCATTTCGATTGGAAAAGGGAATGCCCGTGGACAAGACGCCGATCGGCGTTGCCGTCATCCGGATGGTGAACGCAAAGAGCGCCGGCGTGATACTGACGGTTCTCCCCACGACCGGCGACTTGGACCATGTCATGATCGAGGGAAACTGGGGCCTCGGCGAGAGCGTGGTTAGCGGCGAGATCACTCCCGACAATTTCATTGTGAACAAGGCAAGCCTGGCCATAGAACGCAAAGTGAGCAAGAAAACGCGGTGGGTCGTCTCGACAGGCAACGGCACTGTCAAAGCGGACGTCCCAATCCATCTGCAAGATCTCCCGTGCCTGGATGACAATGAAATCCTCGAACTCGTTCGTGTCGCCTTGCGTGTCGAGAAACACTTCGGCGCGCCACAGGACATGGAGTGGGTGGTGGATCAGGATCTGCCATACCCGGAGAACGTGATCTGGGTGCAGGCGCGCGCCGCCAAGTTCATTCCGCTGCGCAAAGGGGCTGACGCCGATTACATTGTGGACCAGATGGCCAGGCTCTTTCGCCGCTGACTTACTTACGGCGACACACGTAGGACGGCGCGTCGGAAAGCGATGTGATTTTGGTCGATTGCCAATCGTCCGGGAACCAAAATCACACAAGGAGGATACATGGCTGTTCTATTCAACCAGCATTGGGACATCAGGCCAGGGAAGGCGGAGGCTTATTCCGACTTCGTGATGACCTACTACAATTCGACGCTGGAAAAGATCGGGATCAAATTGGTCGGCGGGTACTACGTGACGGTGGGCAAGGGTCCCAGGATCATTGCAGTCGGCTTGGCGCAGAACATAAGCGACCTCGAAGGGACGCTCGCATCGGCGCAGTTCGAGGAGATCACCGATCGACTCATGGAGTTTGCGACGCACTATCACAGCAAGATTCTAGTCCCGACCGGCCGGGTTAAAATGGACGGCTACAAGGTTCAGACCGGGCTCTGGAAGTTCAATCAATATTGGAACATCGTTCCGGGCATAGAAAAACAGCGGTACACGGAATTTGTTACCGGCGAACTTGTGCCTACATTGGAAAAGCTCGGTCTCAAGGTGACGGCAGGATGGCGCGTAGTCGTCGGGTCGGGGCCGTATATCCTGGGCGAGTGCTCCGCCGCCAACCTCGTCGACATCGCCCGGGCGATCGACAGCGACGAGTTCCGGCAAGTGATGCACAAGCTCACAGGAACGTATGTGACGGACTACCACAGCAGGATCCTGGCGCCCACCGGCCGCATCGACCTGCCCATTCTAATGAAAGAGATGATGGCGCAATTCTGACGCCATCGGATGGCGAGCGGCAGCGATGCAGCGCACTGGAACGACAAGGGATTCTTCATCGATAAGAACATCGACGTCGGCGACAACGTCGAGTGGGTGCGGTTCGTCGAAATGCTGTGACTCCCGTAAATTTCTCCAGGTGAGAGGTTAATGTCCGGACCGATGGAAGGGCCGGCGATGCATGCGCCGGCCAGCCACGTGCTGCGATCGTGGCGCAGCAGAGCGATAATAGACGGGATTGCGGAGGTGAAGGAATGACAGACCTCGGGTTGGCGGGAAAATCGGCTGTCGTTACGGGCGCCGCAGGCGGTCTCGGTTTCGCGTTCGCAGATGGCCTGACGCGCGCCGGCGCCAGGGTGGCGATCGCCGATATCAACGCCGGCGCCGCCCGCAAAGCCGCAGAGACGCTGGCAGCTCAAGGCGGCGCCGCGATTGCGGCGTCGGTCGATGTGTCGGACGAGGCGTCGGTGGAGGCGATGGTCAGCCAGGTCGTCGCCGCATATGGCAGCATCGACATCCTGGTCAACAACGCCGGGATCTACGCGGGCCTGAAGCGCAAGCCGTTCTTCGAAATCACGACCGAGGAATGGGACCGGGTGATGAGCGTCAACCTCAAGGGCGCGTTTCTCTGCGCCAAGGCGGTGTATCCGCGGATGAAAGGTCGCGGCGGCAAGATCGTCAACATCGCCTCGGCCACCGTTTTCAGCGGTTCGCCGCTTTGGATGCACTATGTCGCGTCGAAGGGAGGCGTGATCGCCATGACGCGCGTCATGGCCCGCGAGCTCGGCGTCGACGGGATCAACGTGAATGCGCTAGCGCCTGGCTTCACGCTCACAGAGGCGAGCAAAGCGATGATCGAGGACGCCGAAAACTATGGCGTCGCTCGCGGCGCAATCCACCGCGCGGCGCACCCCAACGACATGGTGGGAGCCTGCCTGTGGTTGGCCTCGCCTTTCAGCGACTTTGTCACCGGCCAGACCGTCATTGTCGACGGCGGTCGGCAATTCATCTGAACGGCGGCGGCAGGAGCGGGAGGCGCGAATGGTCGCCGCGGGTCGGTCTTACCGAAGGGCAGCGATGGACGCGGCGTCAGGGAGCCAGGGAGAAGACATGTCCGCCGCACCCAGGCCCAAGAAGAGCGTCGTCGTCATCTGCAACCTAGACACTCGCGGCGAGGACATCGTGTTCGTCAAGGACCTGATCCGCAACCGCGGCCACGAGGCCATCCTGATCGATTTCAGCATGGAGGAGGCCCCGCCGCTGGCTGGCGACGTCACTTGCGAGGAGGTGGCCCGGCGCGGGGGGTCGATTGAGACGGTGCGCCAGTACTACCGCAGCAACCGCGAAATGGCGACCAACAACCAGATCGCCGGCGTCGCCGCCATTGTCGCCGACCTGATGAAGCAGGGCCGGGTGCATGGGGTGATCGGCATCGGCGGCGCCACTTCGACGCTGGTGTCGACGGCGGTGATGCAGCGCCTTCCCTTCGGCATGCCCAAAGTGATGGCGTCGCCGATGGCTGCGCATCCCAAATATATCGACCGCTTCGTCGGTACGCGCGACATCACCATGCACAATACGGTGCTGGACATCGTGAAGATGAACCCGTTGCTGAAGGCGCAGATCACCAACGCGGTGGGCGCCATTTGCGGCATGGTCGAGATGACCCAGGGCCCCGATTTCCATTTCGAGCGTCCGGCGATCGCTGTCTCGTCGTTCGGGTTCGCCGAGATGGCCGTGCAGGCCGCGGTGGGAATGCTGGAGGAAGCCGGCTTCACACCGGTGGTCTTCCATGCTCAGGGCAATGGCGACAGGGCGATGGAGGAGATGATCGCCGACGGCGCATTCCAAGGCGTTCTCGATATCTGCATCGGCGGGGTGATGGAAAACCTTTACGGCGGCAATAGAAATCCCGGTCCCAACCGTCTGATGGCGGCGGTGCGCCGAGGCCTCCCTATGGTGCTGACGCCGTGCGGGCTCGACATCCTGAGCTACGGGGGGCGTCCCGAGAAGTTGGAGGCGACCAAGGACCGTCCGCGATATGTCCAGGACTCGATGCGCGTACAGGTGCGAACGACCGCCGAAGAACTTCGCTATGCAGCCAACGTCATCGCAGAACGCCTCAACCAGACAACTGGCCCGTTCACTTTCCTGGTTCCATCGAAGGGGTGGTCGTCGCTCGATCAGGAGGGCCGGCCTATCTACGATCCGGCGGTCGACGCGGCTTTTGTCTCTCGCCTGAAGGACAGGCTGCGGAATAAGAACGCCGTGAAAGAGGTCGACCTTCATCTGTACACTGCCGAATTCGCCCGCGTCGCCGTGGATGAATTCCTGCAGCTCGTCAACGATGGAACGACCGACAGAGCGACTGTTCTGTCCTGACCAATCTGCAAATGGCGGGCCGGGAAACCGGCCCGTCCAATGAGCGGGATGCTGCAATGCTAGCAAGTCAGAACCAGCGAGCCGCTACGACAATGTCTGGCGCGCATCCGAACCCTACATGCGGGCGCGCAAGAACGACGTGCATATCCCAATTTCGTTCGCCTTCGCCCGCAAACTCTTGGAAATCTATTCTGACGCCGACGAGGATGTCGTTTCGCTGGCGATCATACTGCACGACATCGGTTTGCGGTCGATCGATATGGCGGAATTCATGGAGAAGGGCTTCGGACCCAATATGATGCATCCGACGTCCGAGTCCTGCATGAAAATGAAGGCCTCCGGCTTTCGCGCAAGGTGCTGGAAACGACCGGCTGGCCAGAGAGCGTCATCGTCGCAGTCGGGGAGATCATCAACGGACACGACACTCGACCGCAGGCGCGCTCGCTCAACGATCGTCTCGTACGTGACGCCGACAAATTGTGGCGGTTCACGGTGACGGGCGTTTCCGTCGTCTGCGACTGGTTCAAGATGAACCCACATCAATATACCGCCCGATTGGAACAGGAGGTCGCGGTCCTCGAAACCGAAGCCGCGCGGTAAATGGCGGCGGAAGAACTCGGCAAAACGCGCGCGACGCTGATGCTTCATCTCATCTGAAAATCCGGAGTTCCACCATGGACATGTTCATCGACGGTCAATGGACGCCGGCCCAGTCTGGCGCACGTCAGAACGTTACCAATCCCGCGACGGGCGACGTGATCGATACGGTGCCTACCGGCGCCGCCACCGACGCCGATATTGCCATCCGCTCCGCCGACCGGGCGTTTCGGACGTGGAGGACCACGCCTGTCGCCGAGCGTGCGCGCCTGCAGAAGAGGGCGGCGCAATTGATGCGCGAACGGGCGCAGGCGATCGGCCGCGTGCTCACGACTGAACTGGGGCGCCCGCTTGCCGGCTCTGTAGGCGAAATCGAGCGTTCCGCCGATCTCCTGGACGTCTACGCGGAGGAAGGCCTTCGCATCCATGCCGAGATGCCGCTGACAGGAATTTCCGGCGAGAAGGTCATCGTGACACGCGAACCGGTCGGAGTCGTCATCGCGATCACGCCATTCAATTACCCGATCACGCTGCTCACGTTTAAATTGGGCGCTGCGCTCATCGCCGGCTGCACCGTCGTAGCAAAGCCCGCGGAAGACACGCCGCTTTCGACCCTGATGCTCGCTGAATTGTTTCACGAAGCGGGATTCCCCGCCGGTTGCTTCAACGTGGTGACCGGCCACGGTCGCGCAATCGGCATGAACATGATCGAACACCCGGTGCCGCGAAAGGTCGCCTTCACCGGAGGAACCGCTGCGGGAAAGGCGATCGCCGCGGCGGCGGCCGGAACGATGAAGCGGGTGACCCTGGAACTTGGCGGTCAATGCCCGGCGATAGTCTGCGCCGATGCGGACCTCGCAGTCGCCACAGCTGCGATCGCCCGGCACGCCTTCGCTAATTCCGGCCAGTTCTGCTACCGGGTCAATCGCGTCTATGTGGAACGGCCCGTCTATCAGGCCTTCCTCGATGGCCTGCTGCAGCATGTCGAGAGGCTCGATGTCGGCGACGGGCTGACCTCTTCCTGCGCACTCGGCCCTCTCGTCAATGAAGAGATTTATCGCAATAGCGAGCTGCAAGTCGTCGACGCGAGGCGCAAAGGCGCCCGGATCGCCATCGGCGGCGAACGCCTGACTGGCGGCGTCTACGACGGCGGCTGGTTCATGCCCCCGACCGTGATCGCCGATGCCGATCATTCCATGCTCGTCATGACTGAGGAGACATTCGGCCCGGTGCTCGGGGTCGCGCCATTCGATGATCGCGTGCAAGCGGTGAAGCTCGCCAACGACACCCGATATGGCCTTGCAGGCTTTGTTTTCTCTGGTGACCTCGCCACCGCGCTGACCATGGCGGAGCAGATCGACGCCGGTTCGGTCTGGGTCAACAACATCCATCGCTCGAACCACAATGTTCCTTTCGGCGGGATGAAAGAGAGCGGTGTGGGGCGGGAGAAAGGGCGGTATGGTGTAGAGGCCTATCTCGAGTATAAGTCGATCTATCTCTCCTACAATGCAGGCCTGTCGTGACCGGGTTCTTGATTGAGCGCGACATTCCCATTTGGCTGGCGGCAAAACCCTGGCTCGATGTGCGCTCGAATGACGAGCACACATTGATCTCCTACCGACTCGGCCGGGCGCTGCTGCGGGTACATCCCGAAGTTGACGACCGAATCGTGCTGCCCGCGATCCTCATGCATGACGTCGGTTGGAAGGTCTTTCCCGAGGAGCAACTTGCGCAGGCCGTCGGCCCGAATGCGAAATATCCGGAACTTCAACGTAGCCACGAAATCGAGAGCGCGCGGATCGCGCGTGCGGAACTGGAGCGCCTCGTGATCCCCGGCGTCGACATCGACCGCGTCATTGCGATCATCGACGGCCATGACACGCGTAAGGAAAAGTTGTCGCCGGAAGACGCGCTGATGAAGGACGCTGACAAGCTCTGGCGCTTCACCTCGCACGGCGTCGCAACGATCGGCGTTTGGTTCGGCAGCTCCGCGAAGGAGACGGTCGCGATGCTGGAAAGTTACGTTCTTCCGACCTTGTTGACCGTAGCCGGTAAGACGATGGCGGAGGCACTTCTCGCTGACGGCGTCGCGGCCGCATGGATGGACGAAACGCTCAACTTGCGAGGCGCGTTGGCTCGTTGATTCCGAGCGTGGGTGCAAATGGTCAAGGGGTGGCACCAAATCCCCCGTCGGCAGGCAAGAAAGAGGATCAGCATACAATCGCACACCATTCGTATTCAGTAACGAGACTTTCGGGGCTATCTGCAGTGATCTTGCGTCGTATGCCCTTGCTAACGCTGTTGCAGCCTCTGCTGCAATGCCGGTAATTTTTGCTCCTGTCGTGCTGCGCACGTTTCCGGGTCGCTGTACGTCCACGATGCCAAATTGGATCGAACGGGCGCGGAGTGATGCAGCGGCTCCTCCCATTCTGAAGGCATACGCCATTGCCCTAACCCACTACCGGGACGGGTCTATGTCATACATCAAGCTTCTTGATGGAGGGAGATTCGTATGCGGTCTTTTGATCGCACTTCGAGGGAAGCGCGGTAATTCGGCGGATTTTGACCGATTTGCAACGTCAGTTGACCATATAGTTGACTCTTCAGATCGACGTGGCCGTGTTGCCTCAGGCGATTGTCGACTTGGTCAAGTCAGTTCGGCCGCCGGTGGCAGGTGCCAATGGAGGCCGGCTAGGGTTCAACTGGTGCGAGGCTGGGAGGGCGGTCCGCAGGTGGGTTGCGTGATGTATGGCCAGCCGGCCAAAAATTTTCTATCGTCGACCGTCCAATCTCGGGATTGCTACCTCGCCCTCGTGGTTGTCCGCCATGGGCTGATGGGGTCCCGTCATCGTTGAGCGTATGGATGGCTCTCAACATGGCATCACATCTCACAGCCGATGACCAC
>Ga0181532_10002441_pt1 | contig 17377 bp, 14 predicted proteins | sample PEATcosm2014_Bin_33_FD_119768 | JGI IMG/M metagenome (GOLD analysis project Ga0181532, IMG submission 119768) | Peatland microbial communities from MTU Mesocosm Facility, Houghton, MI, USA - PEATcosm2014_Bin11_30_metaG | ecosystem: Environmental > Terrestrial > Soil > Wetlands > Peat | place...
GAAGTCGTTGTTCTTGATGTTGCAGTGGACCAGTTTCTTGCCCTGCCGGTCCATGACGCAGACGTACATCTGGTGCGCGTGCAGGTCGATTCCGCAGTTGTATTCGGTGGTGGACGTATAATACTTCATTTGTTTAGTCAGTGTGGTGCCGCAAGGCACCGGTTAATGTTTAAACGTTAACGCGGGGGGTGCTAGTAACACTCCCCGCCCTTTGCCCATGACGTTAGCACATGCCAACAAGGGCTTGAGTGGAAGTATCAAGGCGATGCACCGAATGGGCGGCGCTCGTATCGGCTCGCGACTTGGGTGGCTGTGGATGCCGCTGATCGGTGATCTTGATCGTTAACGGCTCAAAGCCAAAGCCCCATCGCTCCCGCCCTGGTCCATGTCCGCCATTGCCTGGAGGGTGCGCATCAGGCATGGTGAGGGGGATATGGGCAAGAGACGCGAGGCGCGCGAACGCGCCGTCCAGTTCTTATTCCAGCATGATCTGAATCCACCGGAGGACTTGCCGGCGGCGCTGGAGGAGTTTTGGGCATCGCAACGGGCAGCGGCGATCGCCGAGGAGAAAGCCGGAGCCACCTGGGGCCAGCCCGTGGAGTTGCCGCCGCCCACGGCGGACGAGGCCGCCGTGCGCGTGTTCGCCGACCCGCTGATCCGGGGAGCGCTGGAGTGCCGGGACCAGGCGGACGAGGTCATCAAGAAGCATGCGAAGAACTGGGAACTGCACCGTATTGCGGCGGTGGACCGCAATATCCTGCGGCTGGCGATCTACGAGATGCTGCACCGAGACGACATTCCACCTGTGGTGAGCATCAACGAGGCGGTGGACATCGCCAAGAAGTTCTCCACGCAGGACAGCGGCAAGTTCGTAAACGGAATCCTGGACAAGGTGAAGGGTGAGCTAATGCGTCCGGCGCGAGGAGGGAAATGAGAAAGCAGGGGGCGGAGCTCCGAGATCAGCGCTCGGATATCACCAGCAACTGAAGGATGTTTGCCGATCTCCATCTGCACTCCAGCTTTTCCGATGGCACGTATTCGCCGGAGGACATCGTGTCGCACGCCCGGAGGCTCCGGCTGAAGGCGATCGCGCTGACGGACCATGATTCGGTCGAGGGCTGCGTTCGGGCGGCCCGCGGCTGCGAGGCGGCGGGTATAGACTTCATCGCGGGCACCGAATTGACGGCGGAACAGGAGGGCAACGAGCTTCATCTCCTCGGCTATTTCATTGACACGAGCAACCCCCGGCTGCTCATGCAAATCGGCCGTTTTCAGGCCGTGCGGCAAAACCGGATTCGGGAGATGGTGGCGAGGTTGAACCAACTCCAGGTGCCGCTCTCGGCGGAGCAGGTGTTTTCTTTGGCCAATTGCCGCTCGCCCGGCCGGCCTCACGTGGCGCGGGCGCTGGTGCAGGCCGGGCTCTGCCGGAGCCTGGACGAGGCCTTTGAGCGGTTCCTGAAGAAGAACCGGCCTGCCTGGGTCCCCAAGTTCAAGATGGGGGCGGCGGACGCGATTGAGCTGATTCACCAGGCTGGCGGAGTAGCGGTGCTGGCGCACCCGGGGCTGAACCGGACGGACGCCGTGATCCCGGACATGGTGGCGGCGGGCTTGGATGGCATCGAGTGTTTTCATACCAAGCATTCCACGGCCACGGCGGAGCATTATCTGGAGATAGCCGACAAGTTTCATCTGTTGGTGACGGGCGGTTCCGATTGCCACGGCCTGAGCAAGGGCAAACCGCTGATTGGAACTATCAAGCTGCCGTATCAACACGTCGAAAAGCTCAGGGCCCGCGCCTCCCAAATAAAGGCGGCCAGACCGGTCGCGCCCTGAGCCCCTCAGAACAGGAATCCCATGGGTCTATTTGCCAAGTTCAAAGCCGGTCTGCAGAAGACGCACAGCAAGCTGGCGCACGAGATCAAGCGGATCGTCACGCGCTCGCCCAAACTGGACGCGGCGGGACTCGAAGAGCTGGAGGCGGCGCTGATCGGCGCCGACCTGGGCATGGACATGACGACGCAGATAATCAGCGCGGTGAGGACGAGCTACGAAACTCAGGGCGGGGCGGGGCCGGATGTGTTCGCCGTCGCCGAGCACGAGGTAGTTGAAAGCCTTTCCTCCAACCAGCCTGAGCTGCGGCGCGCGCCGGGAGGGCTGACGGTCGTCTCGATTGTCGGCGTCAATGGCACGGGCAAGACGACGACCGCCGCCAAGCTGGCGCACCTGGTGCAGTCCCGAGGCGAGTTGGCTCTGCTGGCAGCTTGCGACACGTTCCGGGCGGCGGCCATTGAGCAGATCAAGCTCTGGGGTCAGCGACTGAAGGTGGAAGTGGTCGCAGGCGCCTACGGGGCGGACGCGGCATCGGTGGCGCACGACGCGGTGGCCGCAGCGCAGGCACGCAAGGCCCACTACCTGTTCATTGATACCGCGGGGCGATTGCATACCAAGCACAACCTGATGCAGGAACTGCAGAAGCTGCACCGTGTCCAGGGCAAGCAACTGGCGGGCGCGCCCCACGAGGTATTGCTGGTGCTGGACGCAACGACAGGCATGAATGCGTTGAACCAGGCGCGCGAGTTCAACAAGGCGGTGCCGCTCACCGGTCTGGTCGTCACCAAGCTCGACGGCACGAGCAAAGGGGGGATGGTAGTGGCGATTCAGAAGGAGCTGGGTTTGCCGATCAAGTTCGTGGGCCTGGGCGAGCAGGCGGATGATCTTCAGCCTTTCGACGCCAGGCAGTTTGCCGGGGCGTTGTTCGCTGAGTGACGCGTGGGAAGCAGGCGGACAGGCAGCACTTAGCTCCAATGACCTGGGAAACCAAGGCGGTACGGATGCCCTCTGCAAGCCCTTACATGAGCCTGGCGCTCCGGCTGGCACGGCAGGGCTACGGCATGACGTCGCCCAACCCGATGGTAGGCGCCGTCCTGGTGCGCGGCAGCAAAATCATCGGGCGCGGCTGGCATTGGCGCGCCGGCAAGCCGCATGCGGAGATCGAGGCGCTGCGTGACGCGCAACAGCGCGGGCACACGGCGAAAGGCACTACGCTGTATGTGACGCTCGAGCCGTGCTGCACTCATGGCCGCACCCCGCCATGCACCGAGGCGATCATCACGGCCGGCATCAAACGCGTGGTAGCGGGCGCGACGGACCCGAATCCCCAGCACAGTGGCAGGGGTTTCAGGATTCTGCGACGCTCGGGATTGGATGTCACCCACGGCGTTATGGCCGCCGAATGCGAGCGGCTGAATGAGGCTTTCAATCACTGGATTGTCCGGCGCACGCCGTTCGTGACGGTGAAGGTGGCTATGACACTCGACGGCAAGATCGCCACCGCTGCGGGGGAGTCCAAGTGGATCACCACCGCGAAGGCCCGGGCCTGGGGAATGAAGCTGCGGCGGGGCACGGATGCGATTCTGGTGGGGATCAACACGGTGCTGGCGGACGACCCGAGCCTTACTTTCAGAGGTCAGAAGCCAGTGGTCCGTGGTCCGTGTTCCGTGTTCCGTGGTCCTACACCGCGGCGGATTGTGCTGGATACGCAGGCGCGGATACCGCTGAGTGCACAGGTTCTCAATGATGAGTGTGCGGGCTTGACGACGGTTGTGGTGGGCACGTTGGCCTCCAGGACACGTGTGGCGGCCTTGGCCAAACGAGTGAACGTGCTGGTTGCGCCTCTCGTTAAGCCCGGGCCGCAAGCCCGAGCTGGAACTACGCCTCTGAGGGAGCGCCTGGCCATAGACTTGCGCTGGCTGCTGAGGAGGCTTGGTTCGGAGGACATCATCAGCCTGCTCGTCGAGGGCGGGGGAGAGGTGAACGCCTCGTTTCTGTTGCAAGGGCTCGTGCAGCGCATCGTGTTCTTCTACGCGCCCAGGGTTCTGGGCGGGCGCAATTCGCGACCGGGTGTCGCGGGCGAAGGCGCTAGAGGGCTGGACGAAGTCCTCAACTTGAGTGAAGTCGAATGGCGTCGGCTGGGACCGGACCTGATGCTGGGTGCGCGAGTGGAACCCAGCGTGTAAATGAGTCCGGCCTGAGCGCCCTGGCCGCGTAAATGGGCGGGCTTCGCGCAACAGCACAAACCCCTCTGCGCGAACGCAGAGGGGTTTGGCGAGACGGACACGCAGCCGTCAGTCGCGGGCGAGCCCGCGGCGGCTAATACGAATAAACTCGGAAGAACTGCTGCACGTTTTGCCGGGTCGGCGTAACGTAGCTGACCGATTCACCCGTGCCCGGGATGGGGTAGCCGATGTTCTGCCAGCCTTTGCTCAAGGAGGAGGCGGCCTGGATCTGGTAGGTCTTGCCCAATACCGTGTTAAACGCCACTTCGGCGGCCGTGTAGATTTGGATGGTATTCGTGGCGCCATAGGGGTTGGCCAGCGTATTACCGTTAGCCCACACTACGCCGACCGACAGCCCATTGGTCACTGAGATACCGGGCATCAGCGGATTGAGGCCCAAGAGGTACTTGATCCAGTTGGGCACGCCGTCGCCGGCAGGCGTTGCATTCGGTGCGGCAGCGGGGTTGTTTGCTGAGCCGAAGTACTGGATCTGCCAGGCATCCGGCAGCCCGTCATTGTTGCTGTCGCCGGTCAGGTCGCCAATGGAGGCCTTGAGGAGGCCGACGGTGAAGGCCACATTGTGGACGCCAAGGCTGCCGTCTTCGGTGACAAACTGCCAATTGTAGCCGGCCTTCAGGAACTTGGAAGGCCAGTTTGTCTGGAACTTGAGGCTGGTCTTCACGAGGCCGTCGGCCACGTAGTTGTTGCTATTTGCCTGGTAAGTCGAGTTCGGCAGCATCGTCGAGAGCTTGTTGAGCAGGTTCTGGACTTCGGTTTGGACGCCATTGATAACGCCATCGCCGTCATAATCCGCAGTCGGGAAGTTGAACGAAGTGATCGGACCGTGGCACGGCATGCAGGCGCCCACCTCGTCAACCGTGTTGGTCATGCCGTTGGTGACGGTATTATAGCTCATGTTCCAGGTATGCCCGCCGGCCAGGTAGATGCCCGGATCACTGGAGGCCAAGGCTTGCATATGACAGCCCACGCAAAGGTTCGTGACGGCAGCGCGATGCGGGGAACTGGGAATCGCCTGGCCGTAAGTCATCGCGTTGACGCCTTCGATCATGTCACCCTGCACGTTGTCGTGCGCACCGAAGCTGGAGCCCCCGAACCAGGTGCTTTTCCCAAGCGGATAGTTCGCTAACTGGTTGGTGGCCGAACCATTGCGGTTCTGATGGCATTCCAAGCACACCGCGCCCTCGCCGGCGTTCGTGATCACACTGCCGTCCGGCATCGTCACCGGGCCCATGGCGCGGATCAGGTGCGGGTTGTTGGTGGGTATGGTAATCCCGTGTGGTTCGTGGCAAGTCTGGCAGCTTATGGTCGCAAAGGTCACATTGGTCACCAGCCCAACCGCATAGCTACCATTCTGAGCCTCCCGGCCGATGAAGCCATTGGCCGAGTGACAGGGCAGACAATTCGCGCTACCGGGGCCGGTCGTCTGAGCATGTGCGGAGGCATACCACTCGGTGCCGTAGATGTGGTGGCTAGGCGCGTCATGGCATTGGTTGCAATCTCCCGAATCAACCGTCTTGGTAATGACATTGGTGTCACCGAGCAGTCCGGTGGGGCCGAGTCCATAGGCGTGTTGGCTGCCGGGGCCGTGGCAGTTTTCGCATTGGATATTCGCTACGTTCTGCAGTTTCGCCGGCATTGCCAACCAATTGCTGTTCGTCGGCACCGTGGGGATCGTGGGGAATGTCCAGCCCGTCAAGGCCGCGACGTCGTCAAACCCGCCATTGGTCGCAGTGGCCGTGGTATCATAGCCGACGGTATGGCATTTAAGGCAGGATACACTGTAACTGCCCAGGTAACCGCATATTCCATTGGAAAAGATCATGGAGTGCTCCGTAGTGGTCCAGGGTTGGTACGTGTCCGGCGCGAGAGGGCCGCCGGCGTGGCACAGCTCGCACGTGCCGACTCCCACGTAGGTGCCCGCGGTAATGGTCTGAGTGATATTGGTGGTGCCACTGCCGGAGGTGACAATGGTAACAATCACCGTGTATTGGCCCGCCTTATCCGGGCGCAGGAGCGTGCGTCCCGCCACCTGCAAGGATGGACGGGTTGACACATCATAGATAGGCACATTCGTTCCCAGCGGGCTGCTGGTGAAGCCCGCTGCGGATAGAAGAGGCGTATTGGTCAACACCCAGGTGACACTGGTGATGTTTGACGGGGCGATAGCAATATTCACTTCGGCCTCCAGATAGACCGGCGTGCCCACGCCGACAGTGGTAAGGCCGCCTGAGTTCTCGGTGGTCGAGGCCAGTTTATAATTGGTTACGTCCCCAGGCGTAACGGGCCGCAGAACGAGGCGGCCGTTAAGGGCGGGAGGAGAGGCGGCGCTCGCTGTTGTCGCGGCGACCAGGGTTGTCAGCGCAACTGCCATCAGGCAGCGTCGCGTTGTTTGGATAGGATTCATACGTGGCACGTGCTTTCTTCTACTTTGGCGTTATCGGTTAGACGCGGCATTAGCTATTGCCGCGTTTGGGGTTCGCGCGGCATCTGCTGGGTGCCGCGTATTCCGACGGAAACCCGGCCGGGCAGCGAGCTCGCCGCCCGGTGCTTTCGTCGAAAGGGTCTTTGCTGTCATTGCAAATCGTGATCTAAGCTACGGCGCCGGCCAACTGGACCGGGCAGCTCGTGGCGGCCGGAATTGCCCAGCGGCGCGGGACGTCATTCCTCTCCGGGGCGGGCGCCAGCTTGCTCATCAGCGCCGTCGTCCGTTCCTGGAGGATCGCTTGGCAGCGCACCAGTTCCTGCTCGCGCTGGCGCACGTTCTCGCGGACGATTGCTTCGAGGTGGTCCACGTTGAAGAGGAACACGTTCTCAAGCCGGTCCACGTCCGCATCAATGTCGCGCGGCACGGCTATGTCTATCAGGAAGAGCGGCCGATTCCGCCGGGCGGACATGACGGAAGCAACCTCGGCGCGATGCAGGATCGTGGTGGGCGAGCCGGTGGAACTCACCACGATGTCGGCTTCGCTCATGGCGGCCAGGCAGTCGTCAAATCGAATAGCTCGCCCGCCAAATTCGGCCGCCAGATTGACCGCCCGGTCATAGGAACGGTTCGAGACCAGCACGGCGCGGGCGCCCTTCTTGGCCAGGTGACGGACGCAGGCCTCGCCCATCTTGCCCGCGCCGATGATCATCACCGTCTTCGCGGAGAGGTCATGATCGAATATGCGCTCGGCCAGCTCGACCGCGACGCTGCCGACCGAGGTGGCGCCGCGGCCAATACTGGTTTGCGTACGAATTTCTTTCGCCGCTTGCAGGGCGGTCTGGAAAAGGCGGTTGGTCACCCGGCCTGTCAACTTGGCGCCCTGGGCCGCGAGGTAGGCCTGTTTGACCTGACCTGTGATCTCGGTCTCGCCTATCACCATGGAATCCAAGCCGCTGACGACCGAGAAGAGGTGCTGGACGGCCTCAGCGCCTTCCTTGATATAAAGGTGGGGGGCGAAGTCAACGCCGCTGGTGGAAAGCTGCTGGAAGAGACGGTGAATATTGCCGTTGACCTTGGGGGTGACGCCGTAAACCTCGACCCGATTGCAGGTCGAGAGCAGCACGACCTCCGCCAAGCCGCCGGCAACCCGAAGACGGCAGCCGTGGCAGCGCAGCATGGATGGGTGGACGGCCAGCTTCTCCCGCAACTCCACCGGGGCAGTCTTGTAGCTCAGGCCGGCGACAAACAGTTTCATAGGGCGGCGACGAAGGGAAGGCAATGGGCGCCGGTTCGGATCATGCCTGGCAACTGGTCAAATCTTGCGATTTGAAGCACTAATTCAAGCTGGCCGCTTTCTATCACACGATTAGCATAGTTTAAGGCCGTTTTGCTGCTCGCCCTTCCTTGCCATTTGCTTTCCCTTTTTTGCCAGCCGGAGGCAAGATGTGGAGCAATTATGCTAATCTTACTAGCTTGATAAGCCATTGTTACATAATAACATCTCGGCCCGGCGTGGGAAGCGGTTGAACAACTTCGCTAATCTTATTGTGGCTATAAGTTGGTGTCTGATAATGATCGTACGGGCGTCTGACGGTTGGGGCGCAGGTGGAGATTGCGGCGTTTTACGGGCGTTTCGCAGTGATTGTGGACGGGTGTAGGGGCGGGTCTGCAGCGCCATCCGGGGCAGCGGCCAATCCCGACTGGCCTTGGTTCTTTTCCCGGCCGCCAGGCCGCACGGCGGGAGCGCGCGGGCGGCCGCGAGGCCCTTCCATACCAACCGTCTGCGGACCAGCCAGCGGTGATTGTGCGTGATTAGAGGCGTGAGCCTATCTAATCATTGTCTCCGGTAATTGGGTCAATTGCGGCAGCTTATATGGCCTGCTTTTTGCCGGAGGGCGCCGCCATGCAACTTTTGGCGGTTCGGGCGGGCCCTGGGCGCGCGGGGTGGGGGCTGGAACGCCCGTGCCCCTTGATTTCTGGGGCCGCCTGAGGCAGTAGTCTTCTTATGAGTCTTTTCCTTCTGGCGGCGGCTCGTCCGATCGCCGCTGTCTGTATGTGCTGGGCATGTGCTATTTGCCATTGGCCATCGGGGATCGCGGTTGCGGCTGGGCCGCGCTGTGGTTCCGGGAGTTGGCGGCGTGCTGCCGAGACGCGGCTGCGCCCAGGTTGAGGATCCCGCTGCATGCTTAACACGGTGGTTCCCGTGGTTTACCTGGCGCGGCACGGCGAGACAGCCTGGAGCCTCGCCGGCCAGCATACGGGGCGCACCGACCTGCCGCTGATCGAGCGCGGCGAAAGCAACGCCCGCAGGCTCGGACAGCGGCTGGCTGGGCTGACGTTCGCGAAGGTGCTCACGAGCCCCTTGCAGCGCGCAGCTCGCACGTGCAACCTGGCCGGCTTCGGAATTAGCGCGGAAGTTGACCCTAATCTGGTGGAATGGGACTACGGGGATTACGAAGGCCTCCGAACAGCGCAGATTCATGAGACGCGCCCCGATTGGCAGTTATTCCGGGACGGCTGCCCCAACGGTGAATCGCCGGCTCAGGTGGGCGAGCGCGCCGACCGTGTTGTGAGTCGGGTGCGGGCGATCGAAGGCAACGTGCTCCTCTTTTCCAGCGGGCATTTCCTGCGGGTGCTCGCCGCCCGTTGGCTTGGCCTTGAACCGATCGCAGGCCGCTGCTTCATGGTCAAGACGGCGAGCCTGAGCGCGCTGGGTTACGAAAACACTTTATCCCAGCCGGTAATCCAGTTTTGGGATGATACCCGCCATGTGGAAGACTGAGGACAGCATTCACGAAGGAGCCTACGACCCGCGGAACAACTGGTGAGCGTGTAAATGCGGCTTTTCCCTTTAGCAATCGAGGAACAATCCGGGGTCTCACGCCAACAGCAGGCATGTGGTGGGCTGGAGGCAGGCGGGCGGGTCGCTGGCCCGGCCAGGCAGGCAGCAGCTACATTGCCGACCATCCGCCGTCCACCGGGAGGGGGACGCCGGTGACGTAGGCGGATTCGTCGGAGGCCAGGAACACCGCGGCCCAAGCCACCTCCTGCGGCTGCCCGACGCGCTCCAGGAACGTCTTGCTGATCTGCCGCTGGTGTACCTCGGACCCGGGCTCAGGGGAGATGCGGGTCCTGATGGCCCCGGCGCAAATGACGTTAGCCCGGATATTGTGCGGGCCGTAATCGTAGGCCACGCTGCGGGTGAAACCCACCAGCGCAGTCTTGATAGCGGTGTAAGCGGCCGAGTTGCGCGCGGCGGCCAGGCTCTGGATGGAACCGATGTTGATAATGGAGCCGCTCTTCTGCTGAATCATAAACGGCAGCACCCCCTTGGTGAACCACTGCGTGCCCATCAGGGACACGCGGAAGCACTTCTCCCATTCATCGTCCGGGGCGTCGCCGGCACTGTGCCAGGTGCGGGCGATGTAGGCGGCATTGTTGCAGAGCACATCAACGCGCCCGTTGCGCTCCGCCGCCGCCTTGACCACGCGCGCCACCTGGTCCGGCTGCGAGACGTCGCACTGAATAAACGTGGCGTCCCCGCCGGCTTTGCGGAACTCGGCGGCGGCGCCTTCCCCGGCTTCCGCGTTCATCGAACACATGAAGACGACCGCGCCTTCCGCCGCATAAAGCTCGGCAATCGCGCGGCCAATGCCGTGCTCCGCGCCCGTGACAATCGCAATCTTGTTCCTAAGTCGCATGTTCTCCCGGCTTTCGCTAGACTCTCTGGTTGGCCAACCGTTGCCCTTTGCGGCCCACCTTGGCGCGCGTGATGGTAGTCCGCGCGAGGTTCGCTACATAGAGTTCGTCAAAGTTGGCGCCTCCGAACGCCATGTTCGTCGGGCTGCCGAGCAGGATGGCCCAGCGGTCCCAGGCGAACAAGGTCTTCTGGCCCGTGGGGCTGACCCGCCATATCTCGTCTGAAGCGTAGCAGCACACATAGAGGTTCCCCTCCGCGTCGAGCGTGAGGCCATCCGGGAAGCGGCCGCAGCCGGTGGCATAAACCTCGTGCGGACCCAGCGCGCCGTCGGCCCGAATCTCGAATCGGAGCACTGAGTCCGGGTCACTCTCGATCATGAACAGCCATTGCGCGTCCGCGCTCAGAGCAAGGCCATTGGTGTAGCCGAACGGCCCGGCAAGGACCTCGCCCTGTGCGCCGGGGGTGAAGCGAACAAGGCAGCCGTTCCGCTTCCTCCAGTTCCCAGAGTCGGTCACGTAGTAGTTGCCTGCCAAATCGAACAGGCCGTAGTTCGGGCAAATGAGCTTATGCTCACCGGCGTGGCTGGCGAAGACGGACGATTCGCCTGAGGGCCTCACCCTTACGATACCCAGGCTCGCATTGCACACGAACAGCTCGTCAGTCGGCGAGAACGCCAGCCCGGCGCAAAACCCGCCAAGCGTGGTAACCAGACGGACATGGCCCTGCGGCGAAATGCGATAGACCTGGCCAAGCTCTCCACCCGCCCACAAATCGCCGCCGCGGTCAAAGGCCACGCACTCGGAGTGATCAACTCCCGTGGCGAAAACCGAGAACGCTTCGATGGGCAGCTCAGGAGCCGCGGTCACGCATCCTCCTTCGTCAATTGCCCGTCAATCAGCCGCCAGATGCCCCTGGCGTTCTGGTTCCGCAACTCCACCGGCAGGGCCTCGTCCGGGAAGTTCTGGTAGCAGACCGGGCGGGCGAACCGCTTGATGGCCGCCGTGCCGACCGAGGTGAAATGCACATCCGTCGTTGCTGGATAGGGTCCGCCGTGGTGCATCGAGGGGCAGACTTCGACCCCGGTCGGGAACCCGTTGAACAGAAGCCGCCCGGCCTTCTCCTCCAGGATCGAAATGAGTCCACGGTGGCGCGCGAGGTCCTCCGCAGTGCCGTGGATGGTGGCGGTCAGTTGGCCCGGCAAGCTTCGCGCGAGGTCCTTCAGTTCTTCGGTTGAGCCGCAACTCACCAGCAGGGTGGACGGCCCAAACATTTCCTCGCGCAGCGCCGCCTGGGTCTGGAACGTGGCCGCGTCAGTCGCCAGGACCGCCGCCGGCACTTGCCCCAACGCAGGGGCCGCGCTCGATTTGCCGAGCATGCGAACCCCCGCGAGCTTCTCTGCTTCAGCAAGGCTTGCGCGGAAGTGATCACAAAGCGCCGGATAGAGCATCGTGCCGGGCGGAGAAGCAGTTGCGAGCCGTCCCGCGGCCTCGGCCAGCGCGTCGAACTCGGCGCTGCGCAGGCCAAACACCAGGCCTGGGTTGGTGCAGAATTGACCCACGCCGAGCGTCACCGATTGCAGAAGCCCTTGGGCGAAGGTCGTTGCGCCATCCCGCAGAACCCCCGGTAACACGAAGATCGGGTTTGTGCTGCCCATTTCCGCATAGACGGGGATAGGCTCAGGGCGGGCCGCCGCTGCACGGAACAACGCAAGGCCTGCCCGTTGCGACCCAGTAAAACCGACAGCCTTGATTGCGGCATGGCGGATTAGCCGCATCCCTGCTTCATGGCCCCTGCCATGCAGCAACGAGAACACTCCCGGCGGCATCTGCGTCGCGGTCACTGCCGCCTGGATCGCGCGCGCCACCATTTCAGAAGTCCCCGGATGAGCCGGGTGCGCCTTCACCACCACCGGATTCCCCGCGGCAAGCGCCGAGGCCGTGTCCCCGCCCGCCACCGAAAACGCCAGCGGGAAGTTGCTCTGGCGCCGAACACCGCAACGGGGCCGATGGGAACCAGCCTCCGCCGCAGGTCGGGTTTGGGGAGCGGCTGGCGCTGGGGCTGGGCGCGGTCAATGGCGGCTTCCAGCCACGAGCCTTCCCGCACAAGGGCGGCGAACATCTTGAGCTGGTTGGCCGTGCGCAACCGCTCCCCGATCAGACGCTGCTCGGGCAGCGCGGTCTCCGCGTGCGCGCGCCGGATCAGGTCATCCCCGAGCCGCAGGATTTCCTCGGCGATGCGATCAAGAAAAGCGGCTATCTTCTAGGCGGGCTGCGCGCGATACCCCTCGAAAGCCTGCCCGGCGATGGTCGCCGCCTGATCAATCTCCGCCTCGGTGGCCTCATAAAACAGGGGCGGCAGTCTCTCCCCGCTGGCCGGGGCCGTGGCTGCAAACGATGCCGTTCCCGCAGCCGAAGACTTGTCCCCAACGATGTTCTTGCCGTGCAACTGCATCCTCCTTTTTGGCCCGTCAGTGCCGGTTTTAACAGCAAAAAGATACGCACGGCTGCTCGCCCATCGCCCGTGCGCCAGTGCGTCAACAGATTCCCGTTGCGTAGCTACGGCTGCCGTTTTACTGTGCAGGACATCAGAATGAGCCCAGCCCCCACCTACGGGATCTTGATTTGGCATGAGAAGAAGAACACTGCGCTCCAGGAAACCTGTAAAACCGGCGACTACTAACGCTCGCCGCGCGACTCGGACGAGGGCCAAAGCAACGTCGACAAAAGGCAAGGCTGTCGCCAGTGAGACCCCGACGACCAGGAAGGCCCGCAAGGTCAGCACACGGACGACTGCCAAACCTCCCCTGACGATTCCGCCGATACTGCTTGAGGGTGACCAACCTGCCTGGCCGGCGCCTGGGGCAGGCGAGACGCTCGCCCCCGGACCAACCCCATCGTCCCGCCCCGCTGGCCCGGAGACGGGATCGCTGCCCGAGGCCTACGGGACAGGCAAGCTGAGCCTCCTGGCCCGCGATCCGCACTGGCTGTATGCGCATTGGGACCTGACGCCACCGCAGCAGCGCCAGTACAATACGCGTTCGGCCGACCGGCACCTGGTCGTGCGCGTTCAGCCGGGCACGATCGCCGGCCACGCCTTCACCGAGATCCACGTGCATCCGGAATCGCGTTCCTGGTTCATACACGTCGAGGGCGCCGCAACGCGCTACACGGCCGTGCTAGGCTATTACCCCGCGAATCGCCAATGGGTGACCGTCGCCTCCTCGGGGCCGGCAGTGACCCCCGCCGATACGATCTCGCGCGACAAGACGCTACGATTCGCGACGATTCCGCCCGAAGCACCGTTGCGCGAGTTGGCCGTGCCGAGCCGGCTGCCTCAACCAGCCGAATCGCCACTGCCCGGGGCAACGCCGGAACCCGGCCTGGCCGAAGTAATCCAGCGCTATCAAGCTCAAGCCAGACCGGCCAGCTCGGTCGAGATCCCAGAGTTGATCCGCGGACCGGTCGGAGGGGAAGGCCCGCCCTCGTCACTCGCCCTGGCGGCTCCCGTTAGCGCTCCCACCCAGAGCATATCCAGTCCAATGGCCGGCGAGGTGCAGCCACCGAAGGGTTTTTGGCTGAACTTGAATGCCGAACTCGTCCTGTACGGCGGAACGGAGCCGGATGCCAGCGTGACCATTGGCGGCCGGCCAATCGCGCTCGGGCCCGACGGCGCCTTCAGCTTCCGCTTCGCACTGCCCGATGGCAGCTACGAGCTCACTGTCTTCGCCCTTTCGACCCAGGGTGATTCGCGCCAGGCGCAGTTGAGCTTCACCCGCCGGACCGAGTGCCAGGGCGAAGTCGGCACCGCACCTCCGGACCCGTCGCTCGAGGCTCCCGCCGCCGAGAACCTATGACCCACGCGGGCCACATTTCCGGCCCTTGGATGCCCCCGCGTCCCCGCCCCCCTGTCCTCGCTCGGAGTTCAGCCCTCGAACACGTTACCTCTTGCCTTGCCCCAGCGACTGTGGAACGTGGGCCCTGGGCCATGGACTTGGAGCCTTAGCCTTCAGCCTTTAGGATTCAGCCTTTCCCATGCCCGGCTATCTCGCTCTCGTCCTGCACGCGCATCTGCCGTTCGTCCGGCATCCCGAGCACGAGAAGTTCCTGGAGGAACGCTGGCTCTTTGAGGCCATCACCGAAGCCTACCTGCCCCTGCTTCAACTCTTGCAGGGCTGGCGCCGAGACCGCCTGGACGCGCGCCTCACCCTGACGCTGTCGCCCACGCTCTGCTCGATGCTGCACGACTCGCTCCTGCAGGCCCGCTACGAGCGCCACCTGGCGGAACTGCTCGAGCTCGCCCGGAAGGAAATCCAGCGGACCTGCCTGGAGCCGCCTTTCCACACGCTGGCGCTGTTCTACCGCGATCGCTTCACGGCCGCGCGCGAGGCCTATGCCGCCTGCGGACGCGACCTGGTAGGCGCCTTCCGGCAACTCCAGGAGGCCGGGTTGCTGGAGATCATCACCACCGCAGCCACCCACGCCGTGTTGCCACTGCTGGCGGACCATCTGCCCTCTCTGCGCGGGCAGGTCCTCCTGGCCCGGGACCATTACCAGGCTTGCTTTGGCCGCGAGCCGCGGGGGATCTGGCTGCCGGAATGCGCCTACAATGAGGCCGTGGACGGCGCGCTGCAAGAGGCGAACATCCGCTGGTTCATCACCGACACACACGGCCTGCTGCATGCGCAACCGCAACCAAGGTATGGCACGTTTGCGCCCGTCATCACGCCTGGGGGCGCCGCCGCGTTTGGCCGCGACCCTGAATCCGCGCGCCAGGTCTGGAGCCGGCATGAAGGCTACCCAGGTGACGCGCGCTACCGCGATTTCTACCGAGACATCGGATTCGACCTCGATTATGACTACATCAAGCCATACCTGCCCTCGCCGGGCGAACGCGGCTTCACCGGCATCAAGTACCACCGCATCACCGGCCGCACATCCGATAAGCAGCCCTATGAACGCCCGGCTGCGCTCCGGGCCGCGGAGGAGCACGCCGGGCAATTCCTCGCCGCGCGCGAGGCACAAGTTCAGGCTGTGGCCGCGATGCTCGACCGGCCGCCAGTCATCGTTGCGCCTTATGACGCCGAACTCTTTGGCCATTGGTGGTATGAAGGGCCCGAGTTCTTGGACGCCCTGGTGCGCAAGGCCTGCGGCGACCAGAACGAACTAACGCTCATCACACCCGGCGAATACCTGCGGCGGCATCCGACGAACCAGGTCGCCAGGCCCAGCGCCTCAAGCTGGGGCGAGGAAGGCTTTTGGCGCGCCTGGCTGAACGAGAAGACCGAGTGGATTTACCCTCACCTGGGGGTCGCCCAGGAGCGCATGACCGAAATGGCGCGGCGCTTCGCGCACCCCGACTCGCTGCAAGAGCGCATGCTCAAGCAGGCCGGGCGCGAACTGCTCCTCGCGCAGGCCAGCGATTGGCCATTCATCCTGCGCAGCGGCACAAGCCCCGGCTACGCCCGCCAGCGCATCAAGGAGCACCTGCTGCGCTTTACCCGCATCTACGATCAGCTCGTCGCGGGCAAACCCGAACCCGAATGGCTCCAGCAGGTAGAGGACCGCGACAACCTCTTCCCGGAAATCAATTACCGCTACTGGGCATAGGCGCCTGCCTCGACTGCTCGTCACGGGTTCTTCCGCCAGCGCTGCCAATCGGCCAGGACCAGTTGTTCAGGCATCCAACCGGATTGGGACTCACTAAGCGGGAAATAGTCGGGCACCTTCTTTTTGAGCATGCCCTCCAGGATGAAAGTGCCCCAGCTCATTTCCCCGGCGCGGACCCATTGGGACAGGAAGCGGGAGTCCATAGTCATGGGGGTGAGATAGAGGACGTTAATGGGCTTTTGATAGTCGTTGATGGCGAAGAAATCCTCGTGCGTGTTGGGGTCCTTATCCGGTGTGCACCTGAGCGTGAGCCAGACAGACTGGCGCTGGCCGTACCAGGCCATCGCCCACGGGACGTCGCTCATGCTCAGTTCGTTCTGCTTCAGCCAGCCAGCGATGATTTGAATAGCGGGCGGGTAATAGGGCGGATAGGCGACGGGTGTTCCCTTGGGCGGCAGAAAGACAAAAATCATAGGCAGGCAAACGAGCACGCTGAAGAGGCCGACCGCCACGTAACGTAACTGGAGGAACGGAAACGCGATCTGGTCCATCAATAGGAAGAACAAACTCACTCCATATACCAGCACGAGCGGGGCCAGCAGGACGAGCAGGTTCTCGGAATTGATCTCCGGCGAGTCCTCCGAGAGCTGGGTGCGCCCGAGCGCCTGGACAATCACCAGGACCGCCAGGCAGCCTACCAGGAAATAGCGCAGCCTTCTGGCCGTCAGGTTGCGGAAACCAACCAACAACCCGGCCAGGAAGAAAGCGGTGATCCAACTGCCGCCGAGTTTGGGCAGCTCGCCTTCCACGATTTGGCGGGCGTTCGTCATCAGCTTGGTCCAAAACGGCTGCAAGTAAATGCGGCTTAGATCGGGTTCAAGCGAGCGTTCGAGGCGATGCTCGGGGAAGAGGATCGTGTTTTCCATGACCGCGTAGCCTGCCGTGCCGAAAGGAGTGCCGCTCACCGCGTAGTTACGCGCCAGCCATGGGGCCATCGTGCCCGAAAAAGCGACCAGAGCAATCAGAGTCACCAGGACCCTCTGCTGCCCCCCAAACAGGATCAGGAAGAGCAGGACAGGAAAGATCAGCCACCCAAAGGCGTAGCGTGTCAGCCCGCCCGCGCCGACCACGATGCCCGTCAAGCCGGCCAGCATAAAGAGCCACTTCGTACCCCGCCTCGGCTCACGCACCTCTCGTTCAACCAACACGAGGCACCAGGCCAGCCCTACGTAAATCAGGATCAGCAACATCGTGGACAGCCCCGAGACGCAGAAGCGCCAGAACAACTCGGTTCCCAACAGCAAGGCCGCCGAGAGCCAGGCCACGCGGGCATCAAACAATTGCCGGGCGAGAAAGAAGATCAGCACGGTGACGCCTAAGAACAAAAGCTGGTTGACCAGGGCAATGAGGAAGTCGGGTTCGTGGCGCCAAAACCTGCCGTTAAGGCTCCAGAAGGGTTCGGGCTTGGCCGGGAGCAGGTATCGAAAAGGCAGGACCTTCATCACGCCCGCAAGCAGGACTGGATACGCGGGCGGGTTGGCCAGATCGGGATGCATCCCCTTGATCTGGC
>Ga0181532_10002443_pt1 | contig 17357 bp, 13 predicted proteins | sample PEATcosm2014_Bin_33_FD_119768 | JGI IMG/M metagenome (GOLD analysis project Ga0181532, IMG submission 119768) | Peatland microbial communities from MTU Mesocosm Facility, Houghton, MI, USA - PEATcosm2014_Bin11_30_metaG | ecosystem: Environmental > Terrestrial > Soil > Wetlands > Peat | place...
ACCAGGGATTCCTGGGCCGCGACCTGCTCGTCCACCGTGCCCCGAACTGCCAGCGCGTCCGCCACATCGCGGAACGAGGATTGAATCGCTTTCTCGTACTGAGCCACAGCAATGTTCCGCTGCACTTTGGACGCCCGGAGCGTGTACCAGGTGCGCGGGTCGAAGATCGGCATGACAAGCTGAGGCGTGTAGCTCCACACGCCCGATGCCGATTTGAACAGGTTACCGAGGTCGCTGCTGGCGGTGCCGACGGCGGTGCTCAGCGAGATGCGCGGGAAGAAATTGGCGCGCGCCGCGCCGATGTCAGCATTGGCGCCTTTGAGCAGGTCCTCGGCCTCCAACACGTCCGGTCGACGCAGGAGCACTTCGGAAGACAACCCGGAGGCGATTTCCTTAGGAGGCATGACCCCGCTCAGGTTCGTGGGCGTGATGGACCAATCCGCGGCGGCGGAAGAGCCCACCAGCAGGTTGAGGGCGTTTTCGTCTTTGGCGACCTGTTGCGTGTAGGTGACCACATCCCGGCGCGCCGTGTCCACGGGCACCTGCGCGCGGGACACGTCCAGTTGGGTCGCCAGTTCCAGCTCGAACCGCCGTTTGACCAGGTCATAGGATGCCTGTTGGGTTTCGAGCGTCTGTTGGGCGATGCCCAGATTCTCGCGGTCGGCGACCAACGCCAGGTAGGCCTGGGCGACCGAGGAGATGAGCACGATCTGCGTGTTGCGCCGGGCTTGCTCGGTGGCGAAATACTGTTGCTGGGCCTCCTGGCTGAGACTGCGAACGCGACCGAAGAAGTCAATTTCCCACGAGGCCACACCCAGGCCGGCGCTGTAGGTGCCCACAGTCTGGGCTTGGCCACTCCCCGAAAAGTCCTGGGGCACCCGGAATTTGCCGGCGGTACCGCCCGCGTCCACGACGGGCAACAACTCAGACCGTCGGATGCCGTATTGCGCGCGCGCCTTCTCCACATTCAGAGCAGCCGCCCGAAGGTCGCGGTTATTCGCCAGGGCTTGTGCAATGATCTCTTTCAGCCTTGGGTCGGTGTAGAACTGCCGCCAATTGAGATCAGGCACGCTCGATACGTCATTCGTCGGGGCAATCGTCGCATTGGTCTGGGCGTACGCCGGGCCGCTCGGCCATTGACCCGGGACCGGCGCGTTGGGCCGTGCGTATTTCGGCGCCATCGTGCAACCAGCCGCGGCCAGGGTGAGCAGTAGAATACAGAGATGCGTTTTCATTGTTATAAGCGGTTACATGGTTCCATCGTTACATAGTTACATGGGACAGCTTCGTCGTTTGGAACCATGCAACCATGTAACTTGGTAACCATTTAGCGTTTGTCGTTGTTCGTGCTCTAGTGACTCGGCGCAGGTGTCAGCCCAATGGTGACCGGCGACGCTTGCTTTTTCTTAGCGAAGAAGCGGGACACCAGGACCAGGAACAGAGGGATGAAAAGCAGGTCAATGCAGGTCGCCGAGAGCATTCCCCCGCACACCGCGGTCCCAATGCCGTTCTGAGCGCCCGCGCCCGCGCCGGTGGCCAGCGCCAGAGGCAGCACGCCGAAGAAGAAGGCCATCGAGGTCATCATCACCGGGCGGAACCTGGTCTTCACGGCGCCGAGAGTGGCTTCCACCAACCCCTCGCCCTGCTCCATCCGTTGCTGTGCGAATTGAATGATCAGGATCGCGTTCTTGGTTGAGAGGCCCAGAGTCGTCAGGAAGCCAATCTGGAAATAGACGTCGTTGGGCAGGCCCCGCAGCCAGGTGGCCAGCATGGCGCCGAATACGCCCAGCGGCAGCATGAGCATGTTCACAAACGGGATGGTCCAGCTCTCGTACAGGGCCGCGACGCACAGAAAGATGATCAGCACTGAAAAGGCATAGAGCGAGACGGTCTGAGACCCGGCTTGCTTCTCCTGGTAGGAGACGGCGGTCCACTCGTAGTTGATGCCCTGGGGCAGCTTGGCGGCCAGTTCTTCTATCGCCTGCATCGCTTTGCCCGAGCTGACGCCGGGCGCCGGCTCACCCCAGATTTCACAGGCGGGAAACGCGTTGTAACGCTCCAACCGCGGCGAGCCATAACTCCAACGGCAGGAGGCGAACGAATCGAAGGGCACCATCTTGCCATCGTTGTTGCGCACGTAGAACCGTTTGAAGTCTTCCGGCAACATCCGGTAGGGCGCATCGGCCTGCAGAAAGACCTTCTTCACCCGCCCGGCTTGCACGAAGTTGTTGACGTAGGTGCTGCCGAAGCCTGCCGAAAGCGTATCGTGCACCGCATCAATGCTCAAACCCAGGGTGCCCGCCTTTTCCCAGTCCACGTCCGTCCGGTATTGCGGCTCGTCGTTAAGGCCGTTGGGCCGGACTCTAACCAGCCTCGGGTCTTGCGCCGCCATGCCGAGAAGCTGGTTGCGGGCATCCATCAGGGCCTGGTGCCCCAGCCCACTGCGGTCCTGCAACTCGAAATCGAATCCCATGGCCTGGCCCAGCTCGATCACCGAAGGTGGCGGGTAGAAGAACACCAGGCCGGCGCGATTGTTGGCAAAGGCTTTCGTGGCGCGTTCCGTGACGGCGGCGATCTTCAATTCCTTACGACCGCGCAGCTTCCAATCCTTCAGTTTGATAAACATCATGCCGTTGTTTTGCGTGCGCCCGGAGAAGCTGTAGCCGGCGATCGGCGAGACGGCTTCAATGGCGTTCTTCTCCTTATCCAGGAAGTAGTCTTGAATCTTGTTCAACAAATCCTGGGTCTGTTCGATGGTCGTGCCGGTCGGCATCATCACCTGGGCGAACAGAATTCCCTGGTCTTCATCGGGCAGGTAGCCCTTGGGCATCCGGCTGAACACCCATCCCACGGCTCCCACGATCACGAAAAACATCACCACGTAGCGGAAGCTGTGGGCAAACGAGTGTCCCACCAGCCCGACATACCGGTCCCTGGCCTTCGAGAACACGCGCTCGAACCAGCGGAAGAAGGGCCGCAGGAACCAAACGGTGTGTGATCCCGGCTCATGCCCAGCGGGCATGGGTTTCAGAATGGAGGCGCAGAGCACCGGCGTCAGCACCAACGCCACCACCACCGACAGCAGCATCGAAGTGATGATGGTGATGGAGAACTGACGGTAAATCACGCCCGTCGAGCCAGCAAAGAAGGCCATCGGGCCGAACACGGCCGAGAGCACCAGGCCGATGCCAATCAAGGCCGAGGTGATCTGGTCCATGGACTTGCGGGTCGCCTCCATCGGCGAAAGCCCTTCGGTGCTCATGATGCGCTCGACGTTCTCGACCACCACAATGGCGTCGTCCACCAGCAGCCCGATGGCCAGCACCATGCCGAACATGGTCAGCATGTTGATCGAGAATCCAAACAGCCCCAGCAGCGCGAACGTGCCCAGCAGCACCACCGGCACCGCAATGGTCGGGATCAGGGTCGCGCGGATGTTCCCCATGAACAGAAACATGACGATGAACACGAGCACGATCGCCTCGAACAAGGTCTTCACCACCTCATGGATCGCGACTCGGGTGAAGGGCGTGGTGTCATAAGGATAGGCAACCTTGAGCCCCGGCGGAAAATCGCGGCTCATCTCCTTAATCTTCTGCTTGATGCGGTCCGCCGTGGCCAGGGCGTTGGCGCCCGGCTCGGCGCGGACCAGCAAGGTGCCGCTGGGCTTGCGGTTATACTGGATCCGCACGTCCTCGTATTCCGACCCTAAGGCCACACGGCCGATGTCTTTGACCTTAACGACCGAGCCATCCTTGTTAACCCGCAGCGGAACCACCGCGAATTCGTCCGGCGTCTTGAGCAGGTTATGGACAATGATGCTGGCGTTCAGGCGCTGGCCGGGCACCTCCGGTGTGCCGCCGAACTGGCCGGCGGAAACTTCCACGTTGTAGGCGCGCAACGCCGCCATCACGTCATCCATCGTCAGGTTGTAGTCGGTCAGTTTGTCCGGATTCACCCAGATGCGCATGGCATACTGGTAAGACAAGGCTTCGATCTCCCCCACCCCGGGCACGCGCGCCAGGATGTCCTGCAGCTTGGATTGGGCATAATCCTTCAGGTCGTTCTCGGTCAAGCTGCCGTCGTCACAGTAGAGACTCACGGCCAGGAGGTAATTCTTAGTGGACTTCTGCACGTCCACGCCCAGCCTTTGGACCGCCTCCGGGAGACTGGCCATGGCCAGGTTCAGCTTGTTCTGCACCTTGACCCACGCGATGTCCGGGTCCACCCCCGGGGCGAAGGTCAGCGTGATCTCGGACATGCCGGCGGAGTCGCTCGTGGAGGCCATGTAGAGCATCCGGTCCAGGCCGGTCATCTTCTGCTCGATGACCTGCGTGACGGTGCTCTCCACCGTCTCGGCGGAGGCGCCCGGATACATCGCCCGCACCCGGATGCTCGGCGGAGCCATCGGCGGGTACTGTGCAATCGGCAGGTTGTAGATGGACACCACGCCCAGCACCATCATGGCGATGGCGATCACCCAGGCAAAGACGGGCCGTTTGAGGAAGAATCTCGATAACATAACGTGTCTCCGGTTAAATGCTGTTTAATGGGAGGCTGACTTTGTGCTAGCGAGCGTCACCGGCTCTTTGCCGTGATCCACAGGCCGGGGTCCCGGTGCCGGGGTCTCGGGCTGCCAGGCCACCTCTTTCACCACGGCGCCGGGGCGTATTCTTTGCAGACCCTCGGCCACGACGTGTTCGCCGGGTTTGAGACCCGAGGACACCAGCCAATGCGCCCCAATCGTCCGATCCACACTCAGCACGCGGCGCTCGACCTTGCCGTCCTTGTCCACGACCCAGGCAAATGGGGTGCCCTTGGTGTCGCGGCCGACCGACTGCTGCGGCACGAGAATGCCCTCGGCTTTGACTCCCTCTTTCACCAGGGCCCGCACGAACATGCTGGGCAGGAGCACGCCGTTGGGGTTGGGAAACACCGCCCGCAGGATGACCGAACCCGTGGTCGGGTCCACCGTGACCTCACGAAACTCCAGCGTGCCTTCCAGCGGATACACGGTGCCGTCTTCCAGGACCAGTTGCACCTTGTTCTGGTTCGTTCCGTCATGATTGAGGTTTCCCTCCTTGAGACGGTGCTCCAGTTCCAGCAATGCGGTCGTGGATTGCGGCACGTCCACATAAATGGGATCAAGCTGTTGAATGGACGCCAGCGACGCCGCTTGGTAGGCCATTACGATGGCGCCATCCGTCACGCTAGACCTCCCGATACGGCCGGTAATGGGCGCAACCACACGCGTGTAGCCCAGATTGATCCGCGCGGTTTCCACCGAAGCCTCGTAATAGGCGATGTCCGAGCGCACTTGCTTCAGCGCGGCAGACGCATCGTCGTAGTCCTGCTTACTTACGGCCTTGTCCAGCAGGGCTTTCTGGTAGCGAGCCACCCTGGCCTCGACGGCAGAAAGATTCGCTTTGGCCCGGGCCAGGGCGGCCTCGGCATTGTCTAGCGACGCCTTGAAGGGGGCCTCATCAATCAGGTAAAGCACGTCTCCCTCTTTCACATCGGCGCCTTCGGTGAACAGGCGCTTTTGGATCAGCCCGCTGACCCGTGGCCGGATTTCCGCCACGCGATAGGGCGAGGTGCGTCCAGGCAATTCTGTCGTCAGCAGCACCGGCTCGCAGGAGATCGTGACGGTCGCTACTTCGGGTGGCGGCGGTGCGGCAGCTTGTTTTTTCGAACAAGAGGTTAGAACTGCCGTGGCGGCAACTAAGACCAATACATGTCGTTGGATATTCATAAACGTAAGCGATCACTAAACACAAACCGCGCCAACTATCCGTGCAATGCAGAAGGTGCTGGTGTACAGGCACTAACGGCTTAGAAGCGATGCTTGGGACCGAGGTCGGGATTTCGAACGTTCGAGAATAATCGTTCGATTAGGGAAGGACCGGCAATTGAACCTACGCCACGGCAGCGACGCAACTTCCTTCCTTCGGTGCCTGAGGGCGAGTTATCATTCCCCCGGCCACTGAACTACTCCGCTGAGTGGCTCACGATTTAGTGACCGGCACTGGTAGAAGCAGGCAGAGCCGGCTCAAACAGTCCCGTGGTTCGTTTCCTTCCTTGCCTTTTGTGAGCATCTGCATGGTTACGGCTTGGGCGGTCGTTGCGCTGGCCCGCCATTGCCCCCTTCGCCGCCTTTCGCAGCATGTCGCAAAACTTCTCTCCTGCCGGCGTCACGTCTCCGCTTTTTGCGCGTGCGATGCCGACCGAAAAGACTTCGGTCATGCCGGCCAGCGGCCGATAGCGCAGGCGGTTACCGCTCACATGTTTGAAAGCCGGAACCGCCAGCGCGACGCCGCGGCCGGCTTCAACCGCCGTGAGGAGTGAGCTGAAAGTATCGCACTCCACCGCCACGCGAGGTTTGATGCCGACCGGAGCAAACAATTCCTCGAGTGTCTGATAATAGCTGGGGTTGTCCTCGCGCCGGAGTCCGACGAGGGGCTCGGCAGCGAGCTTTCCAAGCGGGACGACCTTCAGCGCACACAGCGGGTGACCGGGAGGCAACGCGACGTAGAGCGCTTGCTTCTGCAAGACTTCAAACTCAATTCCCTCGACCTGCAAAGCGGCGGCATGGGGCGTCACGGCCAATTCCAGCGTGCCGTTTTGGAGGCCTTTGACGACTTGGTTCCGGCTGAGGTCGTGGAGCACCACATTGACGTCGGGGAACGCCTTTTGAAAGGCCCTCAGGACCGGTGCCAGAAGTTCCGCCGTGGCTCCCGCGGCGTAGCCGATGTGCAGTTCCCCGTATTGTCCGCGCGCCAGCGCACGGACCTTTTCCACGGCGGCATCGGTCTGCTTTAATAAGCTGCGGACTTCCTCCAAAAAGAGCTTGCCTTCCGCCGTCAGCTTCACCCCGCGGCGGCTGCGCCTAAGCAAGTCCACGCCGATTTCATCCTCCAGATCCTGGACCTGGCGGCTGAGCGCAGGTTGAGCGACGCGCAGTTGCGCCGCGGCTTTCGTGAAGCTCAACGCTTCGCCCACGGCCTGAAAATACCGGAGATGCCGCAGTTCCATGGTTGTCCAAGATATGCCGCAAAAGCATGACTCTGCAAGGAATAAGGTATTCGGCAGACGCAAGAACCCGGTGGAAAATGCCAGGTATGACAATAGAACGTCGCGCAGAAAATGAACAGGAAAGGCTCTCAAGACATGAGCACCGCGCCTCTGAAATCGCGTGCCGCATTCTCGATTGCTCCTGCATCCGCACAAACGAAAGGAATACAACAATGAAAGCTCACGTATTAGTCGAAGACACCCCGCCAGCGTCGCAAGCCGGCTCGCATCTTGAAACCCGCAGAGGTGAGGAAATGCACCAGCCAAGCCCACAACTGCAGATCCGCATTTACGGAACTGACGGCGCGCTCAGCACTTTCAGTCAAGACGACCCCGCCGTCGTGCAACGCATCCTCAGAGAATCCCAGCGCGCCGACTTCTTCGCGCAACACAGAATCATCGTCGCCGGCCAGTCTTCGCTCACGACATTCGTCGTCTCCAACATCGCGCGCATGGACCTGGAGGGGGAAGACATATCGGCACGCCCGCGAACACCTGCGTCTCAAGCGCCCCAGCTCATTGAAATCTCCAAGCCGGAGTTCCTTTACCAGGTGGAGGAGCACGACCTCAAGCACGTCGAGCGACGAATGCGGGAACACGCGCCCGTCAAGGCTTTCGTGGGCTTCCTCGATATTCAACTGGTCGGTGGCCGGCACGTTTATCTGAAATTCCACGGGCTGGCCGCGCTGCCAGCCGAGCGGTTGCAAAAGGTTCACTCTTTCCTGATGTTGCCGAGTCTGTCGTTCCGACTATCGGGCGGCGGTCTGGGCATAGTGAATCTGAGCAACGTGTCCAAATTTACGGCCTACCCGGGCCCGGCTGATGTTCCGGCCGACGCGTGGGTGGGAAACGAAATACAAAACAACGAATAAGAGGAGAAATATGAACACAGAGATCGCAATTCATCCACAACTCGAGCACTACGGGCTCACCACAGCCAACCTGGATGCCATGATTGACTGGTATCACAAGGTGCTGGGCATGACCGTTAATCATCGTTCAGCGCGGCCAGCCCGAGCCGAGAACGGACCCCCGTTTTCGGCCCTCGCCTTCATCAGTAACGATGCGGTTCACCATCGCCTCGTGTTCTTTGAAATGCCCGGCCTCATGGCCGATCCTGACAAACGCCGCCACTCGGGGCTGCAGCATGTCGCTTTCACCTATGAGACCCTCGACGATCTGCTGGACACCTATGTTCGGCTCAAGGGGTTAGGTATTCTGCCGGTGTGGGCCGCCGATCACGGCGTGGGGACATCCTTCTACTACCTTGACCCGGACCAGAACAACGTCGAGCTCAACGTCAACAATTACCTCAATGATTGGACGGCGACGGAACACATGAAAACAATGCCTCCGATCGTAGCGCAGATTGACCCCGACAAAATGATCGCGGCGCGCAAGGCGGGCGCGTCACCTTGGGAATTGCACGAGCGTGCCTTGGCCGGAGAGTTTGCTTCGCCCAAGCCGTCCGATCCGCGCACACGCCTGTGAACCGCACCCGGGCGCCAGCAGGTGGGTTGGGCAGCCAGGAGAAACGCCAGTCACATCTCGCCCCTTCAGGGCTCATGACAAGATGAACCCTCTGAATGGGTCGTGTTTAGCTTGCTGACGTTCACGTAAATGAGATAGTTCATGCCTCCGTGAACACACCACGTCTTGTGAACATCCGTAGCCATAGCGAGGCGGTCCTTGAGAGAATGCTGGGGGAACGGTTGCGCGAGTTGCTCGGACGCATCACTTGGAGGCCGAGCGTCTCCTCAAGCTGGCGCCAGCTCGGCGGTTTCCAGGCCATCCTCTCGATAGGCCCGCCTTGGTCTCGCCGTATCCCCACCTAAACCCCTTCTATACCCCCTGTATTCCCCCTCTAAACCCCTTCTATTTCAATAGAGGGGGAATACAGGGGGTATAGAGGGGGTTTACTGGGGGAATAGTGGGGGATATGGCGATTAGCTGGAGAGGCCCCGGTGCGGCTGGCCTGTGGTGCGTCATCAGATCCACCGCCGCTGCCAGCAGTTCCTTGCGAAACTCCTCCGACCCCAGCACCCAGTTCCCGCCGGAGTTGTTCGTAATCCGCCGCCGACTCCTCCGCCCGCCGCTTCTCGGTCAACGCCGCAACGTTGAAGCTCCGCTTCGGTGAGGAACTTGGGCTCAGCGGCGCTGCCAGCCGTCGAAGCGGCTGGCACACTCGGTGGAGCGGCCAGGGCGTGGTGGCGGGTGACCGAGAATTCATTGCCCCGTGCTCCGGGGGCTTGTTGCGTTGCATCAATTCTCGAACGTTCGAGACTTTGGACTCCGCCAGGCGAGCTGCTTCTGTGCGCAAACACCCCGTTTTCCAACGACTTCCGCATGAGTCGTCTTGTTGGCCCAGCACCTGCGTAAGGACGCTTCGTGCGCGAATTGCGTCCAATAACACGAACGAACGGTAGCTTCACTTGCGAGGACAACCCCGGCCACGCAGAGGGAGCTCTTACCTGCCATGCGTTGATGGGCTTGGCGCAATTCAGGAGCTGAGCCACGAAATGAAGCCAAACTGCATTACAGCGATGGGGGCCGGGGCCACGGCGGGGATCGGCCGTTTGGGAACGACCGGCCTGTTTCTGGCTCACACACTGTTTTGTTGTCTGACGCCGCCGGTCAAAGGCACACGCGTTCTGAAGCAGATCTGGTTCATTGGGTGGAAATCAATGCTCGTCATTGCGCTGACGGGAACCTTCACGGGGATGGTGCTGGCCCTGCAGAGCTTTCCCACTCTGCGGCGAGTGGGTTCCGAGGCGCTCCTCGGGCCACTGGTCGCACTTTCGTTGACTCGCGAACTCGGGCCGGTGCTGACGGCGCTGATGGTCACTGGGCGCGCGGGTTCGGCGATCGCGGCGGAGATCGGGATAATGCGCACCACTGAGCAGATAGATGCCCTCGAATTGATGGGCCTCAATCCGTTGCGTTACGTCGTTGTGCCGAACCTCCTTGCCGCGCTGGTGGCCTTGCCGCTGCTCACGGCCGTCTTTGATGTGGTCGGGACGTGGGGAGGCTACCTGGTTGGTGTTCGACTCCTCGGCTTGGATGGCGGCACCTATTTCGGGGAGATCAGCAACCACGCGGAGATGAAGGACATCCTGGGAGGCATCTACAAGGCCCTGACCTTTGGCCTGATCATCGTTTGGGTGTGCTGCTACAAGGGATACCACAGCCGGTTCGGGGCCGAAGGCGTGAGCGCCGCCACGACGCAGGCGGTGGTCAACTCTTCGGTGCTGATCCTCGTTTGGGATTACTTCGTGACCTCGGTTGTGTTCTAGGGAGGCAAGCCATGATCCGAGTCGAAGGAGTGTGCAAATCGTTTGGGAGCCAGGCGGTGCTCCGCGGCGTGTCGTTCGACATCCAGCCGGGCGAGTTCACGGCGCTGATCGGGCTCAGCGGCTGTGGGAAGAGCCTGCTGCTGAAACACCTGGTCGGCTTGCTCAAACCCGACCGCGGCCGGATTTGGATCGGCGGCCAGGACATCGGACAGGCTAGCGGGAGACAGCTCGAATTCCTGAGAAGCCGGATCGGCTTCGTTTTCCAGGGAGGAGCGTTATTTGATTCCATGACCGTCTATGACAACGTGGCGTTTCCTCTGCGCGAGAAAACCCGCCTCCGTGAGGCAGACGTCCGCCGGAAAGTAGAAGAGGAACTCGAACTGGTCGGTCTGCACGATGCCGCAGGCAAGTTCCCCGCCCAACTGAGCGGCGGCATGCTCAAGCGGGTCGCGCTGGCCCGCGCGCTCGTGCGCGATCCGGAGATCGTGCTCTTCGATGAGCCCACGACCGGCCTGGACCCAGTAGTCTCGCGCGCTGTGCTGGAGTTGTTTGGCTCGGTGCACGAGCGGCTCAAGCTCACCGGGATCCTGGTTTCGCATGAGATTCCGCGCATCTTCGAGATCGTGCAGCGAGTCGCGATGCTGCACGAGGGCCGGATTATCGCCATGGACCCTCCCGAACGGTTTTGCGCTCTGCCCAATCCCGTCGTGCAGCAATTCGTGAACGGAAGCCGCGTAGAGCAGTGCGTCTCGCCTGCCCGAGCGCCAAACAGGATGCCGGGCAGGCGAGAACGCACTGCCCTACTCAGCACAGCCAACCCTTGTCACCTGATGCGAGGCGCGAGTCTGACATGAAAAAGGCGTATTTAGAATTCGTGGTGGGTCTGTTCCTGGCTATTGGCATCGGCTGCCTGGCCTGGTTGAGCATCAAACTCGCCCGGAAGGAGTTCTTCGCCCGGGACGGCTACGAGGTCCAGGCCGCCTTCAGCAACGGCAGCGGCTTGTGCCCGGGGACGCTTGTAGTGATCGCGGGCGTTCAAGTCGGCCGCGTCAGAAGTGTCGGGCTTGAGGATTACGAAGCCAGGGTCAGGATGGTCATCCAACGCGGCGTGGTGTTGCAGAAGGACACCATCGCCTCGATCAAGACCAAGGGCCTGATTGGTGAGAAATACATCGAACTTACCCCCGGGGCTTCGGAGAACTGCATCAAACCGGGCGGCACGATCCGCGACACGCAGCCGGCGATGGACCTGGAGGTAATGATAGGAAAATACATCCAGGGGAACCTCGCGAAACCGGACGACAAAAGCCCGCCAGCCCGTTGAACCCATGTCGTGAACTTGCCCCTTTAAAACCTATGAGAACACTCGAATGCATTTTGCTGACGCTGATCACGTTGGGCCTCACCCCGTGCACCCGCGCCGAACGACCGACGAACGAGATCCGCGCCGCCACCGACCGCGTCCTCGCGCTGCTGCGCGACCCGGCTCTCAAAACCGACGCCCGCAGGTCCGAGCGGCGGCAATTGATTCGGAAGGAGTTCGACCAACTGGTGGATTGGCCAACCATTGCCCGCAGCAGCCTGGGACACCATTGGGCCAAGCGCACGCGCGCCGACCAGGCGGAGTTCGTCGCCGTCTTTAGCCGGTTTCTGGAGGAAACCTTCATAGACAAGATCGAGACTGACTCTGGCGAGCTGGATAAGATTGATTACACCGGAGAGAAGATCCTGGACGACTATGCGTCCGTGAAAGTCCAAATCACGACCAAGGACCAGATTGCCCATCCGGTCGAATACCGGTTGCAGAAATCTGGCACGTGTTGGCGGATTTACGACGTGCTGACTGAAGGCGTGAGCCTGGTGAAGAATTATCGCGATCAGTTCGATGAGATCCTGGCGAAATCCTCCTACGAGAAACTCGTGGCTGATCTCCGGGCCAGGACCCCACCGGGGGCGCTGTAGCACTCTTATGCCATCCTGCCGGCCACAGCTCTGATTTATGAAACCGATTGTTTTAGCTGCATGTTTAGTCCTCTTTCTGTGGCCTGCTCGGGCCGCCCAAAAGCCGGCAGCGGAATCCTCGCCCGTCCTCCGTAGCGGCATTGCGGAGGGTGGACCGCCGGCAGTCCGCCCCGCGAACGAGGAAGAGAAGCCGTTTCAGGATCCGTTTGCCTCTGACCAGGCCAAAGCCCAACCGAGAATCAAGGACCCGCTGCAGCCGATGAACCGCGCCTTCTTTCATTTCAATGACAAGCTCTACTTCTGGGTCCTGAAACCCGCGTCCAAGGGCTACAGCACGGTGGTTCCGCGTCCGGCTCGGACGTGCGTAGGCCACTTTTTTGCCAACGTCAAGTACCCGATCTATTTGGTCAACAACCTGCTCCAAGGCAAATTCAAATCCGCCGGCCTGGAGACTAGCCGCTTTGTGGTCAATTCCACGGTTGGCATAGCCGGGTTTTTCGATCCGGCCACGCACTGGAAGCTCCAGGCACACCAGGCGGATTTCGATCAAACGCTCGGCTGCTATGGCCTCGGGCCGGGGATCTACTTCGATTGGCCGGTCTTCGGTCCGTCCAGTCCGCGGGGCACCGCCGGTTTGTTGGGCGATGGGGCGTTGTCCCCCTGGATGTACGTGGGTGGCGCCGCCGTAGTTTATGCTGTCCCGGCGTACCGAGAAGTGAACGGTGCTTCCCTCCGAACCGGCGAGTACGAGTCTTTCAAGAAGGCCACGCTGGACCCCTATGTGGCGATGCGCTCCGCCTACTATCAGAACCGCGCCGAGCTTGTGGCGAAGAGCAAGGATTGACCATGAGCAACGTATGAACTGGACCGTGCCGCTCAGGCGCTTTCAACCTGCAACCGACGTATATGAGCTTTCAACTTGATACATCCTCAGACCCCAGCGCGGTGCTGGATGAACCTTCGTTCCGTGATGCAGGACCAACTCTCCGGTGCCGGGGTGCCGAGGCATCTCGATTTCGGGAAGTGTTCCGTGAGCGCGAGGTGGCGCCGTCGCCAGAAGCCTTTACACAAGCTGAAGAAGCAGGACCCAACCCTGACGCCACTTCACAACAAAGAGAAGCTGGCGCCATCCCAAAAGAGTCCGCAGCAAGCCAATACGACTCGATCACGGGGCTCTACCTGCGAGACATTGGCCGGGTCAAGCCGCTCACGCGGCAGCAGGAGATCGAGTTGTCAGCTCTCGTCAAGAGCGGGAACGGGGAGGCTCGCGATCAAATGATCAAGGCCAACCTGGGGCTCGTGATCACGATCGCGCGGGGTTACGAGGGCCTGGGCGTGCCGCTTCTGGATCTGATCAGCGAAGGCAACCTCGGGCTCCTGAAGGCGGTCGAACGGTTTGACCCGAGCAAGGGTGCGAAGTTTTCCGGCTACGCCGCATTGTGGATCAAGCAGGCCATCACCCGCGCCTTGGCACGCCAGGCGAAAGCCGTTCGACTGCCCACCCATGTGGCGGAAAGACTCAACAAGATGCGCCGGGACGCCTGGCGTTTGCGCGGGGAATTTGGCCGCGAGCCGACGGATGAAGAATTGGCCGCTGAAATGGGACTCACCCCACGGCAGATCTCTGAAATGAGGATGGCGAGTAGTCATCCCGTTTCGCTCGATGCACCCATCGAAGAGGAGGATTCACGCAGCTATTCCGAGATTCTCGCGGATGACAGAGCACAGACGCCCTATGAGAAGCTGGAAGACAAAGCGCTTCTGGCGGCTTTGCAGGACAGTTTCAGCACCCTGAATAGGCGGGAGAAGGCGGTCCTGCGCTCACGGTTCGGGCTGAACGGAGCACGACCCAAGACACTGGAGAAGATCGGACAGCAGTTGAGCCTGACCGACGAACGTGTGCGCCAAATACAAGATGGGGCACTCAAGAAGCTCCGCCGCAGGATAAACAACCTGGAGAACCACGGCACTATCTGCGGCGCCAAGGAATTTAGGAGGTTTCGCGCGCCTGCCGCACAATGGGGGTGCCGATGAATATTGATTCACTGGATGGCTTGTCCACTCGGGGTAAGCTCCATCGCCCACAGGCATTCCCCCAGTCGAACCGACTTGGATTCCTGCGGCAAGGAGGAAGAGCAATCGAACTCCCAACGAACGGCAGCGGGGCACTTGCACGCAGTGCTTGTCGCAACGACAGCCCGAGCGCTCAGGCGACAGAGCTTTCGTCCCCAGGACCTGTGCAAAATTGCGACCGGGAAGTGCTCCAGGCGCTTGCACACTCGAACATCCTCGCAGACTACAAACGCGCATTTACCGGCGCCACTGGGCTGCCGATTGCTTTGCAGCCGGTCGAGACCTTTCGGCTGCCGAACCAGGGCAAGGCCAATGAGAACCCGTTTTGCGCTTTATTGGCGCAAAAGGGCCGAAGCTGCGGGGAGTGTCTGAACTTGCAGGCTAGCGTCAAGAACGCGGCCAAAGACCGCCCGCACACCGCGGTCTGCCATGCCGGTTTAAGCGAGACGGCGGTGCCGGTTCGACTGGGAAACCGGCTGATAGGCTTCCTGCAAACCGGCCAGATCTTTCACGAGAGCCCTACGGAACAGCGGTTTCAGCGAACCCTCGAATGGCTTCACGGTTTGGAAGTGGACTTCGATCCGCAGGAGCTGAGGAGTGCATACTTTAGGACCCGTGTCGTCGCGCGGCACGAGCATGCCTCGGCGATTAAGCTGCTCAGCGTCTTTGCGCAACACCTATCCATTCTGAGCAACCAAATCCTGATCCGGCGCAGCAACGCGGAAGCCCCGTGGATCAGTAAGGCAAAAGCTTTTATTCGCCAACAGCATACCGAGAAGCTGCGGTACGCCGACGTTGCCAAGTTCGTAGGTATGAGCCCGTTTCACTTCTCGAAGATGTTCAGCCAATGCACCGGTTTGACGTTCACTCACTACCTTTCCCGTGTACGTATCGAACACGCCAAGGACCTTTTGCTCAACCCTGAGTTGCGCGTGAGTGAAATTGCTTATGACATTGGATTTGAGTCTGTGACTCACTTCAACCGGGTCTTCGCAAAGATAGTCGGCCAGTCGCCGACCGACTTCCGGTGCGGCAGCAGGGCAGCATGCAACAAAACTAATCCCTGCCGCACTGCGCTGCGCCGCACCTCCGGGCATCGAGCGGGGGAGAAGGTGCGATTTATCGAACACGTGAACACTCGGATGGGTTCTGAGGTTGGATCGCGGAATGGGGATGTGGAAAGCTGCCTAAGAAGCAGGAGCTGGCCTACGTTGTCAAAAGGACACGAGCCCAAGTAAAATTACCGCTTTTCGGTCCGGTTCGATTTCATGACCGCCGATGGCGGCTACCCGGTGACATGTTAAACCCTATGGAGCAGCATGTTACGCATCTCTGCGCCATTTGGCACAGGCTCTGCATCGAGACTAGATGTATGAATAGGAATCTACGTTTTGCGATCGCTGATGGCACTACCGTTTTGCGTACTCACCGGATTATGGATTTGTGTGATTACCTCACGACAACCGTGCTGGAGCCGCTGTTCGCCAGTGAAGGATGCAAATGGGACCATCGTTTCATGAATTTCTTCTTCTTCGACAACGACTGCGACCCGCTAGAACCCATCGGCACGATCCGATTTCGCGTACCGCCGATGTATGCTGGACGAGTTGACGAGTTGGAGCGGGCGGTAGGGGACGAATTCCGCAGGCTGAAGATTAAGACCGGGCCGTTCGCCTATGAACGCGACCCGAAGCTGCAAACGGTTAAGGTGATTATCATTCCAGTCACCGAGAATCCAACCGCATTGAATGACCCGCCCGACGTCAATATGGGTCAGACCCGCGGGTGCTTGGTGCTGCGGGACTTGCTTGGGTATCAGAGGACCAACGGCCGTTACGAGTTCACGCCCGAGGACCTGATCAAACGGGTCTCAATGGTTACGGAAAATCAGATTGCTGCATGCACGGCGGGCCCCGTCAAGACGCCAGACGGTATCCGGCGCGCACCCAGCCCTGTAAGCATGAAAGCGATCCGACGGTGCCTAGAGGAGATCAAGCAGTTTGGTCTGTGGGCGTTGCGCAATAATTACGCCCGGCTGGCAGCGGCGTAACAATGGATCAACTCTACCGGCCTCCTGCGCTGCGCTTAGACGAACTGCACCGAACACTCCTTGAGGTGTTTGCTCTCCAGTAGCGACGTGATCCGGCGCACAATGTTGCGGCGCAGGTCCAACGCCACCGGCACGTTGGGGTCCTGGTGAGCCTCGTTGATCCGGGTGCCGACGACAAACTCCACGATGTCGCTCTGAAGCATCAGGTTCATGAGGTCCCGCGCAGGGTTGTCAGGCCACGCCTCCCCGGCACCGCGGTCCAGCATCTCAGCCACGCGCGCCAGGGTCATCGTGCCCTCCGTGACCAGGGCCACGCCGTCCATTTCGGCTGCCGGCGGGATTTCTGGGTCCAACTTGTTCAACAGCGTGCGCACCGGGCGGTTCAACTGGCGGGCCACGATGGTCGCGGTGGTGCCTCCGCAGATCACTTTCCTGCCTTCGAAGGCCAGGACCCGGGCAGCCAGGTCGGCATCGTGCTCCTTGAGGAAAGGCGGTCCCGTGATGAGCAAGAGGCGCCGCGGATGCCGGTAATAGACGGCGGCGCAGGTCATGTCGTCGCGCGGGATCGAGCCGTCGTTAGCCAGCGCCTCGGCCACCACTTTGCGTGTTAATTCGCGTGAGGCGACTTCGCGGTCGAGCGCGATCAGGTCACCCAGGAAAGCGCCGACCCGGTCCTGGCCCCAGCCGAGGGGACAGCCACGGCGCCCCAAACCGGACTGGCTGATGCCGTCCGAAAAGCAAACCACCCGGTCGCCAAGCTGCACGTCGAACTCGCTGTAGTAGATGGTGCGGTTCTTCCAATTGTCCAGCTTGACCTCGGCCCGCTGCAACGGCACCTGAACGTTGCCGCGGATCAGCACCAGGGGGGGATTGCCGTGCTCGATGGCCCGCGCGCGGCCGTCCTCGTC
>Ga0181532_10002444_pt1 | contig 17355 bp, 16 predicted proteins | sample PEATcosm2014_Bin_33_FD_119768 | JGI IMG/M metagenome (GOLD analysis project Ga0181532, IMG submission 119768) | Peatland microbial communities from MTU Mesocosm Facility, Houghton, MI, USA - PEATcosm2014_Bin11_30_metaG | ecosystem: Environmental > Terrestrial > Soil > Wetlands > Peat | place...
AGGCAAGCACGCACTAACAGAATGATCCGGCAACTCCGAAAGCTCGGCTACCGGGTCGAACTCGAGAATTCGCAATCGAGTAATCCAATAGCAAGGTGATTTTCGACCCTGCTCGGCACACAAACAAAAGCCCCGCCTCGCGGCGGGGCTATTTTTGGTTAAAGCGCTAAGGTTGCTTAGCCCTTCAGCTTCCGACGAACCACTCCAGCCAGACCGATCAGCCCAGTTCCCAGCAGGCTCAAAGAGCCTGGCTCCGGAACCGCGACGCTCGTGTCACCGCTCGAAATGGTCGTGCTGCCGTTGAAGTAGCCCTTGCCGGTGTTGATCGTCAACTGCACGGTCACACCTTCGGTCGAGTAGCCGGAGCCGAACGATCCCGCCACGGTACCCATCAAAGTGTAGTTATGGGTTCCGTTGGCAAGAGTCACTAGGGTCCAGGTCGCAGGAGTAGAAAAAGTTCCAGAGAATATTGTGCCGCTCGGAACTCCGTTCGTGCCGTTCCCGGTGAGGTTAAACCATCCACCAGCTGCGAACGTGCCGCCCATTTGCAACGAACCGCTTGCTAGCGCTCCAGTTGCGAAGCTAACGCTGCCCAGGTTGTTCCCTGTGATCAGCCCGCCCCCGAGCCCATTGATGGCAACCAAGACTGATCCGGTCAGTGAGAGTCCGCTGCTCGAACCCGACAAGGTGCCGCCACTGTTGGTGAAGTCTACGCTGCTGCCGGCAAACATTGCCGTTGGCAGGGCCAGTGCCAGAACAGCAAGCAAGAGAATTTTCTTCATTGTACTTCTCCTAGGAGTTACCAGCCCGGGTCTTAACGAAAACGACGCGTGGCTCGCACCTTATGGATAGAGAATGACTAAGGTGCTTACCTCAAAGGGCACTTGGAGTGCCAAAGTGTCGGTCCGGGTAAGCTTCTGTCCGATAAGTACTTATAGGAAGATTGATGGCTTCGCACAGGCCGGGAGGTGAAAATGGTTGCGCAATAACGCAAAACCACGTGAGAGCCCGCGCCGGGAGTGGCAAGTGGAGAGATGGAACGGCGCTCAGTCCGCCGCTATGTCCGGCTTGGGACTGTCCGCTTCCCGCCGTTTGACCACCCGGTTCGAGGGCAGTCCGGCATCGCGGATCTTGTAGAGCAAGGCGCGGTAGCTGATGCTCAATGCGCGCGCCGCCTGCTTGCGGTTCCAGTGATGATTCTGCAGAACTTTCAGAATCACTTTGCGCTCTAACTCGCGCACCGCCTGGCGGGTCAGCTTCTTCAGAGAAATCTGGCCATCGACCGGAATCTCCGCGTTGAACAGATCGGTGGCCCGCGGCGCCAGATCGGTCGAGATCACTTCTTCATTGCCCAGAATCACGTAGCGCTTGACCAGGTTTTCCAGTTCGCGGATGTTCCCCGGCCAGTGATATTTGCCCAAATCCGTCATCAGCTCGCTGGAGAGCGCACGCGCCCGGCAGTTGTATTTCCGGTTGTGATATTCGAGGAAATACGCCACCAGATCAGGAATGTCGCCCGCCCGTTCGCGCAGCGGAGGCAGATGCAGATTCACCACGTTGATGCGGTAAAACAGATCCGACCGGAACGTGCCGTTTTCTACCTCCTGCTCCAGTTTGCGGTTGGTCGCGCACACCACACGCACTTCCACTTTCTTGTCTTCCTGTGCTCCGATGCGGCAAAACTGTCCGTCCTGCAGGAGTTGCAGCAACTTCGACTGCAGCGACATATCCAACTCGGAAATCTCGTCAAAAAACAGCGTGCCCCGGTGCGCCATTTCCACGCGGCCCGGTTTCATTCCATAAGCGCCGGTGAACGCTCCCTTTTCGTAGCCGAACAATTCGCTCTCGAGCAGCGTGCCCGGGATCGCCGGACAATTCACTTTTACCCACGGCCCGGTGCGCCACGGCGAAGCCGCATGGATCATGCGGGCGATGATGTCTTTGCCCGTTCCACTCTCCCCCTGGATCAATACCGGAACGTTGGCGCTCGCCAGTTTGGTCAGGCGGTCGCGGACGGCCTGCATGGCGTCGGAGCGCCCGAAAACAATTGCATCGGGCGGCATTTCCCCCAAAGGCTGGACGAGCGTATTGACACTGATGGTTGTCATGGCTGGTTTCTACCAATTAGAGGGGGAGACACATGAACCTGCACCCGGAGAGCCAAAGACACCCGGGCGCACTACCGTCCACTCAAATCTAGCCTATGTAATTGAAGAGTATCAACTTACCAAAGAGCCGCAACGGCATACCCTGGTAATCAGGGAACGGACCCAAGAGTAACACTTTTCGCGGGGCCATGCGCAAACATTTTCACACGGCAGAAGCGATTTTCCGCCGCCGGGCCTTTGGGGTGCCCGAGCGTAGCAAGGGACGCGCGAACTTGAGACCCAGCAGATAGTAGCCCTCCGCCGGCGTGCTGCGGAGAGTCTTCGCACGCAGCGTCCGCGAAGCCCTCGGTAACAGAGCCAGCGCCGCCACCGGGGCACTTGGAATCTCCAGCCGAATCTGGGCAATGGTGGGCAGAAGCCGGCGAATCGCAACCAACATTCCGCCCGCGCTCACGTTCAGGGCGGTCGCGAACTCCAGAAATTCCTTACCTTTTCCATCACGGCTGCGAACGAAAACGGGAATCGCGAGTGGCAACCTGGCCCACTTCCGCCGCTCGTTTCCCACTCTCGCCGCGTTCATGCATACCTCATCATCGCACTGGCCCTGTGTGGGGAGCACCTGAGGGGCCAAATCTCAGGTAAAACCCGTAGGGAACAGGTCAAGAACCCCAAACTCCGCCCCCCTCTGACTGCCAAACCTGCAAAGCAGCCAGAGTTTCCAGGTCCCATATTCGCCTTTCATTCGATTCGTACAAATCCGCCTGCCGGACTCCGAAACCCTCAAAAGTGCAAGCTTTTGCTACACTTGGGTAATTCCCGTGCATTTTCCGTTGACAACAAATTACGCCTGACATACGATTTTGGTACTGGCACTGGTCCTTGAAAGGCGGTGCGGTGTCCCCTCTCCCCGAGTAAGCCTGTGGTTTTTCCCCATGGCCACTGTCCAAAAGAATACGTGTGTTTCTGACGCGGGAGGACCTTCGGAACCTATGCCAGCTGCTGCTGCCCGACCTGACGGCGATGTGCCCAGCCCGGAAAACTTGCTGCAGGAGTACAAAGAGCTGCGCCAGCGTTTCCAGCGCACGGCCAATGCCCTGGGCTCTGCCGCCCATGATCTCAAAACCCCGCTCTCCATTTTGAATGGCTACGTCGATCTGCTGCACAGCGAGAAGCTGGGCCCACTGAGCGACCGCCAGCGCGAGGTCTTGCGCGACATGCAGGCCAGCGGAAAGCGCCTGCAGCACTTCATTCAGGATTTCCTGACCTACAGCGCCCTCGAAACCGGCGGCCTGCGCATGCAGTTCGCGCCCGGCAACATCAACGATTGCCTGTCCGACGTATGCCACCTGTGGTCGAATCGATTTCAGGAAAAGGGCTTGGCTCTTTACTTCCTGGCCAACGACAAACTGCCGGTTTTTCCCCTGGATTCTCCGAAACTGGAGCGCGTGATCTCGAATCTCCTGGAGAATTCCTTTAAGTTCACAACAACGAGCGGAACGGTGTGGCTGCACGCCGAACCATACATGTGGGAGCGCCGGGCCGCGGCTCAACCTTCGGCCTCGGAGCGCCGCCGCCAGAGCGTAACTCAACCCAACTCCGTAAAGGTCAGCGTTTCCGACACCGGGCCGGGAATTCCCGCGGAATTCCATCTGGAAGTTTTTGACGACTTTTTCCGCCTTCCCGGCACGGAAGCTCAGGAGGGCATGGGCTTGGGTCTCGCCATCGCGCGCCGCCTGGTGCAAGGCATGGGAGGCAAGATCTGGGTCGAGAGTGATCCCGGCGCAGGCTGCAAGTTCTCCTTCCTGATCCCTTACAAACCGGTCGTCTCCGCCGCCAACAAGGGGAAGAACCGATGAAGCCAACCGCCAAGATTCTGCTGGTCGACGACGAGCCCGGCATGCTCCGTTACATCAAGACGCTGCTGGAAGTGGACGACTACAAAGTCGAAACCGCAACCACCGGCGAGGAAGCGCTGCAGCAAGTGGAAAAGGGCCTGCAACCCGACCTGGTGCTGCTCGACGTACTTATGCCCGGCATCGACGGCTTACAGACTCTCGAGCAATTGCGCCAAGTCCAGCCCGGCGTCAAGGTCGTGATGCTGTCCTGCGTCAACGACACGCGCAAGGTCGTACACGCGATGAAGTTGGGCGCCCTGGACTACCTCACCAAACCTTTTCAGAAGGCTGAATTGGACGCGGTCATCGATCTCAGCCTCGGCCAGGGAAAGCAGACGTACAGCGGAGAAATCGAAGAACTCTCCGAAGACGTCTTCTTCATTGCGGCCAGTCCGCAGATGCGCAAGATCCGCTCGCAGGCTGCGCTGGTGGCCAATGTGGATATTCCCGTACTCCTGCTTGGCGAGAGCGGCACCGGCAAAGAAGTCCTTGGGCGTTTGATCCATAAGCTTTCGCCGCGGGCCCATCGCACGTTCCTCAAGGTGAATTGCGCCGCGGTTCCCGCCGACTTGCTCGAAAGCGAGCTGTTTGGCTACGAGCAGGGCGCCTTCACCGGCGCCACCCACGCTAAACCGGGCAAGTTCGAACTGTGCAACCGGGGAACGATTCTGCTCGACGAAATCGGCGAAATGCCCCCGCTCCTGCAGGCCAAACTCCTGCACGTGTTACAGGATCAACAGTTCTCCCGCCTGGGCAGCCGTTCCATCGTCAAGGTGGATGTGCGCATTCTGGCGGCAACCAACATCAACATTCCCGAAGCCCTCGCCAACAAGCGCCTGCGCGAGGATCTCTACTACCGTCTGAATGCCTTCACCATGCAGATTCCGCCGCTGCGCGAGCGCAAGGAAGAGATTCCCATTCTGCTCAAGCACTCCATGTCGCGCATGGCCGAGCGCTACGCGCGCGCGCCGCTGCCGCTCTCTCCGGCGCTGCTGCAGGCCTGCCAGAATCATTCCTGGCCCGGCAATCTTCGCGAGTTAAACAACTTCCTGAAACGCTACTTGATTCTCGGGGACGAGAACCTGGCGGTCAGCGAACTGCTTCCCCGCAACGACGGCACTGGCGGAATGCCGGGAGACTCTGCCCGCGCAGCGGAGCCGGGTGGCTTGAAATCTCTGGCACGCACCGCCAAGGATGAAGCCGAAGCGCAGGCCATCACCCAAGCCCTGGATCAAACCAACTGGAATCGCAAGCAGGCCGCCGCGATTCTCCAAATCAGCTACAAAGCCCTGCTGTACAAGATCCGGCAGTACGGGATCGCCGAGGCCAAAGGACATCACAAACTGTCGGCGGGAGCGTAGTTCTTCCTACTGAGGCGCGATTCTTTTTTACCGCAATATTTAAGCCCACGGACATTTGCGTCCGTGGGCTTTCCTCTTAACCGTTCTCTTGCGCATCAATCTACGGAACCGACAGCGTGATGGAGCGGCTCTTCGTATCGCTGCCCGACGTCGCCGAGACAGTGATGGTGTAGATGCCGGGAGGAGTGCCGCTGACCGGCGCTTGCGTGGACTTTCCGCCGCACGCCGGTTGCAACAGCAACAGCGCGAACAAAGCACACATCATCAAGATTCCCAAGATGCGCCGCCGACGCCGGTCGCCTCCGAATCCCACGCCCAGCAGCGTTAGGCCCGGAACCGCCAGCCAGATCGCATAAAAGTGCCGCGTCAGCAAGCTCGCCGCCGGCGTAACGGCCGCCGGTGTAACGATCGGCCGCGCCGTCGTGACCAGGTTGAGCGTGGACGACCCGGGGCCGATAAGCTTGACCGATTGGTTCGTGAAGTTGCACGTAGCCCCTGTAGGCAAGCCGCTGCATCCCAGCGAGATGCTGCTGGAGTAGACGGGATTGGGCGTCAGTTGCACTTGGTAGACGGCCGTATCCCCTGCCTGAACCACACTGTTATTCGGGGGGCTGACGCCGATGCTGAAGTCGGACATCTGCGCACTCACGGTGTTTTGCGCCAGCACCACATTGCCCGGCCCCAGCACCTGCACCGTGCCACCGTTGAACGTGGCCTGCCCTCCGCTGCTGTTCGGTGTGGGCGTCAACACGATCGTAACGACTGCCGTCGCACCAGCCTGCAGCGGTGGAAGAGTGCAACTCACGTTGGTATTGGTCGATCCTCCTCCGCAGGTCCCGGAGCTGACGCTAGCGGAAACAAAGGTGAGTACCACTCCCGTGCTCGTTTGGCTCAGATTGTCCAGGACTGCAAGGTTGCTGGCCAGGTCGGGACCATTGTTGGTGATCGTATAAGTGAACGTTGCCTGGTTCCCGGCGTCGATGAAAGTCTGGTTCGTGCCCTGACTCAGGACTCCAGTGATTGACACGGTGTAGCGCGGCTGCATTTGCGCCACAAATGCGTCGTAGCCGCCGTTGTATCCAGACACCGGGTTTATGGCAGATGGCGTGATTAATTGTTTCTGGACCGGAAGGTTCGTCGAATTTGTGTCCCCGGCGAAGTAGAAGTTCCCGTTAGCATCGAGCGTCACGCCGGTACCTTCCGTGAACACCGTCGTCGTCGAGTCCTGGCTGCTTCCACCGAAGTAATTGGCCCAGGAACTTTGCGTCGTCTGCCCTACCGCCGCAGTCGTGTTCAACCGGGCGATAAACGCATCCTGGGCGCCCGTAGGACTGCTGGTGTTCGGGGGATAGATAGGAAAATCTAGGGACTGCGTCCATCCCGTCACCACGGCACCTGCGCCCGAGTCCACTGCAATCGCCAGTCCCGCTTCGTTCGCGGACCCTCCGAGGTAGGAGAAATAGTTGAGCGCAACGTTCACTGGAGTGGTGCTGGTTGTCGGGGTTGGGTTGGTCAGCCGCGCCACAAAAGCGTCGTTGGGAGGTGTTGTAGTAAACGTAGGACACGGCGTGCCTGCTGGCGGATTTACCGGAGTGTCCAGGCAGGTTTGATACGGCGCCGAAGTACTCAGAGTCGACACCGTGTTCGGGGCCACAAAATTGTAGGAGTTCGTGGTCCCAACAACATAGACGTTCGCCGCTCCAGTATCGAGCGCGATGGCCGCGCCGGAGTCAGTCGCGGTGCCCCCCAGGTACGTCGACCACACCAGTTGTTGTCCCTGAAGCCCGCTGGGATTGAGGTTGAGCTTCGCCACGAAGGCGTCCGAGTCTAAGGGCGGTTGTGCCGTCGTATATGTGCATGTCGGGGGATTGATAATGACGGTCGGAGGCGGCTGATCCAGACAAGGCTGGTAAGCATTCAGGATCGGAAAATCGGTGGTGCTGCATCCCGAGCATCCCGTATAGGTGTAGTTCGTCGTGCCCGTGAAGTACACCGTCTGATTGGTATCGACCGCGATGCCGCCGCCCGTGACAACTGGCGGCGTGGTTTGCGAATTGCCTCCGCCAAAATAAGTCGAGTACGGCACGCTGCCGTTAAAGGGCGCGTTGGGATTGACCTTGGTCACGAAAAACTGAGCCAGCCCCGGAGCCGCCCGCGAAATGCTCTGATACGGCAGCGGAGGTTGCGTGCTCGCCGGAAATTGATCGGAAGAATTCGAAATGGATGTTGTCGTCCCGGTAATGTAAATGTAACCGAATGCGTCCGTCGTCATTCCGCTGGCGATGTCGGTGCCGTTGCCGGAAAGGTACGACGAGTACTTCAGCCCGGTCGCGTCACCCTGCAGCCAGGTCACGAAGACGTGCGTGCCTACGGTCTCGGGTGCCTTTTGATAGGCGTTGGTCAGGGTCGTGGGAAAGTTGCTCGACGTCGTCGTGCCCGCCACGTATGGCTCGCCCGCGCCGTCGACCGTGATTCCCACCGGGTAGTCCGTCCCGTCGCCTCCGAGATATGTCACGAAATCGAGGGTCGCCGCAATCTCGCCCAGGGGCGGCGTGATCTTGGCGACATAAACGTTCTGGGTTGCTCCGGTGGCGAGCGTTGGCTGAAAGATGCCCGCAAATGTGGGGAGATTGGGCGATGTCGTCGAACCCGCAATGTAGATATTGAAGCTTCCGTCGACTGCAACCGAAGTCGCGCGTTCGTCCCCGCTGCCGCCGAAGTAAGTCAAGAAAGTCAAGATCGGATCGATGACCAGTTCGCGCGAGTGATCGTAAGATCCAATCGCGAATCCCGCGCGGTTGGCGCCGCGCAAAACAAATTTGCCTTCCACCGCTTGCTGCCGCCCCGCAATCTCCTGGTACATGTGCGGAGCTTCAAGCTGCATGCTCCCGCCCGCGTTCTGGATAACCAGAGCCCCGTCTTTGAGCTCCAGGCGCTTCGCTCCGTTGAACTCGAGCTCAGCCTGTGCCGGATCGGAACCGGGGGCAACCTGGAAGTCATATTCCAGGTGTCCCTGCTTGCCGTAGAACACGAGATTGATTCCGGGATAAACATCCTCGTAACGCACGCGAGCAAACTGCGGCACGTTATTCCGCCACTTTGCCGGATCATTGCCCAAGAAGTAGTTACTCCTGCCCGGCAGCAAATCCGCGCCCGTAATGCGCGCGCGCGGATTCGCGCCCGCCAGCTTCATCTGCAACGAATCTACGCGAGTGAGGGACTCGTGGCTCTTCCTCGCATCGCGCTTGGACGGATCTTCACTGGAACGATCTTCATTCGAACGGTTCCGCGAAACCATGCTCAGGATCGCGCCCTCGGAGCCCAGAAACAGGCTGTATCCGGAACCGCGAGTCACGAACTTCGCTCGCGGATCAGCCGGGTCGAGGTCCCCCTGGCCCTGGTTCGGTTCGAAGATGAGCGGCAAGCCGGCGAACAGCGAACGCGCCCGGGACTGCACTTCCCTGCTGGCGCCGCCTGGCAAGCTTTGCCCCGTCGTCACCAGGCTCGGTGCAGCCATCGCCTGCGCTTTGATCGCGGGAAGGTGGGCCGCGGCGTTCGCGGCGATTTGGCGTGAGCGGGAACCCCACCCGAGAACTGCGCATCCTGCCCCAAGCAGCACCAGCCCAGCGGCCAGAACACGAACTCGTACCACGGATGTTCCCAACCAACGGCGATCTACGTTCACTCGTTCCTCCGATGCAGTCCGACCAGTATTCTTGCGATCGTTCTCGTTCCGATCGTTCTTGCCAAGACCATTCTGCTAAGACCGTTTTTCGCTCAGATCAGGGGAGAGATTAGAGACGGCGCACAAAGCCATCTAGCCTCGCGCCGGCGAACCTGACCGCGGCTTGCGTGTCACTGGAACTGGCAGAAAAATTAAATAACTACTTAAACATCTGACGGATAGACAAGTCAAGCGACCCCCAACCCTGCCGCTGCTCTCGTTCGCGGAAACACCCATGCTGTGGGGACAGCCGCCCTCGACCGTCCTGTGGAGCGAAGCTCAACCGGTTTCTCTGTCAGGAACTGCCAACTGAGACCACAAAATCCCTGCCACGCTCCAAGATTCGTCAGATGCGGTCGACAGTGTCGAAAGATGCCGCGCCCTGGCACAATAGTGGCAAGAAGGAAATGCAGGCCGTTCTTTGCCTTCGCCAGCTGGATAAGTCGGGTGGAAAAGCCAATGGAAAAGGAAGAGACTCTTTCCGCAACCGCTTGCATGCTCCCGCTTCGCCCGCACTCGACGACTACGGAACCCGCTCATTCTTCGCAGAAAACTTACGACTCCCCGCGAGCTGCAATGGCAGCGGGATTGCTCTCACCCAGCTGAGCCTTGCGCGTTCGTGCGTCCTCCCGCGGCTCTCGCACGGGTTTATGTTCCGAATTCCGAACAGATTAACCGAATCAGTTCCAAATGGCATTTTGCTGTTGCAAACTAATGTTGTTTCTATACATTGAGGGCTACAGGGCCATATCCAGTTAGAACTCAGGCCCTAACCACTCTGGGGCGTTTTGCCGTACGGTGCTCGCTTTTCTTGGAACTATGCGCTCTTGGCGGAGCGTTCAGGCATGCAACCGAATTCCGAGGAACGGCGGATGATGCGGCGCTTTGACATGCGCCTGCCCGCCATTGTCCGCCTCGAAGGCGCCAGCGAGGTTCACACCGAGACCCAAAACGTCAGTGCCCGCGGCGTTTTCTTCTACCTCGACCGTGCGGTCGAAGCTGGCACCAAACTCGAAGTCACTCTGACCTTCCCGCCCCACATCACCCTCACCGAAGCCGTCCGCGTCCGCTTCACCGCCCGCGTCATCCGCGTCGAACATCCTTTTCCCTCGGCCCGCATCGGCACCGCCGCCATGATCGAAGACTACGAATTCCTCCGCTCCAACGGCAGCCCCGACTTCCTCGCCGCCCTGCAGTCAGAATGGAAATCCTCGAACTGAAGTTTGAAGCCTGAAGTGTGGGGCGGACACTGTCCGCCGCTTTTGACCTCGTGGCTTCCGTCTCTCGGCTTCAGCCTAACGAAAAAAGGCGGATTGGGATGACGCGGGTTCCCCTTTTGTGCGAAAGAACTGGAGCATATTTCGATTGCACCGGAAACCGGGGAATGTCGAAATCTGCTAAACTCAAGCCGCAGAGCGGCGCCATAATCTAGCCCAGGACGTGAGTCCTGGGTAGGCTGGCAAGAATGGAACCCAGTCCCGGAGGGACGGCACAAAATAATCCCCGGAACCTACTTCTTCCCCACTTCCTTCAACTGCTGGCGCAGATGGCTGAATCTTCGCACCAGGCTTCCGAGATAAACGCCGTGAATCACCCAGGTGGCAATGTAGGCGGCGAAGAGAAATTTGATGGCGTTCATCGCGGGCTCCGATTCAGCGGGAGGCTGGCCTTAGCCGCCACTCCCTCTCCCGCGAGCGATTCCATGGCATGAGCTTCTTCCACTTCGCGGTGCAGCAGTTCCAGCCGGAATCGCGACCAGCACACCAGAAACGCGAAGCAGGAAAACGCCAACCAGTTAATCAGCACCGCATGCCACATGCGCGGATCAAGCGAACCGCCGCCTCCAATCACTGGCTGTGGATGCTGCGTGCGGAAAAACCAGATCGACAAAACAACCAGCGGCACATCTAGCGCCCCGAAAACCGCCAGGGCCGCGGCCAGCATCTGCGTCTGCGCGCTGCTCGAAAACCGCCGCAGCACCAGATAGCTCACATAAATCAGCCACAACACCAGCGTAGAAGTCAGCCGGATATCCCCCGGCGCCCACCAGATGCCCCACACCGGCCGTGCCCAAATCGGCCCCGTAACCAGCACGATGGTGCAGAAAACCACACCCACCTCCGCGGTCGTCACCGCGAGCATGTCAAGTCGATCTCCGGGAAAAAGCCACCCGATCAGAAAATAAAATATCGGGATCAACAGCACCGTCGTCGCCACCGCGCTGGGATGCATGCCCGCCGGCAGCAACGCCTGCACCTGCGGCAGGAAACAGGCGGCCACGCCCACGACTCCGATCACGAGCACAATCCATTTCGCGGCAGTTTTTGTCGAAGGCTTCTTGCCGACCAGGTATTGAATCGACGCGATGAAATTAATGAAGAACAGCAGAAACGCTGTCCACGCCGAAGGTACGTGGTAATAGAAAATCCGCTGTACATCGCCCATGGTCCGCTCCGTTGGAGCACCGACCAAAGCCTGATACAGGGCATAGGCCAGCAGAAACGCCGTGACGACCGAGAGGATGGGGAAAAGTCGCTTCATTCCGCGTGCAGAATCATTCCAAACAAGGCCAGACAAGCTGTAGTAAACACCACATCGTAGGTGAGAAGCAATACGATCCAGAAGTGCGCGGACTCTTCCCCGGTCAGAACCGACGTGGTGCCCGCCACCATCCCGAGCACAGCCGGAATCGAAATCGGGAACAGCAACAGCGGCAGCATGATTTCGCGGCTCCGCGTGCGCAACGACATCGCGGCGAAGAATGTCCCGTTCACCACCAGCGCCCACGTTCCCAGAACCGCAATCGGAATCAACTGCCATGCTGGACCCAGAACTCGCAGGTTGTAAAAAATCACGAACAGCGGCGTCATCAACGCTTCCAGTACGCTGACAAACAGAAAATTTCCCAGGGCCTTGGCCAGAAATAACGCATTCGCCGGAGCCGGAGAAACCCGGTACGCATCCAGCACCTGATTGCGCAACTCCCGCGCCCACGTCTGATTCAGCGCCACCACCGAGGCAAACAGAAACGCGACCCAGATCAATCCACCAGCGATGTGCCGCGACTCTTCGGCCAGAGGATCGAAAGAGAAGCTGAAGATCACCACCACCAGCAACGAAAAAAACAGCATGGAATTGAGCGCGTCTTTCGAGCGCCACTCCAGCCGGATGTCTTTCACCAGCGTCGCGAAGGTCACCGCCCAGAGCGAATTCATTGGACGTTTCATTGCACGTCCTCAAGCCCGGTGCCCGCCGCGCGCTCCAGGCTGGCCGTCCGGTCGACAATCTCTCCCGCCTGCATCCACACAAACTCGTCGGCCACGCCTGCCAGCAGCAGCGCCTGGTGCGTGATCACGAAAACCGTCTTCCCCGCATCGCGCATGCCTTTGAGCAGCCCAACCATCGCCCGCGCCGAATGCACGTCCACGTTCGAAAACGGCTCATCCAGCAGCAGCACCCTCGGATCGTGCAAAATCGCCCGCGCCAGCGACATCCTCTGCCGCATGCCCTGCGAGTATTGCCCGACCGGCCGCGTCAACTCCGGATCGAGCCCCACACTGCGAATCACCTCCTCGCAGCGCCCATCTTTATTGCTCCCATCATTGCTCCCATCGCCCGCAATCCCGTAAAGTCGCCCGAAGTACCGCAGGTTTTCCATCCCGCTCATCTCGTCATAGAGCAGCGACGGATGCGCCATATATCCAATATCGCGGCACGCCTCTTGCGGACTTCGCCCGAAAATCGAGATCTCACCCCGCGTCGGCTGTGCCAGCCCAGCCAGCGCCCGCAACAGCGTCGTCTTCCCCGCTCCGTTCTCGCCGAGAATCGCGTGGAACCGTCCCGCATCAAACTCCGCCGTCACGCCGCGCAGGGCGGCAAAGCGTCCAAACTGCTTGACGACGTTGCGGACGGTGATGATAGGCAAGCCTTGCGGAATGGCGTCAGTCACAGGCACCGGAAGATTGCAGCCAGAATGTCAAAGGTACGATAGCGCATCTATGCGGATTTGCGAAGATTGGCACAAAGGTGCGCAGTCCCCTGAGAGAAGAAATGCGGAAAAGAGTTCACCGGAGAGTTCCGCAGAATGACAACCAGGAGAATAGCACTGCTGACCGCAGACCCACTGCACCGGAGAATTAGTTCGCCGTGCCAGCCGGATTGGTCTGTACCTGCGTCATGCTCTTGGCCGGGTCGGCGGAAGGTGTCCCGGCCGGTGTTCCCGGTTGCTGCGGAGCGTACTTCGACGCGCACTTGGCCTGCAGCTGCTTGGCGTGGAACACGCCGTCGCGATCGAAGCGGCCGTCCGCGAGGGCCTGCGAATCATCTTTGAACGTGTCGGGCGGCGCTTCAGTCCCGGTATAGTCCACGTGCAGCGTCTGATCCTCTTCCATCAGCACAAACTGTACGTGCGTTCCCGTCCGCTTGATCGAGCCCGGCTGCACGTTCCCGGCAACCCGCAAGCGCTTCGAGTAAGCGCCGTCGCCCATCTTGTGCAGTTCTTTAATCGTGACGTAGTAACTCTTGCTGTCCTGCACTCCGGTATAGGCGAGGTAGCCGAGCAGCAACAGAATCACCGCCGTCGCTCCCCCGAACCTAAGATAGGTTTTGAATTGACTCGACATGATGCGCCCCAACGTGAACAATGCCCACGTTTAGACTCTACGCGTCACCAAGACGAGAATCAAGATACGGGTACACGGCTGGCAGCACTCAAAAAATTGATCTACCGCAGCGGCGAAACGCCACTTTACCGGCTCGATTCGATGTGTTTTCAAGCATTTAACGACATCCGTCGGCGCCGATCCGCCCCATCAATTGTTTCCATTTCCATTTCCGCTGTCGATTCGCTATCTGTTAGGTACATCGTTCTTCCCAATTCCAGAGGGAATATCAAGTGAACCCGCCGTCCCAGCTCAGCAAAAGGACTCGCTGCCGATTGCGCAATCAAGTCCCCAACGAGAGCGACCCCGCCCAGATGATGGACGTCCTTCTGGCATTGGATCGAATGCTGGTGGAAGTCTCCATGCGGATCTACAACGTCCCTCGACGTGACCGATCAACCATGCGGAAACAAAATCGCCGCCTGCACGATGCTGTCAGAGAACATCTGCCCCGGCTCCTGAAGCCTGCGCGCCGCCGGTATTAGCCGTTTGCTCTGCTCAATTAGTCGCTCGACTTTGCCCTCCCCGCACTGACCAGCCCGCGTCCGCTAGAATAATCAAGAGTCCGTAATCGACAAACTTCTCCTATGATCCATCCCTGGCACGACGTCACTCCCGGCGACAAGCTTCCCCACGAATTCGACTGCGTGGTCGAAATTCCCTTCGGCTCCAGCGTGAAGTACGAACTGGACAAATCGAGCGGCCTGATCCGCCTCGACCGCATCCTCTACTCCGCCGTCTATTATCCCGCGAACTACGGCTTCATTCCGCAGACCCTTGCTGAAGACGACGACCCGCTCGACGTGCTCGTGTTGTGCCAGGAAACGGTCGTCCCGCTCACCATCATTCACGCCCGCGCTATCGGCCTGATGACCATGATCGACGCCGGCAAGCAAGACCACAAAATCATCGCGGTCGCGACCGAGGATCCCGAGTTCAACTCCTACCGCGAGGCGGCGGAGATGCCGCCTCACCGCCTGCTCATGCTCCGCCGCTTTTTCCAGGATTACAAGCAACTCGAAGGCAAGGCCGTCGAGGTCGATGAGATTCGCCCTCCAGGCGAAGCGTACCCCATCATCCTCGACGCGCTGCACCGCTACAGCGAACAACGCCGCAAAGGCTTCAAGGTCGCAAAGTAGCAGCCATCACATTCCCTTGAACACGAAGTTGATCTCTTTCGTCTCGTTCGCGCTGATGGTCACCGTCTGCGTCGAAGTGCCCAGCTTCTCGTGCCATGCCTTGATCGTGTAGGTCCCCGGCGGCAGGTTGCTCAGGTCGAAGCTTCCGTCCTTCCCCGTCACTGCGAAGTAGGGATGCTTGAACACCGCAATATAACCGCGCATCCAGGGATGCACATTGCACTTCACCGGAATCGCAATCTCCTCTCGCGCAAACGCTTCCTCCAGCTTCGATCCCGGCGGCTCGGCCTTATTCCACTCGCGATTATTCGCCGGGACCGGATGAATGTTGTGCGAGGTCGCATCGTCGTTCACCAATTGCAGCGTCTGATTCGCGCGCACCGCCAGTACATGCGGTTGGTACATACAGCCTTTCTGCTCGACCACCACCGGCTGGCTCGGCGAATCAAACGTGCGATCGCCCAGCCCTTCTGCCACGAACACGATCACGTTCTGTAGATCGCCTTTCGCATCGGTCATCACCTCCTGCGCCATCACGGCCGAGGGATGCTGCTGGGCGCACACTGGATCGGCCGCCATGCTGATCGCCTTGGCCGCCGGAAGTTTTCCTTCAAACCGCACGCTCCCTCGGACCGTAGCGACCGGGGAGGTTGAGGGAGGGCCGCCTGCTCTCACCGCATGCGGCGCCGAAATGCACACCGCCAAAGTCAGAGCAAAGATTGAAACCAGCTTCTTAGAATCCATTCCTTCACCTCAATGTAAGTTTGCAAATTCGTAAAACGAAAATTCGTAACGCCCTCACCTCTGGGCGTCATCCCGACCGGAGCCGTTTTTCAGGCGAAGGGAGATCTCGCGCGCAGCCCGGCGCCGCATCCGTGAGTCCGCTTGATTCACTCCGGCGTGTTCTGCGTCGCAGTCGCCGCGCTGGCCAGAAAGTCGTTGTACCCACGCCGGTAGCCAGCCACGAACGAAGCTCGATCCCGTTCGTTCGACCAGCGTCCGATCTGGGGACGCAGCGGCCGTCCACCCTCCGCGGCAAGCCTGCCCACGTAAAGTCCATCGCGGAATGCCCCATCCACTGCCCTTTGCGCTTCCAAGCTTCGGAGCGAACCCGCAGCGAGTCCGCGGTTGGTCAACATCGCAGTCGTCCCCAGGCACAGCGCAAGCGCCAGTGTGAAAGTGAATAGTTTGTCCATGTCATGCTCCTTTTCGTTGCGCCCCGCCCTCGCGCAGTTCCGCCTCGGCGGGGCCGCAACCGGTTGCGGTCGGTGTTCGTTTCAGTTCGCAGGGATTGTTGGCTCGAGATGTCGCGCTCGAGATGAATCGACAATAGGCGATGCGCGCGCGGGGATTGTCACCGCCCCGTCATTCGTGCGTCATTTCATCGTCATCTTCTCGTCATGTTGGTGTCGAGAAATTGTGATTACGAGGTGACGTTGTCTATCTTTCACAATCAGCAGGTTTCTGTACTTGCACTGAAGTAACCTTCCCCCAGCCTCAGACCGCCCCTAAAATTCTCCGAGTCAAATGCTGCAATTCCGGGTTTATTCCTTCGACCATGTTTTCTGCCGAAAGGCCCTAACCAGAAACCAAACGAGGAGACCATGAAGACTGTTCGCTATTGCGCCGTAGTCGTGTTTCTAGTTGCCCTTTGCTCCGCTCTGAGCTTCGCCGACGATCCGGGCAAACATCCCGCATACCTGCACGCCCTGAGCGATCTGCGCCACGCCCGCGCTCATCTCGAGCGTTTCACCCCGTCCGATCGTTTGAATGACGAGGAGCAGCACGCGATTGAGGAAATCGACCGCGCTATCGCCGAGATCAAGCGCGCCTCCATCGACGACGGCAAGGACCTGAACGACCATCCACCCATCGACGCGCACATGGGCCATCGGGGCCGCTACCATCGCGCCCTCGAGTTGCTCGACAAGGCCCACAACGACATCGCGCGCGAAGAAGATGATTCCTGGGCGCGCGGCCTGCGCAACCGCGCCATCGGACACATCGACGAAGCTCACCGCATCGTCGACCACCTGATCATGCAGGCCTCCAACGAGTAGAAATCTGTTTTGACTTTGGGTAGGGCGCGGCGGAACGCCGTGCCCCCCGAAGCAATCAAGAGTTCAGAGCGCTAGCTCCATAGCAGGCTGCGGAAAAACTCGATCTGTGACTCCGTTTTGAAAGGGAGCGAGCCCTAACCTCGCGGATGCCGGAAGCATTTCAGTTCCAGTTCTTTAGATCTTCCCATATTCTCGTGAGCGGCTCCTTCAACCCGTGGCAGAAGAAGATGGCATTATTCTCTTCTTCCATGCCCCAGGGGTTTGTGTGCTCACCGACCCTTTCGACAGATTTGCAGATTTCATTCAGATACCTGGGCCCGTAACGGACGGTGATCACATTGTCGCCCGTGAACCCACGCGTCCCCCAGTAGTAGTAGTTGAGGTTCCCGCTCATTGCGGCGGGCAGC
>Ga0181532_10002448_pt1 | contig 17325 bp, 18 predicted proteins | sample PEATcosm2014_Bin_33_FD_119768 | JGI IMG/M metagenome (GOLD analysis project Ga0181532, IMG submission 119768) | Peatland microbial communities from MTU Mesocosm Facility, Houghton, MI, USA - PEATcosm2014_Bin11_30_metaG | ecosystem: Environmental > Terrestrial > Soil > Wetlands > Peat | place...
CCCGCGGCCCCGAGCGCACGGACACATGGCGGACGGCAGTGGCCCGGAATCCCGCCTCGAAGCGCGTATGCGCTGGTCAGGGGCGGATGACTCGGCCAGGAGCAGCGGGCTGTAAAACCGTCGATCGTCTCATGGCTAGTCTCATCGTGGATGTCCACGTGTTACGTGCAGATATGCGCGAGACTGAGACGAGACGGCGAGACAACCGAATACATTCAGTAACCTCGGTACCGAGCATACGAAGAACGCTTGGCCATGGTCAGGTTGAGCGTCGCAGCCGGTCCGGCAGGCCGGGCTGGAGGGCTGGCCGGGGCGGTGCCGTTGCTGCGGTCGTTTTGCCCGGGGCTGGCCGGGGCGGTGCCGTTGCCGCGGTCGTCTTGCCCGGCGCGGGTGCCGGTATGCGGATGAGCGGGGCTGGGTGCGGCTGGCTGCTGTTGCAGCGATTGGCGGGTGTCTTTGCCCAGCAGGATGTCCAGGTAGGCGCGGACCCTTAGCTGGTCCATGGCACCGGGGCAGCCGGCCGTCTTCAGGTCCAGGGCGAGGGCGGTGATGGCCTGGTCGGCGGCCAGGGCTTCATTGGGGGGCAGGTGGAATCCGCATAGCGCGGCGGTGCCGGCATCTTCGCGCCACAGCTCCACCCGGGCGTCCTTCAGTGCCTCTTCACGCCGTTTCCGGGCCGCCTCTGGATCGGCCGTCAGGACGGCGCGGCCGATCGCGGCGCGGATCTGCGCCGGGGTCTTCCCCGCGAGATCCGGGACCACCAGCGCTTCGGCGGCGGCCGCGCCGGCATCGTTCAGCACCCGGGTGGACTCGGCTATCACCTGTGCCTTGTACCAGCTGAGCACGCCCTCGCCCAGGGCGCGGCTGGTCTGCGGCAGCCGGACCGCCAGATCGTGCGCCAGGGCCAGCGCCCGGTCGGCGGCGTTACGGGAGATCGCGAGGGCGACGGCAAGCTCATCTGCGCAGAAGCTGTCCCACGGCGCCGGTTTCCCGGCCCGGGTCGCGTGGCTGCGGCCGGGAGCGGGGCGGCGGCGGATCAGCTCCGCCGACGCCGCCGCCTTCCCCGCCCCGGCCCAGGCCTCTATCTTGTCGAAGGCCCGCAAAGCGCCAATCAGCTCGTCATCGTCCAGGCCCGCAAAGTCGCGGGCTGCCCCGGCGGCCTTATCGGCGGCCCCGGCCAGGATAGGGCCGGGCAGGCAGGTGTCAAACACCTCACCGGAGGCAAATCCGGATCCGACCGGACGCGCACCGTCCCCAGTACGAGGCGTGCTCTCCTCGCGTGCCCCGTCTGCGGGAACCGATTCGGCGGCCATGACCTCCACCATGATCCATTAATAACTTTACATAGCAGTATATCGAACAAAATATCGAATGGCAACGGCTGCAAGTCAGGCAGCCGCCCCGTCCGGGTCACGTTCAGCTGCCTGGTCGGCCTGCGTGCCGCTGAACCCGGCGGCTCATAGATGGCAAGAGGGCGTTCTGCGGCGCGTGAAGCACCCGGGCGCTGTGCGGCGCATTGGCGTCGCCGTCGCCGCCAGTGCTGAGGAACGAACACGTCCTCGGCGCCGCCGCCGCTCACGCAGCGAAGCCCTCCGATGCGGTAACCGTCCTACAACGGGATGTTGCGGTGGGCGCCGCGGGCCTGGGGGGCCTCGGCGATCGCGCGGGCGATTGCCTGGCGGGTCTGCGCGGGGTCGATAATCTCGTCGATGACCCCCAGGTCGAGGGCGCGCTGCAGGCCGCCGACGGTCCGCTCGTGCTCGGCCGCCAGCGCGGCCTCGGTCTCGTGCAGCTTCTCCGGCTCGGTGGCGGCCAGCGTGCGGCGGTGCAGGATCCGGATCGCGGCCACCGCTCCCATGACGGCCACTTCCGCGCCCGGCCAGGCCAGCACGCGGGTGGCGCCCAGCGAGCGGGAGTTCATCGCGATGTAGGCCCCGCCGTACGCCTTGCGGGTCACGAGCGTGACCCGTGGGACCACGCAGTCCGCGAACGCGTGCAGCAGCTTCGCGCCGCGGCGGACGACCCCGTCCCATTCCTGGCCGACCCCGGGAAGGTAACCGGGGGTATCGACGAGCACCAGGAGCGGAATCCCGAACGCGTCGCACATCCGCACGAAGCGCGCGGCCTTCTCGGCCGAGGTGGCGTCCAGGCAGCCGCCCAGGCGCAGCGGGTTGTTCGCGATCACGCCGACCGTGCCGCCGCCGAGCCGGCCCAGCGTGGTCACCACGTTCGGCGCCCACTTGGGGAACAGCTCGACCCCGGGCGCGTCCAGCACCCGGTCGATGACCAGGTGCATGTCGTAGGCCCGGCGCGGTGAGTCGGGCAGCAGGCCGCCAAAGTCAGCGCCGGGGGTGTCGTCCGCGACCTTGCCGTGATCCCCGAGCAGCGAGGTTAGCCGCCGCGCCTGGGTGATGGCCTCGGCGTCCGTGTCGGTCACGATGGTCGCCACGCCCGACCGGCGCGAATGCGGCTCGTGCCCGCCCAGCCGGGCCATGTCCACGTCCTCGCCGGTCACGCTGCGCACCACGTCCGGGCCGGTGACGAAGATCCGGCCCAGCCCGGACAGGATGACGATGTCGGTGAGGGCCGGCCCGTACGCGGCGCCGCCGGCGGCGGGACCGAGGACCACCGAGATCTGCGGCACCACGCCCGACGCGCGGGTCATGGCCGCGAAGATCGTGCCGACCGCGTGCAGGCTGGCCACGCCCTCTGCCAGCCGCGCCCCGCCCGAATGCCACAGGCCGATGATGGGCACGCCGCGCCGGATGGCCTCCTCGTACGCTGTCACGATCGCCGCGCACCCCGCCTCGCCCGAGGCCCCGCCCTGGACCCGCGGGTCGGAGGCGAACGCGACCGCTCCGGTGCCGTCGATCAGCCCCGCGCCGGCGATGGCACCGGCCCCGCTGCCCGGCGCGATCAACTCGAGGCTCCCGGTGTCGAACAGGGCCTCCAGGCGGATCACCGGGTCGCGCGGCAGCGTGCCGCCCGCGTCCGGCGGCGCCGCGGACGCTGGGCCGGTGCTGGCCGCGTTCGGGGCGGCGGGCGATGACGCGGCGCGGTCGTTGTCGACAACGGTCATCAAAGTTGCGGCGTGGAAACCCTGGCCTTCAGGCCGGGGAGGAAACGCCGCTCCCCCCTCTCAAGCTGTGGCTTACATAGTCGGCGCACGTCTTGCTCGACGGATACCAGCGGTCGACCGCGATCAGGTCACGGCCCGGAACATACGCGCGGAAGGGCTTTCCGTGCTTGCCTGCGGAGGCGGTGCAGGACCCCCGCCGGGTAACCGGGGCGGGCGGTCGCCCTGGTCCGGGGGACGACCCCCGGAACCCCCGGATGCCCGCGGCGGTGCGGGCCGTACACCGGCCGGTCGCCGGGCTGGAGGCCCGGACTTGCTGGGCCGGTCAGGGGGCGGTGAAGACAAGCGAGACGTTGTGGCCGCCGAACCCGAAGGCGTTGTTCAGCACCGCCATCGGCTCCCGGGCCGCAGCCCGCAGGGGCCGCGGCTCGGTCGCGACGTCGACCTTGATGCCATCGTCGGGATCTTCGAGGTTGATCGTGGGCGGCGCGGTCTTCTCGTGCAGGGCGAGGATCGCCGCGATCGACTCCACTGCGCCCGCGCCGCCGAGCAGGTGCCCGGTCATCGACTTGGTGGAGGTCACCACGACCTGTTCCGCCGCCGGGCCCAGGGCCGTCACGATGGCCTGTGCCTCGGCCACGTCGCCTTCCGGCGTGGACGTGGCGTGCGCGTTGATGTGCACGATCTGGTCGGGAGAGACGCGGGCGTCGGCCAGCGCGCGCTGCATGGCCAGGATCACGCCCGCGCCCTCGGGATGCGGGTGGGCGATGTGGTAGCCGTCCGAGGAGTACCCGGCCCCGGCTGCGACCGCGTACACCCGCGCGCCGCGCGCGGCGGCGTGCGCCGCGGATTCCAGCACCAGCATGCCGGCGCCCTCGCCGAGCACGAACCCGTCCCGGCCCTTGTCGAACGGGCGCGACGCCCGCTCCGGCTCATCGTTGCGCGCGGACAGCGCGCGCATCACCGCGAACGCGGCCATGTTCAGGGCCATGATCGCTGCCTCGGTGCCGCCCGCGAGCACCACGTCGGCCCGGCCGGACCTGATCATGTCGATCCCGTAGCCGACCGCCTCGGCGCCGGACGCGCACGCGCTGACCGTCGAATGCGCCCCGGCCTGAGCGCCCAGCTCGATGCTGATCCACCCCGCGGAACCGTTCGGCATCAGCATCGGCACCGTGAACGGGGAGATCCGCTGCCAGCCCTTTTCCTTGAGAATGTCGTAGGCGGCCAGGGTGGACCCGATCCCGCCGATGCCGCTGGTCACCGAGACGCCGAGCCGTTCCGGGCTGACCGCGGGCTGCCCGGCGTCGGCCCAGGCCTCCCGCGCGGCGACCAGGGCGAACTGCTCGCAGCGGTCCATCCGGCGGGCTTGCACGCGGCCCACCGCCTCGGCGGGGTCGGCCGCGGCGGTGCCCGCGATCCGGACCGGGAGATCCTTGGCCCAGTCGTCGGTCAGCGCCTTCACGCCGCTGCGGCCGGCGAGCATCGCTGACCAGGTTGATGCGACGTCACCGCCGAGAGGCGTGATCGCGCCCAGGCCCGTGACGACGACGCTGTTGTCGTCTGCGCTCACTGTGATCGGCTCCTCAATCTCGTGACACGGGACCCGCGTCCTGGGTGGCCGCGCGCCCTGTGGTGGCTGTCCGCCGCGCCGGGAAGACTGCCCGCCAGCGCCGGTGCCGGCGAGCAGGCCCCAGGCGGCTAGCTCGCGTTCTTGTGCACGTAGTTGATGACGTCCTGAACGGTCTTGAGATCTTTCAGCTGGTCGTCGGGGATCTCCACGCCGAACTTGTCCTGCGCGGCCACGGCGATCTCGACCATGGACAGCGAGTCGATGTCGAGGTCGTCCACGAAGTTCTTGTCCGGGCTCACCTCGTCGGCCGGGACGCCCGCGATCTCGTCGATGATCTCCGCCAGACCCGTCAGGATCTCCTGCTCGGTTAGTGCCATCTGTCTGCTGACTCCTTGTCTTCCATCCGGGGTTTCGTTATGTTGCCTAGTCACTGGCCTGCGCGGGGCCTCAAGCCCGGCTAGGGTACCGTGACCACCTGCGCGGCGTAGCACATGCCGGCGCCGAAGCCCAGCAGCAGCACGGGCATGCCCGAGTGCAGCTCGCCGCGTTCGGTCATCCGCGCCAGGGCCAGCGGGATGGACGCCGAGGACGTGTTCCCGGCGTGGATGATGTCGTCCGCGAGCCGTTCCCGCGGCACCCCGACCTTGCGGGCCAGGGCTTCGATGATCCGCAGGTTGGCCTGGTGCGGGACGAACGCGGCCAGGTCCTCCGGCCGGACGCCCGCGCGCTGGCAGGCTTCCAGTGCCATCGGGTGCAGCTCGGTGGTCGCCCACCGGAACACCGACTGTCCCTCCTGGAACAGGAACGACGTGCGGTCCTTGATGTAGATCTTCTCGGCCAGGTGGCCGTTGCTACCCCACACGACCGGGCCGATCCCCGGCTTTTCGGCCGGGTCCTCGACCGGGCCGACCACGGCCGCCCCGGCGCCGTCGGCGAAGATGATCCGGGTCGACCGGTCCGCCGGGTCCACCCAGGCCGACATCTTCTCCGACCCGATCACCAGGACGTGCCGGGCGCTCCCGGCCCGTACCGCGTCGCTGGCGTTGGCCAGCCCGTAGCAGAAACCGGCGCAGGCGGCGTTGAGGTCGTAGGCGCCCGGGGCGATGATGCCGAGCCGGGACGCGACCGTGGCGGACACGTTGGGGATCGGTGCCTCGGTGCTGCAGGTCGCCACGATGACCAGGTCGATGTCGGATACGCTGACGCCGCTGCCGGCGATCGCCTTGCCCGCCGCGGCCACCGCCATGTCGGCGACGGTCTCGTCCGGGCCGGCGATCCTCCGGCTCGCGATGCCGACCCGGCTGCGAATCCACTCGTCGCTGGTGTCCATGGCGGCCGCGAGATCATCGTTGGTCACCTCGTTGCCGGGCTGGTACCCGCCGAACGCAAGGACGCGGGCACCAGGGGCCGGCTGGGGCAGTTGCATCGCGCCGCCTCTCTGTATCGTTTCGGTCACGGGGTCGTCTTGGTCACGGTCGTCTCGTTCACGGTGCCCTTTTCAGTGCTTTTTCTGGCCGAACGGGCCCCGCGGGGGCTATCCGGCGCCCTCGGGCAGCAGCCGGGCCAGCGGCTGTCCCGCGCTGACCGGGTCCCCGTCCTGCACGAGCCACTCGATGATCGCGCCGCGCCACTGCGGGATGATCGCGCGCCGGTCATTGCGCGCCTCGACGTGGCCAACCTCGGTGCTGGTGCCGTCGGCGACCGCGACCTGCGGGGCCGAGCGGAAGGTACCGCCCAGCGGGGCGACCAGCAGCCGCCACTCGGGCAGGTCACCCATCCAGCTGGCGCCGACCTCGGCGTAGTCGTCCGCGTTTTCCGCCGCGTCGTCGTCCGTGTTCTCGTCCGTGTTCTCGTCCGTGTTCTCGTCCGCGGGGACGCCGGCCTCGGTGACGAGGGCCAGGTCAGGTGCGAGCGTCATGCGTGCCTCCGCGGTGTGGGCGAGGATGTTACCTCGGCGAGCAGCTTGCGCGCCGCCTCCAGGTCATCCGGGGTCTTCAGGGCATGGGCGGTCACGCCGGGCAGCGACCGGCGGGCCAGGCCGGCGAGCGTGCCGGCCGGCGGCAGCTCGATCAGCGCGGTGACCCCGTGGTCCGCCATCGTGCGCATGCACGCGTCCCAGCGGACCGGCGCGGCGACCTGCCCGACAATGCGGTCCAGCCAGTCCGCGCCGGTGGCGACGACCGCGCCGTCGCGGTTGGACAGCAGGGCGATGCGGGGATCGCTGACGGTCACCGCACCGGCCGCCGCACGCAGGGCGGCCACGGCCGGTGCCATGTGCTCCGTGTGGAAGGCGCCGGCGACGGACAGCGGCCGCAGCCGCGCCCCGGCCGGCGGGTCCGCCGCGAACGCGCCAAGCTGCTCCTGCGTCCCGGCCGCCACGATCTGCCCCGCGCCGTTCACGTTCGCCGGGGTCAGGCCGTGCGCCTCGATGGCCGCCAGCACGGTGGCCTCGTCCCCGCCCAGGACCGCGGTCATCCCGGTGGGGCGGGCGGCCGCGGCCGCGGCCATCGCCTGCCCCCGCACCGCGACGAGCCGGAGCGCGTCGGCAGGGCTCAGCACGCCGGCGATGGCTCCCGCGGCCAGCTCGCCCACGCTGTGGCCGGCCGTGGCCAGCCCGGCGCCGGTGGCCGGGAGGGCGCTGTCGGCGAGGGTTTCGGCGAGGAGCGCTTCGGCGGCCGCGAGCGCCGCCGCGACCAGCAGCGGCTGGGCGACGGCGGTGTCCTTGATCTCATCGGCGCCGGCCGTGGTGCCGGACCGGATGAGGTCGACGCCCGCGAGCTCAGACCAGGCGCCCAGACGCGTCGCGACGCCGGGCACATCGAGCCAGGGCGAGAGGAAGCCGGGGGCCTGAGCCCCCTGGCCGGGAGCGGTGATAACGAGCACGTTTACAGCCTGCACTGTAGAAGTCCGCTACTCCTACGGCGGACATGACGAAGTTTCCGGGGGAAACTTTGTACCCTTCCGCCAAATAGCGTTTACCCGCGCGTCACCGTCTCGTTGCTGGCCGCTGCACGCGGGCGGTGCCGGGACGCCGGGACACATGCCGCCGTCGTCCCGGGGGAGGTATAGCGTCGGACGTGTCCGGCACTCGCCCGGAACGTCTCGCCCCTATCAGGAACGGGATTACTGATGGCTGAACCCATGAGCGACGACGCGCAACCGGCCGCGCAGGCCGGCGACCCCCAGCCGCAAGCGCCCCTGGAGCCATTCGGCCAAGCCGAGAGCTGGAAGCTGATCTCGGCGGGCGGCGTCGGCCGGATCGGGTACTCCGGCCGGTACGGCCCGACCATCCTCCCGGTCAACTTCAGGGTGCAGGACAACGTGATCTACTTCCGCACCGCGCGGCACTCCACTATGGAAGAGGACCTGCACACCGGTATCGCGCACGCCGACTACAAGGTGGCGTTCGAGATCGACCGCTTCGACGACACCGCGCACGCCGGCTGGAGCGTTCTGGTCCAGGGCGACGTCCACCCCATGGAATCCGACGACGAGCTCGCGGTGGCCTCCCAGGCCGGCGTGGAGTCCTGGGTGTGCGGCCCCCGTGACCTGTTCATGCGCATCACTCCCACCAAGGTCACCGGCCACCGCGTCGGCCAGCTCCCCGGCTAGCGGCCGCCGGTCCGGCTCAGCCGGGCTCGGCGGCCAGGCGGCCGAGGATGATCGCGGTCCACAGCGCGAACGAGTCGCGGCCGTCGGACGGGGTGTAGCCGGTCAGCTCGGTCACCCGGCGGAGCCGGTAGCGGACCGTGTTGGGGTGCACAAACAGCATGCGCGCCGTCGCCTCCAGCGAGGTCCCCTGCTCCAGGTAGGTGCTGAGCGTGTCCACCAGGGCCGACCCGCCGGCCAGCAGCGGCTCGTACACGTGCGTGACGAGCTCGGCGCGCGCGTCGGTGTCCCCGTCCAGGGCCCGTTCGGGCAGCAGTTCGTCCGCGCTCACGGGCCGGGGGGCGTCCGGCCACGCGCCCGCCGCGCGCAGCCCGGCCAGCGCGGCACGCGCCGAGGTGGCCGCGGACCGCAGGTCGGGAACGACTGGCCCGACCACGAGCGGGCCGGCGCCGAACCGCCCGGCGAAGCGCTCCGCGGCGCTGAGCGGATCGTCCGTGCCGCCGAGCAGGACCACCAGGCGGCTGCCCTGCACGCCGGCCAGCACGTCCAGCCGGGCGCGCTTGGCGTCCGTGCGCAGGTCATCGATCAGCGCGGCGGTGGTGTCCTCGCCCTCGACCAGGCCGGCGATGACCGCGACGGGTGAGGAGGACCAGTTCAGCGCGGACGCCCACGAACGCAGCGATTCCTCGGTCTCCCCCCGCACCAGTGAATCCACGACGAGGGCCTCGAGCCGGGCGTCCCATGCTCCCCGCGCCTCCGCGGTCCGCGCGTAGACCTGCGCCGCGCCGAAGGCGACCTCCCGGGTGTACCGGAGCACCGCTTCGCGCAGCTCTGCCTCGCTGCCGGGCGCCGCCAGCTCGTCGACCTGCGCCTCCACCACGTCGATGATGACGCGCACCATCTCCACGGCCTGCTGCAGGCTGACCGCGCGGGCCAGCTCGCGCGGCGCCGTGCCGAACACCTCGCCCGCGACCGCGGGACGGTCCCGTTCGGGATGGCGGATCCAGTCCACGAACGCGGCGATCCCGGCCTGCGCGACCAGCCCGAGCCACGACCGGTTTTCCGCCGACATGGACCGGAACCACGGCAGCCGCTTGTCCATCGACGCGATGGCGGCCGTGCCGAGACTGCCCATCGACCGCTCGATGCGCGCCACGGTCTCCTGGTCGACCCGGCTTCCGTCCCCGGGCCGGGCGCCACGGGGCGCCCTGGCTTTCCGGGCGCCCCGCGGACGGCCGGTCTGCTCGCTGGTGGACATGCGCCTAGAGTTTCACGTTTATGGAGACAGAGATCATTCAGGTCCGTACGGGCAGCCGCGAAGGCCTGTTCGACATCACCCGCCAGTGTTCTGATTTCGCGTCCGGCGCGTCCGGCGGCGGCGACGGGCTGCTGCACGTGTTCGTCCCGCACGCCACGGCCGGCCTCGCGCTGATCGAGCTGGGCTCCTCCAGCGACCGTGACCTGCTCGCGGTGCTGGCGGACCTCCTGCCCGCCGATGACCGCTGGCGGCACGCGCACGGCTCGCGCGGGCACGGCCGGTCGCATGTGATGCCGGCCTTCGTGCCGCCCTACGCCACGGTCCCGGTCATCGGCGGGAACCTGGCCCTGGGCACCTGGCAGTCCATCGCCCTCGTCGACCTGAACGTCGACAACCCCACCCGCCAGGTCCGCCTGTCCTTCCTGGGCTGACCTCAGTTCACCGATGAGTCAGGCCGCCGTGCGGCGTCTTCCCTGTTGTCCCGACAGGACTCCGGACCGGGAGGAGTAACAAAATGAACGCCGGCCTGACCACCGCGGGGAAAAGGAAGCTGCACGAGGTGGCCCAGCGGGCCGTGGCGGACCGATCGGTCCCTGGCCTGGTCGCGCTGGCCGCCCGCGGCGGCGACGTGCAGCTGGAGGCGGCCGGGGTGATGGCCGTCGGCGGCCCCTCGATGGGGCCCAGCGGTCGCGGGCCGGGCGGTCAGCCGGCGCCGGGCTCCGGCCAGAGCCGGATGGCGCGGTCCGCCGCGTCCAGGATCATCCCGGCATCCAGGCTGACCCGACACTCGGGCAGGCCCAGATCGGGCCATTCGGCCACGAACTCCAGCGCGCCCTTCGGCGGCAGCGGCCAGGCCCACCACCGGGACAGGAACGAGAGCGGTGTGCCGCCGCCCGCGAACGCCTGCAGCAGGGGCCCCTCCGGCTCGGTGTCATGGCCGCGGGGCGGCCGGCCGTGGCGGTCGAGCACCTTTCTGCCGTCGGGCAGCTGCAGGCCGAAGCGGAACGAGTGCTGGGCCCTGCCCAGCCCGGGCCCGGGCTCGTCACCGCCGTCCGGCCGGGAGCGCGCGGTGAGCTGGATCTCGAATCCGTTACTGAACGCGGCCAGCCCAGTGATGGCCACGGCGGCCCGGTCACTGCGGCCGAGGAGCGTCGCGTCGATGGGCACGATGCCGGCGAACTCCGCCTCCGGCGGATCCCATGGGTGATGATGCCGCCAGAGCGGCTCCGGCACCGGGGTCGGCGCGTCGTCGAAGAATCCCATGCGGCTACAGTCAGCCCCGGTGCCCGCCCGCCGCAACCGGTTTTCCGTCCCGTCCGGAGCCGGTTCGCGTCATCCGGGGCCGGTTTTCCGCAGCATCAAGTCGCCCGGCTAGGGGAGACGGGCGACGTGATCGATCTGGACTGCCCGCAGTTTTTCGTCGATCGGGTAGAAGACGCGGTACCGGCCGGCCCGCAGGCGCGGCAGGTCCGGCGACCCGTAAGCGAATGACTCCGGTGGCCGCGGCTCGCCGGCCAGCCGGCCAACACTCTCCCAGGGCGCAGCGACACCAGTGGGATCGTCGCGGAGGAAACCCGCTGTCAGGTCCACAGCCCGGATCTCCCAGTTGCCCTGGTAGCTCAACGGGAGGGCATGCCCAGGCGACGGCCCGCTTCCTTATGGGAGACGTAGCGGATCGTTCCCGCGTCCCGGCGAGCGAGGTACTCGGTCCGGGCAGCGTCGAACTCCTCGTTGATCCGCTGCTCTTCCGCTGCCTGGCGCAGTTGCTGGTATTCCGCAATGGGCACCACCACCGCTATCACCGCGTCCCCATGATGGATAACGTCGTGGGTGTCACTGGCGGGCAGTTCGCTCATGAAGGTCATGGTAACGACGTGGACCGACAGCCGGGCGCCACCACACGGCGGACCGCGGCGGGCACCTACGCAGAACGATCCTCATGGAGTCGGCGGCCTCAGAGGCGAGCGCTGATCTGCGGCGACTTTTCCGCGAATGGTGCGGAAAAGTCGCCGCAGTTGGCCGGGCACCAACCGGGCGGAGCGGCTAGGCGCGGACCTCGGGCTGGGTTTCGGCTTCGGGGCGGCCGGGGGCGGCGGGCTGGCTCACCGCCTGCGGGTCGCCCACGGCCTCGCTGACCGGGAGGTCGAGGCGGTACTTCTCGATCGCCTGGGTGAGCACGTCCGGCTTGACCTCGCCGTGCTTGGCCAGCTGGCCCAGCACGGCGACGGTGACTGACTCGGCGTCCACGTGGAAGAACCGCCGGGCCGCCGCGCGGGTGTCGGAGAAGCCGTACCCGTCGGTGCCGAGCGACGCGTACGGCGCCGGTACCCAGCGGGCGATCTGGTCCGGGACGGCCCGGATCCAGTCGCTGACCGTGACCACCGGGCCCGGCCGGCCGTCCAGAACCTGGGTGACGTACGGGACGCGCGGTTGCTGCTCCGGGTGCAGCATGTTCCATTCCTCGCACGCCATCGCGTCGCGGCGCAGCTCCGTCCAGGAAGTCGCGGACCACACCGATGCGGCCACGCCCCAGTCGTCGGCGAGCAGCCTCTGCGCCTGCAGGGCCGCCCGGATGGCCACGCCGGACGCGAGGATCTGCGCGTTCGGCGCGGTGCTGGCCGGCCCCGCGCCGTCCGCCGGGTTCTCCCCGCCATCAGGATGGACGCGAGGATCGGTCCGTTCGGAATGACCGGTGCTTTCATCCGGCTGTTCACCCATCTGGGCCGCACCCGTCCCGAACGGCTCGTGACCGGCGGCGGGTGCGTATTCGTACAGCCCGCGCAGGATGCCCTGCTCCAGAGCGGCCTTCCCGCCCGGGAACTCGGCGGGCTCGGCGGGCTGGGGGTACGGCTCGTTGTAAACGGTCAGGTAGTAGAAGATGTTCTCGCCCTCGGGGTGATCCGGGGTCGAGGAGTACATCCGCCGCAGCGCGTCCCGCATGATGTAGGCCATCTCGAACGCCCACCCGGCGTCGTAGCAGACGCACGCCTCGCTGACCGAGGCCAGCAGCACCGAGTGACCGTCGTTATGCTGCAGGCCCTCGCCGGTCAGCGTGGTCCGGCCGGCGGTCGCGCCGAGCAGGAAGCCGCGGCCGAGCTGGTCGCCGAGCGCCCACATCTGGTCGCCGGTCCGCTGCCAGCCGAACATCGAGTAGAAGATGTAGACCGGGATCATGTTCGTGCTGTGCGTGGCGTACGCGGTCCCGGCCGCGATCATCGAGCCCATCGCGCCGGCCTCGGTGATCCCCTCGTGCAGGATCTGGCCCTTCTCGGACTCCTTGTAGGACAGCAGCAGGTTGCGGTCGACGGCCTCGTACGTCTGGCCGTGCGGGGAATAGATCTTCGCCGTCGGGAACAGCGAGTCCATCCCGAACGTGCGTGCCTCATCGGGGATGATCGGCACGAACCGCGCGCCGATCTCCTTGTCCTTCATCAGCTCCTTGAGCAGCCGGACGAACGCCATCGTGGTGGCGACCGGCTGCTTGCCCGAGCCCTTCTTCAGCTCGGCGTAGATCTTGTCCGGGACCGGGGGCAGCGGCTTGGCCCGGACGGCGCGCTTGGGCAGGTAGCCGTTGAGGGCCGCGCGCCGCTCCTTCATGTACTGGATCTCGTCGGAGTCGTGGCCCGGGTGGTAATACGGCGGCAGGTCCGCCTCCAGGGCGGCGTCCGAGATCGGCAGGTAGAGCCGGTCGCGGAAACCCTTCAGCTCGGCGTGGGTGAGCTTCTTCATCTGGTGCGTCGCGTTGCGCGCCTCGAAGTCGGGCCCGAGGGTCCAGCCCTTGATCGTGTGCGTCAGGATCACGGTCGGCTGGCCGACGTGATCGCGGGCGGACGTGAACGCCGCGTAGACCTTGCGGTAGTCGTGCCCGCCACGGGAGAGGTTCCGCAGGTCGTCGTCGGACAGGTGCTGGACCATCGCCCGCAGCCGCGGGTCACCGCCGAAGAAGTTCTCCCGGATGTAGCCGCCGCCCTCCACCGAATAGGTCTGGAACTGCCCGTCCGGCGTGGTGTTCATCTTGTTGACGAGCACGCCGTCGGTGTCCTGGGCCAGCAGCGGGTCCCAGTCGCGACCCCAGATGACTTTGATCACATTCCAGCCCGCGCCGCGGAAGTAGGCCTCGAGCTCCTGGATGATCTTGCCGTTGCCGCGTACCGGCCCGTCCAGCCGCTGCAGGTTGCAGTTGATGACGAACGTCAGGTTGTCGAGTTCCTCCCGCGCGGCGAGGCCGATCGCGCCCAGAGCTTCGGGCTCGTCCATCTCCCCGTCGCCCAGGAATGCCCACACGTGCGAGCGGCTGGTGTCGTGCAGTTCGCGGGCGAGCAGGTACCGGTTGAAGCGCGCCTGGTAGATCGCGTTCAGCGGGCCGAGGCCCATCGAGACGGTGGGGAACTCCCAGAAGCCCGGCATCAGCCGCGGGTGCGGGTAGGACGGGAGGCCGCCGCCGGGGTGGGAAAGTTCCTGCCGGAAGCCGTCCAGCCGGTTTTCGTCCAGTCGGCCCTCGAGGAACGCGCGGGCGTAGATGCCCGGCGCGGCGTGGCCCTGGAAGAAGACCTGGTCGCCGGACTCGCCGTTCTCCTTGCCGCGGAAGAAGTGGTTGAAGCCCACCTCGTACAGGCTCGCGGCCGACGCGTAGGTGGCGATGTGCCCGCCCACCCCCAGGCCGGGCCGGTTCGCGCGGGAGACCATGACGGCCGCGTTCCAGCGGATGTAGGCGCGGATGCGCCGCTCGATGTACTCGTCACCCGGGAACCACGGTTCCTGCTCGGGCGGGATCGAGTTGATGTAGTCGGTGCTGCGCAGCCCCGGCACGCCGACCTGCTGCTCGCGCGCCCGCTCCAGCAGGCGGAGCATCAGGTAACGCGCCCGGGCGCGGCCGCGGGTATCCACGACCGTGTCGAATGAGTCGACCCACTCTCGGGTCTCGTCCGGATCGATGTCGGGCAGCTGGGTCGGTAGCCCGTCATTGATGATCGAGAAGCGCTGGCGTCCGGAAGCCACGGGGTAGCCTCGCCTTCCGCTAGTTTCAGGGCGGCTGTACGCCGCGGTTTTTCGATGATGCCCGGACCAATCGTCCTGCGTTTGGCCGGGAAATGCATCTCTACTACAAGGTAACCGTGCGCAGACACTGTGCGGGGGGACGATCCCCCCGGACCCCCCGCTACCCGCTGCGGTACCTGCGGTAACACCGGCCGCTCGGCTGGCCTGGAGGCCCGGACTCGCTGGGCCGGTAACGGTCGACTCGCCGTAACCTGCGCCGGGTTTATGGGCCGTCCCGGCGGGGGTTCCCGGTCCGGCGGAAACGAAATTGTGCCTGCAGTTTTGCACGGTAGCGGCGATTGCCACTTGCGCGTCGCGCCGGGCCAGTGTGAACTGTCCCAACAAGAAGTGCGGACGCGGTCATCGCCGCCAGGTACCAGACCCACGGTAAGGACCCGTGGGGCACGGGCCGGGCCCGGAGGGAGCGATGGCGCGGGGAGGGTGCAGGAGGACGTCAGTGAGCGCGACCGCGGGCCAGGCCCAGGATCAACGCGGCCAGGCCGAACGGCTCGGCATCAAGCCGGGCCAGGTGGTGCAGGAGATCGGCTATGACGACGATTGCGACGAGGATCTGCGCGACGCGATCGGCGATGTGGACGGCGTGGAGCTTGTCGGCGAGGACTATGACGACGTGGTCGATGTCGTCCTGCTGTGGTGGCGGGACGAGGACGGAGATCTCGTCGACGCCCTGGTCGACGCGCTGACCCCGCTGACCGACGGGGGGTACATCTGGCTGCTGACGCCCAAGGCGGGCCGGGCGGGCCATGTCGAGCCGAGTGACATCGGCGAGGCGGCCCCGACCGCGGGCCTGTCGCAGACGTCCAGCATCAGTGCGGCCCGTGACTGGTCCGGGTCCCGGCTGGTGGCGCCGCGCGCGCGGCGCTGACCGCGGCGCCTGCCCCGGTCCGCCCGGCGCCTGTCCCGGGCGGCCGGCGGGCCTGATCGCCCGCCGGGGATGGCAGACTTGGCGGCGGAACACGATCTCGCGTGCTCGCCATGCGTTATGACCCTGTGCTTCCCTGGCGCCGTGCCGCGTGGCACGGTACTGCCGGTAGCGCTGGGCTTGGCGCGGGAACGAGCGCGCCCAGCGTCCTACGGAAAGGACCCCGGCATGGCGGTAGAGATCGGCGAGCAGGCTCCCGACTTCGAGCTGACCGACCAGCATGGCACTAGGGTGCGGCTGTCGGACTTCCGCGACTCGAAGAATGTTGTGCTCATCTTCTATCCGCTGGCGTTCAGCCCCGTGTGCAGCAACGAGCTGTACGCCCTGCGCGACGAGTTCCCCGAGGTCTCGCGGGAGGACGTCGAGTTGCTCACCGTCTCGGTCGACTCCATGTTCACCCACCGGGCCTGGGCGGACACCGAGCATTTCAATTTCGGACTGCTGTCGGACTTCTGGCCGCATGGTGAGGTAGCGAGGACCTATGGTGTCTTCGACGATGCCAGGGGCCTGGCCACTCGCGGGACCTTCGTCATCGACAAGGCGGGCGTCGTGCGGTGGAAGGTCGTGAACCCGATCCCGCAGGCGCGCGACATCAGCGACTACCAGAAGGCGCTGGCCGAGCTGCACTGAATTTCCTTGATCCGGCCGCGCCGCGCTGACCTCGCGGAAGATTACGGCGCGCCCGGACGGGGCGCACGGGCACGATTGGAGTAGATGGCGGGGATGCCCTGCTACCAGTGCGGGACGCGGCAGGTGGACCCGGACCGGGGCGAGAGCCCCTGGACCCGGGGAGTGCTGTGCGATCATCAGATACTTGTTTGCCCCCGGTGCCAGACGCTGCGCGACTGGACCGCGGAGTTGGACCGCTGCGGCCGCTGCGCCAGCGCCCACTTGGTCCGCCGCCTGGACGAGGTGGAGTGCCGTGACTGCGGCCTCATCCGCCTGACCGGCGCCGAGGGCGAGCCGGACGCGGATCACGTCTGCGGTCCCAGGGTGGCACCGGCGCGCCGGGAGGCCCGCCTGCCGTCCGCACCGGATCCGGAACTGGCCGCGGAGGTCGAGCGGGCCCTGGACAAGGTGCTGGGCAAGACGGCCAAGATCGTCGCGGCCCCCTAGCCGGTTCCGCGGCCAGCCGCGGCGCCGCTCTGCCTGACCCCGATATTCCGGCCATCACCGCGTCCGGCCAGGGATACCGAGGGCTCACCAGGGATACCGAGGGCTCAGAAGATACCGGTGGCCGGGTTGCCGTCGGCGGACTGCTCACCGGACCGCCGCGACCGCTCGATCAGGCTGGTCGCCAGCCCGACCAGGTGGGCCGGCTTAATCGGCTTGGTGACGTAGCCGTCGGCGTCTGCCATCGCCGTCACGGTCGGCTGCAGCACCGGGAACGAGGTGATCATCGCGAAGGCCAGCCCGGGGGCTTCGTGCCGGACTGCCGCCAGCAGCCGGAGGGCTTCGGCGTCGGGCAGTTCAAAGTCGGCCAGGACCAGGTCCCACGGCTCACGCATGACCAGCGCCGCCGCCGCGCTGCCACTGGCCACAGACGTGACCTCGAATCCTTCCCAGACGCCCAGGATGGTCTCGGCGAACAGCGCAACCGCAGGATCACGCTCCACCACGAGAATCTTGCCGGGGCCGGTGTTAGGTGTGTTTCGCATGTCCCGACCATGTCTGCCGCCAGTGACCGCGCGGGGTGCGCGCCGGTTGCAGCCAGGTAGCAGCGGCCCGCGGGCTATGGGCGCGGGGCGTGGCCCTCGTGTGCGTGGTCCTGGTGTGCGTGGTCCTGGTGTGCGTGGTCCTGGTGTGCGTGGTCCTGGTGTGCGTGGTCC
>Ga0181532_10002449_pt1 | contig 17325 bp, 17 predicted proteins | sample PEATcosm2014_Bin_33_FD_119768 | JGI IMG/M metagenome (GOLD analysis project Ga0181532, IMG submission 119768) | Peatland microbial communities from MTU Mesocosm Facility, Houghton, MI, USA - PEATcosm2014_Bin11_30_metaG | ecosystem: Environmental > Terrestrial > Soil > Wetlands > Peat | place...
CGATCATTTTTCCTTCACCGCGCGGCATGTTCCTTCCGTCGATATCATTGATTTGGATATAGCGCGTGACGTGCCGTACTGGCATACCCCGCAGGACACGCTGGACAAGATCAGCCCGAAGACACTGGCGATAACCGGGCACACAATCCTGGAATCGGTGTACGAACTGCAGAAGAAGTAAAAGTCGGACGAAGGGGCCGGTTGCGAGGGTGGATGGTTACTGAACTGAACTTCCACCGAAACCAGACTGTCGGCTAGCGACTACCAATCACAGCTTGCCGACGCCTGAATTCGAAAACTCAACCTCACGATCCTTGCTGATGACCGAGTGCTTCAGAAACTTGTCATCGTCGCGGTAGGGGAAATCGGCGCGGTAATGGCTGCCGCGGCTTTCTTGGCGCGCCAGGGCGCAGCGGGCGACTAACAAGCTCAAAGTGTGCAAGTTTCGAAGTTCGTGCTCGCAACGCCCGTCCTTTTCCTCGCGAGGTAACTCCAACCGGGAAAGTGCTTCAACAGCGGCCTTCAGATCTTTGCCGCTCCGTAGGATGCCAACCTGCTTCCACATCAGCTCTCTGATTTCTTCGATGGCTGCCGCAACGCTGGCCGATGGTTTAGCTCTGTCCGGGGGTTTCTCGGTGTTGTTCCATGTTTTCGGGGCAGGAGAGCCGGGAAGATGCGCCGGACTCTTTCTTGAGCCTGGAGCATCCTTGATCATGGCGATGCCGGCGCGGGCACCGAACACCAGACCTTCAAGAAGGGAATTGCTCGCCAGGCGATTTGCTCCATGAACGCCCGTGGCCGCGATTTCTCCCGCTGCGTACAGGCCAAATATAGAGGTGTGTCCCCAGAGATCGGTTTTCACTCCGCCCATGATGAAATGAGCAGCCGGACTGACGGGAGCGAGATCGCTCGCGAAATCGAGACCATAACTGAGGCAAGTTGAATAGATTCGAGGAAAACGTTTCTCGAAGAACTCCTTGGGCTTGGAGGTCATGTCCAGATACACATGCTTGCTGTTGGTGCGGTGCATCTCGCTGGCGATGGCACGGGCCACGACATCGCGCGGAGCAAGATCATGCGCCTCGTGATACCGCTTCATGAAGCGCTCCAGGTTGATGTTGCGCAGGATGGCGCCTTCGCTGCGAAGTACTTCACTCAGAAGGAATCGAGGTGCGCCCTTTATTGCCAGAGCCGTGGGATGGAACTGCACGAATTCCATGTCGGAGAGGACCGCGCCGGCCGCATAGGCGATGGACATGCCGTCGCCGGTGGCAACTTCAGGATTGGTCGTTTCGCGGTAAATCTGGCCCAAACCGCCGGTGGCGAGGAGCGTAGCGCCGGCGCGAAGTTCGTGCATGGAACCGTCAGTTTCGTCGATGAATTGCAGGCCAACGGCGCGGCCTTTTTCCATCATCAGTCGCGTAGTGAAGGCGTGTGGGCGAAGATGGAGGTGCGGGATGGAGTGCGCACGCACCAGAAGGGCGCGGCTGATTTCGCGGCCGGTGGAGTCGCCGCGGGCATGCAGGATTCGGGAGCGGCTGTGCGCCGCCTCCTGAGTAAAGGCGAGTTTTGTTCCTGCACGGTCGAACTCCGTGCCCCATTCAATCAATTGGGTGATGTATTTGGGACCTTCCTCCGCCAGGAGGGCGGCGCCTTCCGGGTTCGACAGACCGTCGCCGGCATTAACGGTGTCCTGCCCATGAAGGGCGATTTCATCCTCGTCGCTGAGGGCGGCCGCAATGCCGCCTTGTGCATAGGCGGTGGCAGATTCGCTGAGAGAGGATTTGGCCAACACCAGCACGCTGCCGGCCTGGCTCAGCTCAATCGCGGCGCGCACGCCGGCAACGCCAGAGCCGACCACGGCGTAGTCCACGTGATAAACCCTTTGGGAAAGAGTCATCGAATTCCCACTTCCAGAGCAAGCTTATGGTAGCACGAAGCATTTTTGCGCCGCAGGTTCTCGTTGCGCTCGAAGCTTGTGCTACATTGGAAGAATCCACACCGGGCGATGAAACACACCGATGCACATGCCATAAGGGTACGCGCCGCTGCCGGCGATTACGCCGTGCTGTGCCAGCGGGGGGTGCTGCGTCATGGTTGGCGAGAAATCCCGCAACGGGAAAGCTTTTCAAGCGTTCACGTGGTTACATCGAAGCGGGTATGGCGCGCCGTCGCTGCCAAGGTAGGACGGGGAATTCCTGCTCGGTGGAGCGCTCAGGTGCATCTGTTTGACGACGCGGAGGCGGCGAAGAGCCTGACAACGGTCGAAGCGATTACAAGAAAATTGGTGAGGGCCGGCGCGGACCGGGAATCGCTGCTGATCGCGGTCGGCGGCGGAGTCGTCGGAGATGTTGTCGGTTTTGTGGCGGCTTCCTATTTGCGCGGAGTGGCGCTTGTACAGGTGCCAACAACCGTGGTGGCGCAGGTGGACAGTGCGGTAGGGGGGAAGACTGGAGTGAACCTGCCGGAAGGGAAGAACCTGGTAGGTGCGTTCTACCCTCCGAGACTGGTGCTGGTTGACCCTGAAGTGCTGGCCAGCTTGCCGGCGCGGGAATTTCGCGGCGGCCTTGCTGAGGTGATCAAATACGGCGTGATTGCAGACGCGAAACTATTCAGGTTCCTCGAAGACAATTTGGAAACGATTCTGCGCCGTGATCACCGCGCACTCGAGCATATCCTGCGTCGATCGATCGAGATCAAAGCGAATGTGGTTAGCCGGGATGAGAGGGAATCGGGTCTGCGAGAGATTTTGAATTTCGGGCACACCTTTGCGCACGCACTGGAGTCTGTGACGCACTACAGAAAATATCAACATGGAGAAGCTGTGGCCTGGGGGATGATGTGCGCAGCGCTGTTGGGGCATGAGCTGGTAAAGACGCCCGCGGATGACGTGGCGCGGATTATCGCCTTGGTGAGGCGAATTGGGCCGCTGCCCGGCTGGCCGGAAGTGCCGCCCGCAAGACTGTTTGCTGCTATGCGGGCGGACAAGAAAGCGAAATTTGGAAAGGTGCGGTTTGTACTGTCGCCTCGGCTGGGGCATGCAAAATCGTACGATGAAGTGCCGGAAAAGCTGGCGACCTGCGTCCTGCGGTTTGGTCCAAAGCTGGTGCTCCGGCAAACGATAGAACTCGGAAAGTGTCATGGTTGATCCGGCCGCACTGCCGAAGGGCACAGAACCCGAGGGCACAAAAAACCAGCAGGAGGCTTCGCGTAAAGTGCGGGAGATGTTCACCCGCATCGCACCGAGGTATGACCTGCTGAATCATCTGCTGTCGGCGCAGCTGGACCGTTTCTGGCGCGCGCGCACGGCCAGGGAAGTGAGGCTGATCCTGGATCGGCCGGACGCGTTGGTTCTGGATCTCTGTTGCGGCACGGGCGATCTGGCTTTTTCGTTACAACGCAAGGCCAAGGCCCGCATCATCGGCGCGGACTTTTCTCACACTATGTTGGTGCGGGCGCGAGACAAGGCAAGGGCCGCCGTTGGAACTGCGTCGGTGGGCTTTCTGGAAGCGGACGCGCTGCGATTGCCCTTTGCCGATAAATCGTTCGACCTGGTCGCTTCCGCCTTTGGATTCCGGAACCTGGCGAATTATGAAGATGGATTGCGCGAGATTTTCCGCGTCCTGAAGCCGGGGGGAACAATTGGTATCCTGGAATTCGCTGAGCCCCCACCGGGATTGCTCGGTGACACCTATCGCTTCTACACGAAAACCGTGTTGCCGAAGATCGGGGGCTGGATCTCCGGCGATGCGGACGCCTACGCTTATCTGCCGAGATCGGTGGCGCGATTCTTCCGCCCGGACGAATTGGCTGCGGTTCTGGCCAGGATCGGCTACAGCCAAGTGCGCTGCCACCTCATGACGCTTGGCTCCGTCGCGCTGCATCTTGCCGTTCGCCCGTAATCGGCTCGAATGCGGTATTATTCCCGCGAAATGGGCGACACTCACGTTTTCTCCGGAAGGATTTACAAGGTGGGTCTCATCCGTTTTGTGGATGTGCCGGCTGATGTGTCGCGTGCCATGAGCGATGGAACGGCGCACGTGCCGGTTACCGGGGAAGTCGAAGGCATCCCGCTGCGGAGTACTCTGGTGTCGCGGGGCAAAGGCTGTTTCCGGCTCGCGATTCATGGAGACATCCGAAAGAGGCTAAGGGTGGATACGGGCGCGCTCGTGGAGATGGCCATCGAACGCGACGAGCAACCCCGCGAGCCGGCATTACCTCCTGTCTTGGTGATGGCCTTGCGTCAATCGCCGATAGCGCAAGCCGCATTCCGCAAGATGACCACCGCACTGCGACGCCAGGTGGTGCGCTATCTGATGTCTGCGAAGCAACAAAGCACGCTCGAACGGCGCGTGACCAAGCTTGTGCGCAGGTTGGAGCAAGATCCACGCCGGCAATTGAAACCTTCTCTGAAGACACGACATCAAAGCAAATGACGGTAATTTAGCGGTCCGGAAGGGCCGCGGAAATGTGTGCATTTCATTAATGGCTGGTACGGAGTACTTATTGTGGCGAAGGCTTAGAGCCTGTAGTCTCACCGGAGATGGAAGGGTCAAGGCAAGGGAGACTCGGACATGACCGACGCGCGCATGGCCACAAATTTTGGATTAGCTCAAGCCGCAAAGAGCGAGCTGAAGGGACGCATCCGCCAGATTCGCCTGGAGGATTCGCTCGTCGAGTTGGCGTGCGGCCTGTGCATGGAAGAAGTCCCGGTCGAGATGGCTTTCCAGCAGATTCAGGACAAGGCCATGGAAAAGATGGTCCCGCTGCTGGACACCAAGATTTTGGGAAATGCCGAGGCGATCCGTGGATGCCTGGAGTTGGTGGCGGAAGAGTCCGAGCGCGTGGCCTGGACCGCGCTGAAAAAAGGCACGGAGATGCTCGAAGAGGGATTGGCCATTTTGGAAGAAGGAGAGTTGGAACTGCCGGAGGGCGGATACGTAAACTGAGCTGGCGATCCTGGGTGCCAGAAAGTGCGTTGCCACCAGCCTCGCGAACCCGGCATGGAACCGATTTAGAAACAGAGCCAATCTAATTTCTCTTGATCACGATGGCCGTGAGGTCATCCTTTTGCGATGTCCCGCCTGCAAAGCGAAGCACATCCTGGAAAACGGTAGAGATGATTTCGGCTGCGGATTTGTCGCGGTTCGCACGAATGCTGTTTTCCAGACGCTTGCTGCCAAAGAGTTCCTGGCGGGGTGCGCCAGAGCTGTTCCGGAAGCAATCGCCCGGCTGACTGCGTCGAAGACGAGGAGGTCGAAAAGAACCAGGACGGCCGCAAAAATCGCTAGCCACAGCATGGCGGAAGCATTATCGGGATTCCATGCGATCAGCGTGCGGATCAATCGGAAGAGCAGGGCTACGCCAACGGCAATAAACAAAATGAAAATGCGCAACCGCTCGCTCTTCAGTAACGCCTGCTGAAAAGCAGGCGATTCGTCATAAAGTGGGCTCATGGACCTGGGCTCCGGAGGGAACTGGCAGCGGGCGTACGCTTCAATACACCTTCAGCTATCGCGCCAACGAGAATACGAGGGAATCCGGAGTGATTACAAGGAAGAAGGCCCAGGGGGAAATTAGCGAGCCCAGCCCGGGTCTCCCCCGGCCTTGCGCAGCTCGTCTTCCATGTCGCTCAGCTGCTGTTTGAGATCTTCGATTTCTTTTTTCTTCGCGTCGATCTTGGCGGTTTTATCGTTGATGTCGGAGCGGTCGTGCTGTTGCGTCATTGCCGTTTGAGGATCGGGATAATACTGGACCTGATCCTTACTCAGTTCGCGCTGCATCACATCGAGTTCCTGCTCGGATTGCGCCAGCTTGTCGCGCGTCTTCTTGAAACGCTTGCGCCAGTACGCTTCACTCTTTGGATCCTTATCGTCTTTGTCATCTGCTCCCTGCGTTGTGTCCTGCTGGCCTTCGGCTTTTGGGGTGCCCGAATCCGATGCGGGCGCAGTGGGTTTTGCGGCGGGAAAATCGTCGTTGGTTATGACCTTTGCGGGTTTGGGGGCATCTTTCTGTTGCTCGCGAGCTTTGCGGGCCGCGGCGGCGACGTCGTCGGTATTCTGGTCTTGGGCAGGCACAGAAAAAGAGGTAAGCAGGAGAAGGCCGGCGACAGCGGCGAGGCGTAACAGCGTTTTAAAGCCCATGTTGACCAACCTCCCCCGGAGCGGGCAGGAAGCTCCCGAGACACGATCCATTGCGTTCAAGCTTTAGTTTACTCCCTTATTGCCCCTAAGGTTGAGGCGTGCGCCAAAGGGTAACGGTTCGGTTCGTCAAGGCCGGAACAAGAGTGAACCGGGCGAAATCGGGATCCCGAGCCACGGTAGGGCATAAACAACTACAAGCGCGGCAATGCCAAGGAATGTCCCGAGCGGCAGTTGGTACTGCGCCGCAAGTGTCCATCGCAACGCGGACACGCTTCCAAGGCCTCTGCGCTCCGCGCGTTCGGCGACTGCGCGGCGCCAGCCAAAGCCATAGAGCAGGGTAACCAATCCGATGCCGACGACGCTGCCGAGTAGCGTGCCAGTCAGGATGGTTAGGAACGCTCCCCGGGCCCCCAGAAAGGCGCCTACCATAGCCATCATCTTGACGTCACCCATGCCCATTCCGTCGCGCTTTCGGACGAGTTTGTACAACGCGGCGGCGGCCCAGAGGAAAAAACTACCCACCGCGGCCCCGAGCAGGGCATCGATAATGCCGATGAGCGCGATGGGAAGGTCTCGGTTGTGGAACCAGACATCAAAGATCCCGTCCGGGGGAATGCGTGTGGCGAAGGCAAGCGCCAGCCCGAAGCCGAACCAGTTCACCGCATCGGGAAGCAGTCGCACGCGGAGATCAGTGACGATCAAAATGATCAGCAAACAGCCAAGCACAAGAAACTTGAAGGCCGGCAATGTCAGCCCGAAGGTGTAGTAAGTGAGAACAAAGAACACGCCGGTAAGGAATTCGACGAGAGGGTACATCGGGGAAATGGGCAGATGGCAATTGCGGCATCTGCCCCGGAGCATCAGCCAACCGAGGACCGGAATGTTGTCGTAGGGCTTGATGGCCGATTGGCAGCGCGGGCAACGAGAGCCTGGAGAAATGATGGATATCTCTTCCGGAATGCGGGAGATGCAAACGTTCAGGAAGCTGCCGATAACGATGCCGAAAAGAAAAAAGAAGAACGTGATCACAGATTTGACTGTGCCACAGGCGTGGTAACGGCTCAATGCGCGGGGCGCAGGGGGGTGTCGGATGGCTAACGGGAGCAGAAAGCGGCGAGTCAAATTTGGGAGGGGGCGTGAGGTCCGGTAAACTGAAGATTATGGCCATGAGCAGGTATGAGCACTGGATACGGCGGTACGAACATCGGCGTTGGACCACCGACGACAACCGCATGGTGCGACCATTTGAGTGGGGACTGGAACATATCCACGGGCGCCCCGGACAGGATGATCCACGGCAATTTGTCGCCGAGTATGCCAGCGAGGCGATTGCACGTAGCGAGGATTGGTATGCTCCTCGCGAGGTGAGCGACTTCCAGCTGGACAGCGAGAATGTGCTCACCTTTACCAGCCCTTTGGAATCACCTTGGCCGGAAAACAATACAGTGCACGCACAGTTTTTTCCGGCTCGCAAGGCCGGGCCAGCCGTATTGGTACTACCCAACTGGAATGCGAAATGGCATGGTCAGGTGGCCTTGTGTCACTGGCTCGAGCGCATTGGAATCAGCGCGATGAAGATGAGTCTCCCTTATCACGACCGGCGTATGGCAAAGGGACATGAGCGCGCGGACCAGCTGGTGGGGCCGAATATCGGGCTGACGCTGGCGGCGAATCGGCAGGCGGTACAGGACGCACGAGCGTGTTTAACGTGGCTCGAGCAGCAGGGGTACGACCGCCTGGGAATCCTGGGAACCAGCATTGGTTCGTCGGTCGGCTATATCACGCTGGTACACGACAGTCGGGTGCGCGCCGGCGGATTTTTCCATGTGTCCACGTACTTTGCCGATGTCGTCAGCCAGGGCATGACCACCAATCATGTCTGGGAAGGCTTGCGGCACGAGGTAACCGTTAACGAGTTGCGGAGATACTGGGCGCCGATCAGTCCCATGCCGTATGTGGAACGCGGCATGGGCGCGCGGCGCAGCACGTTCATGGTGTACGGCAAATATGATCCGACGTTTCTGCCGGAGCTGACGAATAAAATGTTGCGGGCCCTGCGGCGGCATGGCGCTGACCCGCGCACACTGGAACTTCCCGTCGGGCACTATTCGCTGGAGCTTGCGCCGTTCAGCTACGTGGCGGGGTATCGCATGTTCATGTACTTTCTGGAAGCACTGGGATGAGAGCAAGGGGCTCGGATGAGATGCCAAGGCCTGAGATAGGATACCAAGTCAGTGGGGAGAAGAAACGAAAGCCCCCTGGGATAGAGGAGCGAGTTTTCGGCAAGTGGCTCAGGAAATTCATGAGGGCTCGGATGATTGACAACGCTGACCTCCCGTAGGATGAAAACGGTTTTCCCAAGTGATGAAGGAGGTGTCTCTGAAAGCACATCTGCCAACGATTGACGAAGTGCGGGCTGCGAACGAGTTGGTCTATCGCTTGATGCGGCCGACGCCGCAGTATTGCTGGCCATTGCTGTGCGAGCGGTTAGGCGCGGAAGTTTGGGTCAAGCATGAGAATCACACCCCTACGGGCGCCTTCAAGGCTCGGACTGCCGTGGTCTACGTGGACGAACTGATGAAGCGGGAACCCACCACCCGCGGGCTCATTACCGCTACGCGCGGGAATCACGGTCAGGCCGTGGCGCTGGCGGCGAAGCAGTTTGCATTGCCCGCCACGATTCTGGTACCGCATGGCAACAGCCGCGAGAAAAATACCGCCATGCGCGCACAAGGTGCAACGCTCATTGCGCATGGCAGTGATTACCAGGCGGCGCGCGAAAAAGCGATGGCCTTGGCGGACCAGCAGGGGCTGCACATGGTGCCGCCGTATCACTACGACATCTTGCGCGGCGTGGCCACCTACTGGCTGGAATTGTTTACCTCCGTAAAGGATATCGACGTCGCCTACGTTCCGATTGGCATGGGTTCAGGCATTTGCTCCGCCGTGGCAGTCAGGAATGGGCTGGGGCTGAAGACAAAATTGGTCGGTGTAGTTTCTGCGCTGGCCCCGAGCTATGCGGAATCGTTTGAGCGAGGAAAAGTGGTTGAAGAGCCAGCGACGACAAAGATTGCGGATGGGATGGCCTGCCGTAAGCCCGACGAAGAGGCACTATCGATTCTCATGGACAATGTCGATCACATTGCGCGTGTGAGCGATGAAGAGGTGGAAGAGTCGATGCGCCACATGTTCACGGATACGCACAACGTTGTGGAGGGAGCGGGTGCGGCGCCGCTAGCCGCCGCGTTGAAGGAGCGGGAGCAATTAAACGGAAAGCGCGTGGCAATCGTGGCGAGCGGCTCGAATGTGGACCGCGAAGTGTTCGCACGCGTGCTTCGGGGGCCCGGCGAGTAGCGCAGGTCAGTGCAGGACTTTAGCGATGGTGCCATTCGAGACCAGGGTCGCGACGGCGTTGATATCCGAAGCCAGGGGGCGATCGGCGGTAACTTTAGGTGATGTTGTGCGCACGGCGTCTTGCGCCTTTTTCGCAAGCGTCCCGGTTTGCAGCGGGCTAAGTAAGTCAATTCCCTGGCAGGCGCAGAGCAGTTCAATCGCGAGGATGTAACGCAGATTTTGCATCATGCGTTCCAGGCGCCGCGCGCCGCTCATGCCCATCGAGACGTAATCTTCCTGATTGCCTGAAGTCGAAATCGAATCGACGGAATGCGGCGTGGCCAGGGCGCGATTTTCGCTGGTGAGCGCGGCGGCGGTAACTTGTGCGATCATGAAGCCGGAATTAAGGCCCGGATCGGGGGTGAGGAATGCCGGAAGCATGCTGGTGAGGGGGTTGGTCATCTGCTCGATGCGGCGCTCGGAAATGCCGCTGAGCGTGGCCAAGGCAATCGCCACCTGATCGGCGGCCATCGCCAGGGGCTGTCCATGAAAATTGCCGCCGCTGATGATATCCCCGCCACCGTTTTCCTTCACAAAGACGAGCGGATTGTCCGTAGCACTATTTAATTCCACAAGAGCCATTTCGCGCGCCTGCAGGAGCGCATCACGGACAGCCCCATGCACCTGCGGGGTGCAGCGGAGGCTGTAAGCATCTTGCACGCGGGTATCTTTGTCGGGAGCGCGGTGAGATTCGCGGATCTGGCTCCCATCATTCAGGTGAGCGAGGTTGCGCGCGGTGGTGACCGCCCCGGAATAGGCGCGGGCATGCATGATGCGCGCGTCAAAAGCGCCGGGACTTCCGCGCAGGGCATCGAGCGAGAGCGATGCCGCGACATCCGCCGTGTCCGCCAGAGAGTCCGCTTCGCGCAGCGCCAGGCTGAGCAGAGCCAGCATGCCCTGCGTGCCATTCAGCAGCGAGAGGCCTTCCTTGGCTTCCAGCGCAACCGGCGTAACGCTGGCACGCTTGAGCGCTTCGCCGCCAGCCAACGTCTCGCCCTTATAGAATGCTTCGCCTTCACCAATGACGACCTGCGCCAGATGCGCTAGAGGTGCGAGATCGCCGGAAGCACCGACAGAACCCTGAGAAGGAATGACAGGGTGGACACCCTTGTTAAGCATTTCGCACAGCGTTTCAACCAGGGCAGGGCGCACGCCGCTCAGGCCTTTCGCCAGGGCGTTAGCGCGAAGCAGCATCATGGCCCGTGTCTCGGCCTCAGCAAGCGGCGAGCCTACGCCGCAAGCATGCGAGCGCACCAGATTGATTTGCAGTTGACGAACCTGCTCGGAAGAAATGCGTACGCTGGCGAGTTTGCCGAACCCGGTGTTAATCCCGTAGGCGGTCTGTCCCGCAGAGACAAGTTTGTCCACCACCGCGCGAGAGGCTAGCATCCGGGCGATCGATTCCGGAGACAGCGAAACTGGTTCGTGCCGCAGCGCGACGGCGTAGAGTTCCTGGAATGTCAGGTCATTCCCGGTTAGAGAGATGGTCATGCTTGGCTCCGGTCTGAGGGAAGGGAAGCAGCGAGGGAAAGAAATGCGGTTCTATATTTCTCCGGGAAATGCTTGACCTGTCCTGCGCGGGTGCAAGCGATGTGGATCGTGTGCCCGTTGGCCAGCAACTTCCGATCTTCCTGCCGAAACAGTTCATAGCCGAATTTTAGGACGCGATTTCTTGCTTCGAGGATGCGAGTACGCACGGTGAGCAGTTCGTCGTAGCGGGCCGGGTATTGATAGCGGCAGTGAGCGTCGGCCACGACGATGTACGTGTCGTCTTCGAGCTCCATGTGTTTATAGTCGAATCCCAGGGTGCGCATCAGTTCAACGCGGCCGACTTCAAACCAGATGAAATAGTTGGAGTGATAGACCACGCCCATCTGGTCGGTCTCGGCGTAGCGCACACGAATGGTGACATCGTGATATTCGATCATGATTGCTTCTTAGTATGCCGGAAACGGCGGCATGAAGAAAATTGTGAAGCGCTTGCTGTCGATCATCCGGTGTCGACTCCCGGCTCTCGACTAATGCTTTCCCGTTTCTCCCTGCCAGACCGGTTTGCGCTTTTCGAGGAAAGCAGCCAACCCCTCCTTGAAATCTGGGGTACAGCGAACCCGGGCGCTTTCAAGCACGGCCCGTTCGAGGTCACTATCGACACTGGCGGCTGCGGCGGAGACCAGCAGATGTTTGGCTCGTGTGATGCTGCTGGGGCTGGCGCTTAGAATGATTTCCGCCAATTCGTGGGCGCGAGCCATCAAGTTGCCTGCGGGCACAACTTCATTCACCAACCCCATCTCCTTGGCTTCGGAGGCCTCGATCAGGCGGCCCGTTAGCAAAAGATCGCGACTGCGTTTCTCTCCGATCTGTCGCGTCAAAAATACGGAAACGATGGCCGGGAGAAATCCGATTTTTACCTCGGTATAGCCGAACTTGGCTTCCGGGACCGCCAGCGTGAAATCGCAGAGCGTGGCGATGCCACAGCCACCCGCGAGGGCGTGGCCGTTCACGGCGGCGATCATGGGGCGCGAGTAGCTCCAGATCCTGCGGAACATTCTTGCGATGCGACGGGAGTCCTCCTGATTTTCTGCCGGTGTTTGTCGGGAAATGGTTTGCAGCAGTTCGAGGTCGATACCCGCACAAAAGGCCCTTCCCGTGCCGGTCAGGATGACGACCCGCGTATGGGTCTTTTCGAGCTCGTCGAGGGCGGATTGCAGCTCGGCAATCATCTGCGTGGAGATGGCGTTCCGTTTGTCTGGCCGATTAAAAGTGATGGTGGAAAGATGGCCGGATGTTTCGAGGATGAGCGTTTCATAATCCATGATGGTCCCCTTAACTGGCAACCGCGCCGCCGGAATATTTGGCGCGAATCTCGTTGGTCATGGCGATGACGCCCCGTAGTTTAGCGCCATCCAGTCCCGGTTGCGCACCGACGCTGACAAGAGCGGCGAGAACGCTCTCGGTCGCGATATTCCCGACCAACTCGTCAGCCGCGAAGGGGCACCCGCCTAGACCGGTGAGCGCTGAATCAAAGCGGCGACAACCCGCGGCGTATGCGGCAAGCACTTTCGCTTCGGCATCCTCGTTCCTTGAATGAAGGTGCACGCCAAGTTCGATACCGGCGACGTGGTCTTTCACCTGAGAGTAGACCTCGTGAACAAGATCTGCAGTGGCGTTGCCGACGGTATCGGCGAGGGAAACGGTAGAGACCTGAATGTCCTTCAGCCATTCGAGCGCGTCTTGGAGAATTTCCGGCCCCCAAGGCTCTTCATAAGGATTGCCAAAGGCCATAGACACATAGACAACCAGCGCCTTGTTGGCTGCCTTGGTTTCCCTCTTCAAGGTCTCGACAAGTTGGCGGGATTCCGCACGGCTCATGTTGGCGTTGGAGCGCCGGAAATAGGCGGAGATGGAGTAGGGGTACCCGATGGTTGAGACACCCGGAGTGGCGAGGGCGCGTTTGAGGCCCTGCTCGTTGACCACGATCCCGATTATTTCCGGAAGCATGCTGCCGTCGGGCAGGGAAGCCAGCAGCCGGGACATGACCTCCTCGCTGTCCGCCATCTGCTTGACGTGCTTGGGCGAAACAAAGCTGACGGCGTCAATGTGTTGAAAGCCCGCAGCAATCAACGCCTTCAAGTATGCGACTTTGGCCTCGGTGGGGATGAACTCCGGCAGTCCTTGCCATGCGTCACGCGGGCATTCGATGAGTTTGATGGTGTCCATGGGGGCTCGAGTGTTCAGGTTTGCAGTACTCCAGTCTTGAATTCGCGGATTTCGCTGTTCAGGGCTGCAGCCTGCAGGGCCCAGATGAGAGCATCGCGGGTTTGCGCCGGGTCAATAATTGCGTCGAGCCAGAGTCGCGCGGCTGCGTAGCGCGGATCGGTCTGGTGCTCATACGTCGCTTTGATGGAATCGAGCAATTCCTTTTTTGCTTTCTCGTCGACTTTCTTGCCCGCTCGCTCGAGCTGTTTGATTTTGATCTCGGCCAGGGTATTGGCTGCGGCATCGCCGCTCATCACCGCGAATTTCGCGGTTGGCCAGGCGAACATAAATCGCGGGTCATAAGCTTTGCCGCACATGGCGTAATTGCCAGCGCCAAAGCTGCCTCCCAGAATCACGGAAATCTTAGGTACGACGCTGTTCGCCACGGCGTTGACCATCTTCGCGCCGGCGCGGATGATGCCGCTCCACTCGGCGTCCTTTCCGACCATGAACCCATTGACGTCATGCAGAAACACGAGTGGGATGCGGTTCTGGTTGCAGTCCAGGATGAACCGCGCGGCCTTTTCTGCGGACTCCGTGTAGATAACCCCCCCAAACTCGATTCGTTTCTGGTCAGTGTGCGGCGCGTGCGTCTGCACGTGTTTCTTCTGATTGGCAACGATTCCAACGGCCCAGCCCCCGATACGCGCATAGCCGCAGAGAAGCGTTTCTCCGTATTCTGCGCGGTATTCCTCGAATGCGCTTCCATCCACCAGCCGGGCGATGATGTCGCGCATGTCGTACTGCCTACCGGGATCGCCGGAAAATATGCCGTAAAGTTCGCTGGCGGGGTAGAGCGGTTCCGCCAGCCGCGCGTGACTGAAAATCGGCGGGTTTGGCGCGCCCATTTTATCTACGATTGCGCGGATCCGTTTGAGGCAGGACTCATCGTCTGGCTCGCGGAAATCCACCGTACCGCTGATCTGCGCGTGCATCTTGGCCCCGCCCAGCTCCTCCGCGGAGGTCTTCTGGCCAATGGCGGCCTGCACCAGCGCCGGACCAGCCAGAAACAGGCCGGAACCTTCGGTCATCAGGATGTGGTCGCACATCACGGGCAGATAGGCACCGCCGGCGACGCACATGCCCATGATCGCGGTGATCTGTGGAATGCCCATCGCGCTCATAACCGCATTATTGCGAAACACGCGGCCGAAATCATCGGTGTCCGGGAAGACGTCTTCCTGAAGCGGCAGAAACACCCCAGCCGAATCGACCAGATAAATGGTCGGGATGCGGTTGTCGATCGCAATGTTTTGCGCCCGAATGACTTTCTTCGCCGTCATGGGGAAGAAAGCGCCGGCTTTTACGGTGGCATCGTTTGCGATAATCATGAACATGCGGCCGGAGACACGGCCAAGGCCGGTAATCGTTCCCGCGGCGGGAGCGCCGCCCCACTCCTCGTACATTTCATGCGCCGCATAGATGCCCAGTTCGAAGAAGTGCGTGCCGGGGTCGATCAGTCCGGAAATGCGTTCTCGGGCGGTGAGGCGGTTTTTCTTATGTTGCGATTCGATGGCCTTGGCGCCGCCACCTTCGCGAATCTTTTCCTCTTCGTTCTTGAAGCGAGTGAGAAGCTCAACCATCTGGTGGGAACTCTTCTCAAATTGCGGTGACTTGGAGTTGATGGAGGATTTCAGAGTGGACACGCGATAACCTCGACGCACGAATTGATGACAAGGAAGTATACGAAGCAAGGCAGGGGAGAAGCAAAAGGCCAGGAGTGAGATAGACTCGCAGCATGGAATATCCACTCCTGACCCTGGAACTGGCGCGGGAAATCGAACTCGAGGAAGCCGCAGCGGCGGTCGGTTGCGCGAATGTGATGAAGAGGGTGCAGCCGGATTCCGTAGGTATGGTGGAGCGGATTGCCGGGGGATATGCCGTGTACTGCGGGGCCGCCAACCCGGTCACCCAGGCCGTGGGTTTGGGTTTGAGCGGGCCGGTGAGCGCAGAGGAGTTTGACCGGCTAGAGTCGTTTTATTTCAGCAGGAACGAGCCGGTACGCGTCGAAACATGCCCTCTGGCGGATGCGAGTTTGCTCGAACACTACAAGACGCGTGGGTACTATGTCAGTGAGTTTTCGAACGTCATGGTGCGGCCAGTCGAGGGTGGCCTGACCTCAGCCCCTGCCAGGGGAATTAAGATCGATCTGGCCAATCGCGAGCAGCTGGACCTTTGGGTGCTGACTGTCGCGCAAGGATTTGCGGAACGTTATCCAGTGACCAATGAGATTCTCAGCGTGATGAAGATGTTCGCGCTGGGTCAGAACACCGAGTGCTATCTTGCTCGCATCGAGGGGCGGATCGCTGGTGGTGCAACGCTTGCGATACGGGGAAGAATTGCCGGCATGTTTGGCGCCAGCACCTTGCCGGAGTTCCGGAAGCGTGGTGTACAAAAGGCGCTGTTAGAGAGACGCCTCGAGCGTGCCGCGGAGGCCGGCTGCGAACTGGCCATGAGCCTCGCTCAGCCGGGAAGCGCGTCGCAACGGAACATCATGCGCCAAGGATTTCAGGCCCTGTATACGCGTGTCAAGTTTGAGCGTGCCTGCAACACTTAACGGCCCCCCGTCCCGCTCCTGGCGAAAGCGATTATTGTTTTGTCTCGCCTTGCGACGGCACGAGGCGATTGCTGCTCTCGTGGGTCTGGAGTACATCCATATGAAATGCCCGCACAAAACGTGCCGCAAGGCCCGTCCAGCTGGTTCGCTGGCTGGCTCCCAGGCCAGCCCCGTTGTCGCCGTGAAAATAATGATAGAAGAGAATGTGATCGCGCCCGTGCGGGTCGGATTGGAACTCTTCGCTGGCGCTAAAGACGGGAGGTTTTCCCCATGCATCGCGCGCGAAAATGCCCGATAGCCTGCGGATTCTTTCGGAATTCGAAGCTGCGGTAGCCTGAATCTTCACTTCTCGGGAGGATATTTAATACACGCAAAAAAGACGAATGGATAATTGCCGGCGGGTCACCGCGGGATGAAAGTTAAGTGCCTTGCAGGGCCTAAGTGCTAGCGGGGTTGCGTGAGGCGCTTGTGGATAAACTCGACGATCTCTTGCGTTGAGGTGCCGGGCAGGAAAATTTCAGCGATCCCGGACTGCTTCAGCGCCGGAATGTCTGCCTCCGGAATGATCCCGCCAACCAGGACCGTGACGTCCTGCATGCTTTTCTCGTAAAGGAGTTTCATGAGTTGTGGGCAGATGGTTTTGTGCGCGCCGGAAAGTATCGAAAGGCCAATAACATCGACATCTTCCTGGGCTGCGGCGGAAGCGATCATTTGCGGTGTTTGTCGCAGGCCGGTATAGATGACCTCCATGCCGGCATCGCGGAGCGCGCGGGCGATGATCTTGGCGCCGCGGTCGTGGCCATCCAACCCGGGCTTGGCAATCAAAACGCGTATTTTCTTTTCGGGCATGGGCTGTTTTTCCTTGATTAGGTGATAGCGACTTCTTCGTACGCGCCGAAAACGCTGCGCATGGCCTCACAGATTTCCCCGAGCGTGGCATAGACCTTCACCGCGTCGTAGATGTACGGCATCAGGTTCGCGCTTCCCTCGGCTGCCCTGCGGAGAGCCAACAGTCTGCGTTCCACTTCTGCGCTAGATCGCTCGGCCCGCAACTTGCTCAGCCGCACGGCCTGCCGGTGGCCCACGGTTTCATCAATCTGCAGGATATCAATGGGCTTTTCGGCCGTGACGTATTCATTCACGCCAACGATGATCTTTTCCTTCTGGTCCACCGCCATCTGATAACGATAGCTGGCCTCGGCAATCTCCCGCTGCGGGTAACTTTTTTCGATCGCCGCAACCATGCCCCCCATGGCGTCAATACGCCGAATGTATTCCCACGCCCCTTGCTCGACCTCATTCGTCAGCGTCTCGACGAAGTAAGAGCCGCCCAGCGGATCGATGGTATTGGTTACCCCGGTTTCGTGGGCAATGATCTGTTGCGTGCGCAAGGCAACCGTGGCAGCGAACTCCGTGGGCAGCGCCCAGGCCTCATCGAGAGAGTTGGTGTGCAGCGATTGCGTTCCGCCGAGCACG
>Ga0181532_10002454_pt1 | contig 17305 bp, 8 predicted proteins | sample PEATcosm2014_Bin_33_FD_119768 | JGI IMG/M metagenome (GOLD analysis project Ga0181532, IMG submission 119768) | Peatland microbial communities from MTU Mesocosm Facility, Houghton, MI, USA - PEATcosm2014_Bin11_30_metaG | ecosystem: Environmental > Terrestrial > Soil > Wetlands > Peat | place...
CCTCGGTGCAATCCGACGCCTTTATCAGCACCAAGGCCTACGATGCCATATCGTGGAACTATAATCCCGAGTGAGCCGCATGGGCCGCGCCAGCCGTACGTCACCGCATGGCTGCTGAATCGGCACCGGTGTAATACCCGTGGCTACACCGCCGGCCGCGCCAGCCTGGTCCCAGTCATCGGAGGCACCGCCCGGGTCGTAGTGCGTTCGGCCCATGCGACTTAGGCCAATAGGAATTCCAATGTCGGAGCTCCGCTTGGGCATTGTAAGTGCTGCCAAGCTTGGGTGCTGGGTCGCATGAATATGTGATAAAAACCTGCCGAAAGCTTGACCTCCCAGTTGCGCCAGCGCATTCTGGATGGCAGAAAGCGCAAAGCCTACTATACTCTTTTTATGCGGCCATCGTCGAACCGACTCCGAAACCAAACCTCCCGCTCCCATAATCGTCATGCCTTCACGCTTATCGAGTTGCTTGTTGTCATCGCCATCATCGCCATCCTTGCCGCGCTCTTGCTGCCCGCCTTGGCCAAGGCCAAGACCAAAGCCGAAGGTATCAAGTGTCTCAGCAACAACAAACAACTGGCGCTCGCCTGGTTCTCCTATATAAACGACACGGGCCTGCTGCCGGACAATTGGGGCGGGTTTCATTACTCGTACGACACCTGGTGTACGGGCGTGCTGGACTGGAACCAGGGGTACGGCGCCGGCTCGCTCGGCGAAGCGGTGGCCCCCAACTTCAACACCAATTATCTCATCAAGGCATTGCTGGGGCCCTATCTGGCAAACAACTTCGCCGTGTTCAAGTGTCCCGCCGACCGGGTGCCTGCCCTCAATGGTCAGCCGCGCGTGCGGAGCGTTTCCATGAACGCTTTTGTCGGGAAGGACCCCGCGGATAACACGATGACTACTACCTATAACTACGGGAATACCTACCAGCTCTTTTCAAAGCAGTCCGACCTGATCAAGCCCGGCCCCGCCATGACGTGGCTCCTGGTGGATGAACACCCGGACAGCATCAATGACGCCTACCTCGTCGTGGACATGGCCGCCGCGAGCGCTTGGCCAACTTACAGCCATTGGGAGGATATGCCCGCCTCGTATCATAATAACGCCTGCGGGTTCGCCTTCTGCGATGGCCACGCCGAAATCCATAAATGGCAGGATTCCCAAACCAAGGCGCCGGTCGTGCAGAACTATACGCCCGAGTGGCAGGTTCCCGATGGCGTGAGCACCGGCTACGGCACAACCTCCATGCACGACAACGCCTGGCTGCAGGCCCGCACGACCGCACCGAAGTAATCTCCGGCGTAAATCGCTGCTGCAACGCGGGTTAGACTCGGCACCGGGGCGTCTGGGCGCCACCACCAGAGCGTCCCCCCAGCGTTAGCCCTGTCCAGAATATGGGCAGGTGCCGTTCCTTGGACCAGCCGACGCCCCCAACATTGCAGGCCCTGCCAGGGGAAGGTTACTGTTTCATGCCGGTCTTATGCCGGTGTGGTTCCCGCGTTGATCGGATCAACATGGGAACCACACCGGCATCCAATGGTTGGGCACCGGGAAGGCCCCAGAGTGCCAAGACAGTGCCAAGACAGCACTAGGCTTAATACATTTTCTATTAAGCCTAGTGCTGTCTTGGCACTGTCTTAGCACTGGCTATCCAATGGCCAGGCAACGGCCTCCCAGGCCAAAGGCCGCAGGTCCGCTGCCAATTCATCCGCGGAACGGCCCTCGTGGACACAGGAAGGCTGTCGAGGTCAAGCTACAGTAGCGGAATGTGCCTCGGGCATTCCGATTGATTGGAAACGATCGTCGGGTCTAGGATTGCGGGCGCGTTCATGACCTGTAACTGGAAGAGTCGCCTGCCTTGGTTCATCGGCCTCGGGTTGCCGCTGATCACCCTGGCGGTTTACTGGGGTCTGCTGAGTTGCGCTTTCCTCAATTACGATGACAACAGTTATGTCACTGACAACCTCCACGTTCACGGCGGTTTGACGCTCCGGGGCCTGCGCTGGGCGTTCGCCGTCGGATATGCCGCCAACTGGCACCCGCTGACCTGGCTGTCCCACATGGCGGATTACCAACTTTTCGGCCCGAATCCCCGGTGGCATCACCTCGTGAATCTGATCTTCCATCTGGCGAACACCCTGTTGCTCTTTGGGCTGCTGAGGCGGGCAACGGGCGCACTTTGGCAGAGCGCCATGGTGGCGGCCTTGTTTGCCTTGCATCCGGCGCATGTTGAGTCCGTGGCCTGGGTGGCCGAGCGGAAGGACGTCCTCAGCACTTTCTTCTGGTTGCTGACGGTGCTGGCCTATGTGCTCTATGTGGAAGGCAGAAGGAAGAATGCAGAATGCAGAAACGCGGAGCAGGGACCACACGTATCACGCTCGACGCATCACGTTTCACGTTTCACGCTTTACGCTTCACCCTTTTATCTCCTCTCCCTCTGCTTCTTCGCCCTCGGCCTCATGAGCAAGCCCATGGCGGTCAGCCTTCCCTTCGTCTTGCTGCTGCTGGACTACTGGCCGCTGGGACGAATGCAGAAGGCAGAAGTAAGCATGAAGAATGCAGAAGCAGGAACCTGGCTCCACGCTCGACGCTCGACGCCCCCCTCGCACGCACCTTTCATCCTTCATCCTTCATCCTTCATCATTCTGGAGAAGATTCCCTTCCTGGCCCTGGCTATGGTTTCGAGTGCCGTCACAATCCTGGCCCAGCGGCGCGGTGGAGCGGTCGTGGCCATACAGGACCTTCCCTTTGCTCCGCGCTGCGGGAACGCGCTGGTTTCGTACCTGCGGTATGCCGGCAAGCTGATTTGGCCGCACGACCTGGCGGTGATCTACCCCTACGTTTACCATTGGCCCCTGTGGCTTATTGGGGGCGCCGGAGGTCTGTTGCTGGCGATTTCCTGGCTCGCGCTGAAACTTCGGCGGCAGGCTCCTTATCTCCCGGTTGGCTGGTTCTGGTACCTCGGCACGCTGGTGCCGGTGATTGGGTTGGTCCAGGTTGGCGAGCAGGCGATGGCCGACCGCTACACTTACATTCCATCCATCGGGTTCTTCATTGTGATTTGCTGGGCGGCGCCCCAATTCCTCGGCGATTGGCCTCTCCGAAAGCCGGCGCTGGTCATTACTGCGGCAATTGCGCTGTGGGCGTGTGCCCTGCTGACCCGCGCGCAAGCCGCTTATTGGCGAGATTCGGTTTCACTCTTCGAACATGCGGTCGCGGTGACCAGAGGCAATTACGAAGCGCATACCGCCCTGGGCGCCGGGTTGGCGGCCAGGAACCGCCTGGACGAGGCCATCGCCCATTACCACAGTGCATTGCGGCTCAACCCGGGGTGCGGATTAGCTCACGACGACCTCGGGCTGGTCCTGGCACGATTGGGCAGATACGACGAGGCGGCCGCGCAGTACCGGTCAGCTTTAGAGATCAACCCTCGGGATGCCCAGGCACACTATAACTTGGCTAACGCCTTGAACCCCGAATTCGTGGAAGAAGATGCCGTCGCAGCACCCGCCTCGGCCCGCAGGACAGATATTAAGCAATCACGCCAGGATTATCTAAGCACTCTTGCCTTGGACCCCGACTGCGTCGGCGCTTGGATCAATCTGGGTAACCTGGAGGCTTCAGCGGGAGATTATGATGCCGCCATCCGCTATTATCAGGACGCGCTACGAACGGATCCTCTTTCGGCGCAGGCCCATTACAATCTGGCGGTTGCGCTGGCCAATCCGCTCGTCAACAAGAACGACCAGGCCGTGGAGCACTATCGCCAAGCCCTCCGCTTGAAACCTGACTGGATCGAGGCCCTGAATAACCTGGCTTGGATTCTGGCCACTCACGAACAGAAGGAAGTCCGCAATGGCACGGAAGCGGTCCGGCTGGCAACGCGGGCTTGTGAACTGACGGGCTACAAGAACCCGCGCGTGCTGGGCACCCTGGATGCCGCCTACGCTGAGGACGGTCGCTTTGCGGAAGCGATTGACGCTGCCCGGAAAGGTTCCGAGCTGGCGCTGGCAGCGGGCGAGCGGGATTTGGCCGACGCTGCCCGCACACGCTTGAAGCTGTATCAGGCTGGGAAGCCTTACCACGAAGGCGATAGCGGTCCCCGGGCGGGCCGCTTTTGACCTCAACCCGCTTCATTCCAGGCCAGGGTCAGGCGTCCGCGGCGCGTCAAAAGCAACTGTTACCCGAGGGCGTTACAAACAATCTGCATTTTTTTGCATTTTCCACTTGCACCCCAGGCTGGCTATGGTATAAGTGGCCTCACGAGATTCCTGTCAGCTAAATGATTTACGGTTCGAGACGCGCCTTTCGCACGCTCACATAACAACGACAAACCTGCTATGAAGAACATTAAACAACTCCTCAATCAGTCTGCCCGTCATGGTCTGATTATCGGCCTGGCTGCTTTCACGCTGGCCAGTTTTCCCGCTAAAGCGACGCCGTACGCCTCCGGCTGCACTAACTACAACAACGGCGGCACCCCACAAACCAGCGACATCGGCTTTTACATGAATGAGGCCGGCGCCACCGTAACCATTATCTACGATGACGGCTCGACCAACGGCAATTTCAACGGCATTACCACCGGCATCAATGTGCCCAGGGGCTCGAACTCCTTCAACCTGCAAGGCCACAATGGTTATAAAATCCAATGCTTCAAGATCGGCAGCGGCACGCCTTCCCAGATCAGCGTGGACACAGACACCAACTCCAACTGGGCCAACCCGCGCGGGCTTGCTGTAAATCAAAACCCAAAGAACGGCGGTAATTTTGGCCGCATCTATTGTGGCAGCAGTGGTACAGGCGGGTACTCAAGTGGAAGCCTCCTCCAATACTTCAAAGGAATCGGCATTTATGCTCTGAACGCCGACTTCACCACCGCGCTGGGCCAGGGCACCAACGCCTACCTAACTTCGATTCTCCCTGGCGGTCCCTGGCATATGCGCATTGCCCCAGCCGGCAGCGGTTTGGATGATAAGCTGTTAGCGCCTGTGGGTACTGCCATAGCCGGCACGATTTCGGCCGTGTGGATGATCTCGCCCGACCTGTCCAGCTACCAGCCGTTGCTCGCAGGGACAACCACGGCGGCGGGTCTGGCGGCACAAACTCACGCCGATTACACGTACGACGGTGCGGTCGTGGTGGGCTCGCTGGCTCATGGCAACCTGCAGATCTGGATAACGGAAGGGGATTGGGGCATCCCCGGCAGTTTTTCACCCGCGGCCCAGTTTCCTAGCGCCTATGGACCCAACACGGGCTCAGGCATGTACAACGATTTGCTCTGCTTTAACGTCGGCGCCGGTCCGATACCGGCTACCGGTGTGGTCGGCCCGCCGGTGTATGCCTACACCGTTGGTTTGGAAGGGATCGCGGAGCTGCGGCCATTTGTGGAGATTGGCAAAGATGGGAAGATCATTGGAGGATTCGGGCGCGCGAACAATTCCAACCCCAACATGCAGATTCTCGACCCGACCGGCCAGACTTTCCTTTACCTGGGCGGGGTGGCCCAACCCTATTTTAGTCAGGATGCGGGAACACCAGTCGACGGTGATCCCTGGAATGGCTACCTCGGCTCTGGTTCCCAGGTTGGGACCTACGCCGGTATCCGGGTGTCGCCCGATGGCGCATATATTGCGTCGGGGGATGTCAGTGACGGCATTACGGTGGCGAACCTGGTCAACGGCATTCCCGATGAAACCACTATCTTCAACGTGCCTAACACGCCGTACACGGCCAACGCTCGCGGCATGGATTGGGACGCGGCGGACAACATCTATATGTGCTCTTCCGGCCAGTTTTTGCTGAGGGCTTTTTCCCTCGGAACCACCAAGGTATGCACCACGAGCAATGACTGGACCGGGAGCAACGGCACTTTTGCAGTCACCTTGCCGCCAGTTATCGCCACGCTCACGGCCACTCAACCCTATGCGTCGCAGAACTACGTCAACAGCGCTCCTCCCGGCACTCCGATCCCCGGTGTGGCCAGGATTCAGATCAACACCAATTTCCTCTCCGCCCCGCTTACCGTTAGCTTCACCCGCACCGGCACCGCGATCTACGCCACCAACTCGGCCAACACCGGTCCAAGCTTTTACAAGATCGGTTCTACTTTAAACCAGATTGTTAATGGGATGCCGACTAATGCTCCGTATGGGGTCATGGTCGGCACGAACTCGGTTATCTTCCCGGCGGGCGCTTTCACGGGGCCCGGCAATTTCTTTGCGGACATTGTGATCACCCCGACCGCCTTCCCCGTCAGCACCAATAGCCAGACCGTCATCCTGGGCCTCGCCAACCCCTCGGCTTACCAGTTCGGGTCGCCGTCGAAGGGCACCATTTTCATCCAGAACACCGGCCCGCAGTTGCTGGTTTTGACCGCTGCCACTTTCGGCACCACGATGTACCGCGGGGTCAGCAATGATTACGCCAGACTTGTCATCACGCGCTATGGCGATACCAACGGGCCGGGCAACAGCGCCGGCAGCGTCGCGCCGAACGCTTTCACGGTCACCAACCTCACCTACTTCGGCACCGCTAACTGGACGAACGACTTTCGGGCGCGCGCCCAGAGAGCCGATCCGCTGGACGACAACAAAATCCAGCCGCCCGTTGACGGCCCGACGGCGGTCGTGTTCTACCCGGGTGACACCACTGTCACCTGCCTCGTCGGCAATCCCGTGCTGCACACCAACTTCAATTACACGCCGACCAACCTCACGATCATTTTCAATCTGACCAACGCCATATCAGGCTCCGGCAGCACGAACGGCATACCCACACCCGAGGGCTTTACTTACAATGTCCTCCCCGCGACGCTCACCGTGACCCTAATTGACAATGCCGTCGGGCCGGAAGTCGTTGTCTGGTCTGATACGATGACCAATCCGGCCAGCAGCGTTAACTACACGCTGACCTATGCCGGCACGAACTTCGGAGGAGGCGGCATGCCGGTGGTTATTCCCAATTACGTCAACGACCACGGCAGCATCTACAACGGCGGCGGTGGTACCAACGACTTTTTGGTCAACTTCGGGTCGGACATCAGCACCAACGTCGTGGCGGTCCCTCCCTCTCCCGTCATGCTCGTGAGTAACTGGCCCCAGAAGGCCCTGAAAATGACCGTCAATAAGTCCCAAAGCACGATATGCGGTGTGAACGTCTATCCAAACCAGCAGTTCGGGGGTAATTATGCCCTGCGGTTCAATATGTTTCTCTCGCTGTTCGATCAATATATTAACAATCCCTACATCACACAGAACTACCGGGAGTATGCCCTGTTTGGCGTCAACCATTATGGCACCAACTGCAATTGGCGTCCGAGCACGACTATGATCACCAATCCGGACGGCAGCGAGACGGGCATGTTCCCGACCAATATGGACGGCGTTTGGTTTGCCGTTGACGCTGGCTCTGGAGGTATCACTCCCGACGATTGGGAAGAGTACAACCCCGGGCCTCTGCCCAACAACGGCAATCCCTATGGTGCCGGCGGCGGCCTGAGAGGCTGGATTAGCTGGGAAGACACCGCAAACCCCGTGCCAGGCGTCTTCAAGCATCCGCCTTTTGTTGCCTCGAACACGACCGACGCGACCCGCACGGTCAACAACCCTGGCGGCGGCCAGCCGGTCAATAATTGGGTGGATGTGAGCGTGGAAATAACCTCGCAAACCAACCTGACCCTCTATGTGAATCACTCGACATGGATGACACCCGGCGTGATCACGAACGGGGTGGGGTTTGGCTCTTCATACACCAATGGCACGATCATGCTCGGCTATGACGATCCGGACAGGACCACGGCAGATGCCTCCGCATTCGTTTATTTCTCCAACGTCCGTGTCGTCGAGCTGTCACCGTACCTTGCGCTCCAACCGGGCTTGCTGACAAACAACCTCCTCAACAGCATGATTCGAACCCAGGGCTCCAGCCTGGTGCTGACCGTGGCCGTGAACTACGCGAGCGCGCCGATCACCAGTGTTTGGTACAAGGCCTCCGCGGCTACGCTCGGAACCGTCGTGGGCGAAACGCTGTCGAACCCGTACGTGCAGAGCAATTGGTTCAATGCGACATTCGCGAATGACCCGCTGGCGTTGAATAACGTCGGGTCCGCCAACGCAAGTTATTACGTGTACCAAGTCAGGGATCCCGCCGGCTCGGTAAACTCTGCCCCGGTGGCCCTGGATGTCCTCCTCACCCCGACATCCGTGGTGACCAATGTGGGCACAGTGGCGCAGTTGCCCATGACCGTCTCTGGTCCGATTGCCGTAACCTCCTACCAGTGGCAGACCAACAATGGTACAACCTACGTGAACCTGGCCGCCAGCACTCATTACGGCGCCCCGACGACCACGAAGCTGTGGATCACCAACTGCCAGCCGTCCGATGGGAAGACGTACTCGATGTACGTGGTGCATCCCACCGACCAAAACGTGACGCAGTACGTGGCGCTAACGGTCGTAAGCCTGCTTCCGGCGAACGTGACGAACCTCTGGGGCTCGACGGCGACGTTGACCGTGCCGTACTCAGGGCCGACGCCGGCTACGTTCAAGTGGAAGAAGAACGGGGCCAACATGACTGATACTGGCAATGCCACGGGCACGGGGACTGCCACCCTGACGCTGGCCAACATCACTCGGGCTGATGCCGCGAGCTACACCTGCGGTGTCACGAACGGCTCCGGCATGGTCAGCAGCCAGGAGATTCTGTCGGTCACGGTGCCGCCGCCGTCGTTCCCGAGCGCGACGAACCTGGTCGGGGTGCCGCCCGTGACGGTGGGTGGCGGAATGGTGGCGCTGTCCTTCAACAGCCCGAACAACCCGTACGACACCACCAACTCGTGGAAGCTGCTGCAAGCGCCGGTGGTTGGCACCAACAGCCTGACGGTATCATGGCTAGGGACGAAATCGCCGTGGACCACGAACACGTCGGCCGTGTGGACGACCAACGGTGGAAGCCCGCCGGTGTTCCAAGTGACCATTCCGGACATCCAGCCCGAAGATCCGGCTGGCATCACGAACGGCCTGTATTTCCGCCTGTTGCACGTCCAGTAACGGGGCGGGGACGCCAAAGAACATTGATAGAATCGTCGGGTGACGGTGAATCCGTCACCCGACATGTGTTGGAAACCGCGCGTTTCCCGCCCTTTGTGGGTGCTTGACGGAGTGGCGCGGTGGGATTATGCTAGGATTTGTGTTGTTGAAGTATATGAAGTCATCTAAGCGAACGAATCCAGGGAGCGCGAGTTGCCATTGGACGAAGGCTGCCCGGGCTTTTACCTTGATTGAGTTGCTGGTTGTTATTGCGATTATCGCCATCCTGGCTGCCCTGCTTTTGCCGGCGCTGGCGAAGGCCAAGACCAAGGCCATGACGGTCCAGTGCCTGAACAACCGGCACCAGACGTCACTGGCCTGTTCGATGTATAACCATGATTGGAACGATTACCTCGTTCCCAACGCGCCTGCGGGGAACTCTTTAGGCTGGTGCAATGGAGAGGAGGGTTGGGGAATGCAAGACCCGAACGTCAATCAGGACTGGTACAAAACGAACTGCCTGGGGCAGTATGTCGTAAACCAGTTTAAGATGTACAAGTGCCCCTTTGACAAAATCCTATCCGATAATGGCAACCGCATCCGCAGCATTTCGATGAATTGCCAGATGCTGGGGGTGATCCCGCCAGTGGGAGGGGACAACTACAACGTCGGTTGGCTGACGTACAAGAAGCTAGGGGATTTGAACTGCCCGGTCCCGGCAATGGCTTGGATTTTCTGCGATGAAAACATGTACAGTCTTAACGACGGTTATCTGCAGATGGGCCTAAATTCATTGGATTATCCGGATGTTCCTGCCTCTTACCACGGTGGGAATGGCAATTGCTTTACCTTTGCCGACGGCCACGCGGAATCGCACAAGTGGACGTGGAATGGCACTGGCTTCGCCGGCCTCAAGAGCTGCCCCTACGCCTACGATGTCAGAGGTACACACTGGGAGAGCAGCGCCGGCCTGGATGTTGATTGGTACTGGCTGAGGGACCGCACGTCTTGCCAGGTAGCCAATTAGCCCGGCATCGAATCTTTCCGGCAGTTGGGCTCTTTTAGGCGTCGCCGAGGGCCCCGCATCGTTAGAAGCCTGTAGGGAGTCCGCCTTTAGGCGGTGCGGTGTGGAAACCGCCTGACGGCAGGATTCCTAGCCTGCCACGAAGGGTTTCAATGCCCTTGTTCAAACATGCTCTAACCCCTTGGGTGATGGCTGGATTATCGTAAATACACAAGCGGTCGTCGTAGGTGATGAATTCATGGTGTCGGGTCTGGCCGAACACGACCCACACGGCCCGGGCTAGAAAAAGGCAGATGACGAAGGACAACCAACCTTGTGCCTTGGTTGCTTTGTCGTTCAACTGCCGTTCTTAGGTTAATCTGACAGGCTCCCTCCGAAATTGGGAATCTTCCCGTCCTTGACCTGCTGGCTCCATTGGTCCAACTGCGCGCCCCCATTTGACCAAAGCTTCCTGCACAGCTCGAAATAGTCCAGGACAACCTGTTTCTCGCCCTTCTCCAGCAGGTCCTTGGCCAGGCCCATGTTTGGGCCGTTGTTCATCAGATAGGGCGTGGGGGGGCAGCTCCCGGCGGCGATCAGATAGCGCTTGGCGTCCTCTAAATTCCCTTTGCGAACCGCAACTCGCCCCAGGACCACGTTCGCGTCGCACATGGCGCCACCGTAGTCCCGGTTCTTCTGGAAATTCGGCAGCAGCGCCATCAACTGCTCTGCGTATTTTTGCGCGTCGTCAATCTTGCCAGCGTCGAAGCTCTCCTTGGCCGCGTCACCCAGCGCGTAGAATTTCTTCTCGTCCGCATCCGCCGCCTGCAGTTTGGCCATCGCCAGCAGGTAGCGCTGTTTGGGCGATTCAGGAGCTGGCTTGCCACAGCCGGCCAGGAGGCTGCAGAGGAGGAGAGCAGTAATGTATCGCATATGCGTTGTGTCGCTTGACGGGAAGTTTATGCGCCTGCCCCGCGGGACGCAAGCATTAACATGTCACGCGAAAACGCCCTCAAAATAGTTTACTTTTTTTCTTGCCATCATGCGTGCCGGGCATATAATTGATCACAATTAGGGAATACTGTTGAGTTGTTGAGAACCTAGAACCTTTATGAAATCTGTCACTATTGCCCTGCGCCTAACAACTATTATCTCTGCCTTTGCTTTAGCTCTCACCGCCACCTACGCCCAACCCCTCACTCCGGGAGACCTTTTGGTTTACCGTGTGGGCACAGGCAGCGGGGGTCTGTCAAGTACAGCCACGGCGGTGTTCCTGGATGAATACAGCCCGCTGGGCACGCTGGTCGAATCCATCGCGCTGCCGACGACGGGTTCGGCGGAGTTGACCGCCGTGGGTAATGATACTACCGAGGGCATCATATCTGCCGCGCAGAACGGCGTGGTGTTTAACTTTACCGGGTACCGGGCGGACGCGGGCACCGCCGACCCTGCCTCCGGTACGGGGAATCGCGTCATCGGCATCATCGGCCTCAATGGCGTGCCTAACACCAGCACAGCCCTCACCGATGCGACCGGGACAATTCGCAGCGCCGGCAGCACGGACGGCTCCAGTTTATTTTACGTAGGTACGTCCGCGGGGCTATTCTACTACGGATCGCCTTCGGGAGCCTCCACCAGCACCGCGGAGATTGACACACGGAGCAGCCGTCAGGCGCTTATCGGTGGCAATGCCTTGTTCGCTTCGGGCACCTTGGCCGGCAATATAAACAAAGTAATTAATTACGGCACCCTGCCTACCAGTGCTACCGTCGGCACACCCGTGATCGCGACGACCCTCACGGATACCGTCAACGGCTTTGCGCTCTTTGATCTCAATGGGAGCGTGGGGCCGGACACGATTTATGCCTTGAGCACCTCGGCAAACAAGGTGTACAAGTACACGTACAACGGCACGTCCTGGTCGGCCAGCGGCTCAATCAGCGCAGGCGGCGCAATGGACATCAGCGGCGTTGCCATCGGCAGCACCGTGGATTTGTTCCTCACCAGTAGCACGACGCTGTACTCCGAGACCGACAGCTCGGGCTACGGTGGGAGTATTACTGGAACACTCACGACTCTTGCCACAGCCGGGGCTAATGAAGATTTCCGCGGCATCACCTATATCCCCGAGCCTTCCACCGTTGGCCTCGGCGTTCTGGCCGCGGCAACCCTGACGGCTCTGCGGCGCCGCCGTTCTTGATCGAACAGCCGGCGCAACGCGCTGCCGGTGTGGTTCTCGGGGCATGCCGCAATCTGCTCCGGTGTCCCGCTGGCGACAATCCGCCCGCCCTGGTCGCCCGCCTCCGGCCCCAGGTCAATGATCCAGTCCGCCGACTTCATGACCTCCAGGTTGTGCTCGATTACGAGCACCGAGTGCCCGGCATCCACCAACCGCTGGAAGACCTTCAGCAGCACCCGCACGTCGTCGAAGTGCAGCCCGGTTGTCGGCTCGTCGAACAGGAAGAGCGTAGCAGCGGATGCGGACTGGCTCTGATTTGAAGTGCGCCGACTAACGTCGGCGGCTACGATTACTTCGGCGAGGTGCCGCACCAGTTTGAGCCGCTGACTTTCGCCGCCGGACAGCGTATTGATGGGTTGCCCCAGCTTCAAGTAGCCCAGGCCGACTTCCTCCAGCAGCTTCAGGCTCTCGACCGCCCGTTGCGCGGGACGCGATTCAGGGAACTGGGACAGGAAGGCGACGGCCTCCTCGACGGTGGCCTCGAGGAGGTCGGCGATGGAAAGAGGGCGTGGAATGTAGAGCGTGGAGCGTGCAGTATGGACTATGACCTTCGGACTCACTTTCACTTCGAGGATGTGGGCGCGGTAACGGCGGCCGCTGCACTCGGGGCAGCGGATGAACACGTCGCTCAGGAACTGCATCTCGATCTTCTCGAACCCGGCGCCGCGGCACCGCTCGCATTGGCCCTGGGTCGAGTTGAAGCTGAAGGCGCTGGCATTGAGCCCGCGCTGCTTCGCCAAATCCGACTGGGCAAAGAACGCCCGAATGTCGTCAAATGCCCCAATATAGACCGCTGGGTTCGAGCGCGGCGTCTTGCCAAGAATGGATTGGTCCACCAGCGCCACGCCGCTGAGGTGTTCGGCGCCGTGAAGAAGTGCGGAGTGCGGAGTGCGGAGTGTGGAATCACCGTCCTCCGCGTCGCCGTTGTCATCCATCGCAAGGCGGTCGGAAGCTTTGGGTTGCCGCGCGTCGGAGTGGAGCCGCGCCGTGAGGGCCGGCAGCAGGACCTCACGGACGAGCGTGGTCTTGCCGGAACCGCTGACGCCCGTTACGCACACAAACCGGCCCAGCGGGATTTCAACGTTCAGGTCCTTGAGGTTGTTCCGGTTGGCGTGGGAAAGGCGCAGAGTAGGACAGGCGTCTGACTCGCCACGGGGCAGCGGCGCATCATTCAGAACGAGCGCACCGACAGAGGAGCGACCGTTCCGGGGGCTAGCGGACGAGCGGCCCGCCAGTCTCCCGCCGACCTCCCTTCGCTGTGGCAACTCGATCCGCTTCCGCCCGCTGAGATACTCGCCGGTCAGGGATCTGTCCGACTTGAGAAGCTGCGAGTAGGCGCCTTGAAATACAACCTCGCCGCCTGTTGCGCCGTGCCCGGGGCCGAGGTCAATGATTCGGTCTGCTGCGCGGATTACACTCGCCTCGTGCTCCACGACCACGACGGTATTGCCCGCGGTGCGCAGTTGTTCGAGCAGGCTCACGAGCCGCTCGGTGTCGCGTGGGTGCAGACCCACACTCGGTTCGTCCAGGACGAACAGCGTGTTGACCAGGCGCGTGCCCAGGCAGGTGGTGAGGTTCACCCGTTCGGTTTCGCCGCCCGACAGTGTGCGCGTCGGCCGGTCCAGAGTCAGATAGCCCAGGCCTACGTCATTGAGATAGCCCAGCCGGGCGCGCACCTCATTCAGGACCAGCCTGAGGGGTTCGGTCCATCGCACTCGGTGTCGCTCGGCGAGCGCTTCGACAAAGGGCAGCGCGTCACGAATGGGCAGTTGGTAGAAATCAGCCAGCGTCAATGAGCTGTTCCCGCCAGCTTTAGCCGACGTGATCCCGCTTCGCACTTCGGATTTGGGATTTCGGCCTTCCTTCGGCCTTCGGATCTCGGCCTTCGAATTTCCGACCTCGCACCGGTACAGCAGCGCCTCGGGTTGAAAACGCCTCCCGCGGCAATCCAGGCACGGCGTGTAAGCGCGGTAGCGCGAGAGCAGGACGCGCACGTGCATCTTGTAAGCTTTGGATTCGAGCCAGCGGAAGTAGCCCTTCACTCCATACCAGGCGCGGGGCCACTCGTGCGCGGCGTCCTTCCCATACTCCGGCTCGCCCTCTATGACCAGCCGCTGCCACTTCTGCGGCAATTGCTTGAACGGCACGTCCGTCGGGACCCCGAATTTCCGGCACATGCGCAACAAGTCGTCCTGGCACTCAGCGCTCATTCCGCTTAGCCACGGCTTGACTACGCCTTGCGCCAGCGTTCGCGAGCGGTCAGGCAGCGCCAGGTCGTAATCAATGCTGATGATGCGGCCAAAGCCCCTGCATGCGGGGCAGGCGCCCACAGGATGATTGAAGCTGAACAACGCCGGCGTGGGCTCGCGGTACTCGATGTCGCATTCTGCGCAGTGGCGCCGGTTGGAGAAGAGCTGCGGCTTCAGGCTCGTGAGCTCGGCGCTTGCGGCGGGAGCGACGCGATGGACCGCCAGCTTGCCTTTTCCGAAATGATACGCCTGTTCGCAGGCTTCCACGAAACGCGCGCGGTTGAACTGCGTGAGCAGCAGCCGGTCCTGAATCACGGTCAGACCTTTGAGGCCTGTTGCGTGATGCGTGATGCGTGAATCGGCCTCTTCGAGCCTGAGGACTTCGCCATTGAACAACAGGCGCTGGTAACCTTGCTTGGCAACCAGCGCGAGAGACTCGTCCAGCGAGAGCTTCTCGGAGAGCGGCAGGTCGAACGTGATGAGGACTTCGGACTTCCCTCCGGGCTGGAGGGCCTCCCAGACCGTCGCCGGCGAATCCTTGCGCACTGGCCGGTCGCACTGGCGGCAGTGCAATTGCGCCACGTGCGGCCAGAGCATTTTCATGTAATCGCATATCTCGGTCATCGTGCCGACGGTTGACCGCGTCGTGCGGACGGCATTGCGCTGCTCGATGGCGATGGCGGGCGGGATGCCCTCGATGCTGTCCACCTGCGGCTTGTCCATGCGGTCGAAGAACTGCCGCGCGTAGGGCGAGAACGTTTCGATGTAGCGGCGCTGGCCCTCAGCAAACAGCGTGTCGAACGCCAGCGAGCTTTTCCCTGACCCACTCAAGCCGGTAATGACCACAAGCTGGTTGAGCGCCAGGTCGAGATCGAAGTTCTTCAAGTTGTTATGGCGGACGCCCCGGAGACGGATCACCGGCCGCGCTGGCGATTTCAGCATTACCACCAAAGCTAGAGCCGGCGAAAGACGCTTGCAAGTTAGCTCAATTGCAACGCCAGCTTGGCAGAACCCGGCCTATCCCTTAGTTTACCGGCGTTATGGGCCTCACAAATCAAAGGTTGGTGGTAAAGGAAAGCCACCGCGCCCGGCGCAAGGCAGCAGTCAGCTTGGCGATGCGCATGTTGCTGGCCTGAGTCTTCGGCTACAGCCCGAGATGACCCAAGCGCCGCTACATATCCTGGCCGTCATCGGCAGCCTCCAGCGCGATTCGGTGACGCGCGTGGTGGTTCGCCACGTGGCTCAACAGCTTCAGGCCGCGGGCTGCGCGGTGGATGTGCTCGACCTGGAGAAGGAGCCGCTCGCTCTCTACAACCCGGACGTCGCGCATGACCTCCCCGGCTACGCTGAGCTGCAGGCGCGCGTCCACCGGGCGGACGCGATCGTTCTGGGCTCGCCCGATTACCACGGGAGCATCAGCGGGGCCATCAAGAACTTCCTCGACCACTTCTGGCGCGAGTTCACGGGAAGCTCTTCGCCACGATCATCGCGTCGCATGAGAAGGGCCTCACCGCCACCGACCAACTGCGCACTGTGGCCCGCCAATGCTACGCCTGGACACTCCCCTACGGCGTGTCTGTCCTCGAGGATGCGGACGTGAAGGATGGGCAGATCGTCAGCGAGGCACTCCAGCAGCGGCTGGAAATGCTGATACGCGACCTGCGTGTTTACGGGGAGCTGCTCGCACGGCAGCGGCGCGCCGATCTGGCAGGCGCGGAGCCGGGCTTTTTGGCAAGGAATAGGAAGTGAGGGGTGAAACGTGAAACGTAAAGCGTGACGGGGCTTGGCTGCGGCAGTTTAACTTGCCAGCCGCACGATTGCACGTTAGCTAACACGCATCACGGACCACGTTTCACGTTTCACGAACCAAGCTTATGGCGAGCGAAGCCCCTCCTGAGACCAGCCCTGGCTTCCAGCCCTACGTCCCGCCCAGCGCCTCCATGTGCGAATGCACGCTGCGCGCCATCATCCTCGGGGCGCTGCTCGGCATGGTGTTCGGGGCTTCCTCGCTTTACCTCGTCCTCAAGGTCGGGCTTACGGTGAGCGCGTCCATTCCGGTCGCGGTGATCTCGCTGGCGCTGTTCCGGCTTTGGTCGAAGGTCGGCGGTAAGGACGCCACGATCCTGGAGAACAATATCGTCCAGACCGCCGGCTCGGCGGGCGAGTCCATCGCCTTTGGACTCGGCGTCACGATGCCAGCGATCATGATTCTCGGGTTCGACCTTCAGATCGGCCGGGTCATGCTCGTGGGACTGCTCGGCAGCCTTCTGGGCATTCTCATGATGATCCCGCTCCGTCGGGCGCTGATCGTTGCGCAGCATGGCCAACTCAAGTATCCAGAAGGCACGGCTTGCGCCCAGGTTCTCAAGGCCGGGGCCGCGCACCAGGCGGGAGCCACCGAGCCGTCCCAAGCCGCGGGCCCGCTCGCCGACAGGGGGATTAAGGCTTCCACGATCTTCACCGGCTTCGGGCTCGGCCTTGCCTATAAGACGCTCATGGCTGCCTTCAAGCTCTGGAAGGACGTGCCGGAGAAGGTGTTCGGCGCACCGCTCAAGGGCGGTTCCATTTCCGCTGAAATCTCACCCGAGCTGCTAGGCGTGGGCTACATCATCGGCCCGCGCATCTCGTCCATCATGATGGCGGGCGGCGTGCTCAGTTGCCTGGTGCTGACGCCGATCATCACGTTCTTCGGCCAGGGCCTGAATGTCGTGCTGCCCCCGGGCACCAAGCCCATCGCGGACATGACCCCCAGCGACATCTGCAGCGCCTATATCCTGTA
>Ga0181532_10002459_pt1 | contig 17301 bp, 19 predicted proteins | sample PEATcosm2014_Bin_33_FD_119768 | JGI IMG/M metagenome (GOLD analysis project Ga0181532, IMG submission 119768) | Peatland microbial communities from MTU Mesocosm Facility, Houghton, MI, USA - PEATcosm2014_Bin11_30_metaG | ecosystem: Environmental > Terrestrial > Soil > Wetlands > Peat | place...
CACGCTCAACACCACACCGGCGCGGATAACCAATCACACGGTTCTCCCCAATCACACCTTCAGCCTCTCCGGCACCGGGGTTGTCAGCCAGACCTACATCCTGGTCGCCGCCACCAACCTGGCGCCACCGGTCGTTTGGACGCCCATCGCGACGAACATCGCCGTCCTGAACGGCAACTTCAACTTCACCGACCTGACCGTGACCAATTTCCGCACCCGCTTCTACCGTGTCAACTCGCCCTGACCAAAAGGTGTGACAAGTGACGAGTGGCATGTGACGTGAAAGATGCATTTCCGGGCCACAAATGCTTTGGGCGACGAGGATGGAAGATCGAGGATAGATGATAGCGCCGAAAAACGGCGTTTCTCTATGTTCTCTGCGTTCTTTGCGGTTAAGCCTGGTTGAAAGTTCAAAGTTGAATGTTGAGTGTTCGGCGTTTTGGCCTTTGCGAAGGTTGAGGGTTGACCCGCCGTCGCTGCGCTATGGCGCGGCAGGGGGTTGAGGGTTGAGTAAAAAACGGCGTTTCTCTGTACTACTATCGTAAAAAGTTTTGTTTTCCTGCGCAAATTTTTGCCGCGAGAAAACGCAAGGAACACAAAGAGAAAGAGTTATGTCTCTGCGGTCTTTGCGTTCTTTTGTGGCTATCATCTTTGGTTGCGGCGTCAGCCGCGCCAGGTGTTTCGCGGTTAAAAATTTCTGCGCCTTGGCGTCTTGGCGTGAGGTTCGGTTTTCATCAGTGAAAATCCGCGTTTGAAAAGCCATCGGCGCAGTGGCGCTGTTCCGGAGGGTGGACAAAATCTGCAGATCAAAGAGCTCTCGACCCTCTGGCGCGGCGCAGCGACCCGTCGCGCCGAAGCCAGACGGAGGCGGAAGCGCAGATGGCTCGTCCTTCGTCTCTCGACTGACATGCGTCATTTTCCGCTGGACATGAGGCCCGACGGGGAGCAACGTCAAAACCATGAAGACCAAATACCTCCTTGCCTTTGCGTTGTTCATAACCGTTACGGTTCTAGTGTCCGGTTGCCGAAAAGCGGATACGAATCTGGCATCAGAGAATGCCGACCTCAAAGCGCGCGTCCAACAGCTTGAGCAGCAACTTAAAGAGTCCAGCTCCCAAGTCGCGGCGCCAGGGGCACAGGAGTCACAACCGGCTTCCATCCAGGACTTGAAAAGCCAATTGGATGAAGCGCAAAAAACGGCCGCGGCGACCGCCAATGAATTGAAGTCGGTCAGCAGCCAGCTCGAAACCCAAAAGCAGAAAACTGATGAATTGACGCGTGAACTCTCCAAGGCTCAACAGGCCAGGGAAAAAGCTGAGCAGGCCTTGCATCCATACCAGGAGGCAGCCTCCGCGCTCATGCAACTCCAGGCGCTGCGATGCACCTTGCCCGACGACACGCTAAGACTCGACGGCTACCAGCAAAATTATGTGGCCACGCAATCGGCAGTCAGGAAACTGGCTGACGCACTTCCAGAGTCCGCAGTCAGGCAGGCGATTCTGGGTGTTCTGGCCACGTTCACACGCATCAATGACACCTGCGAAACGGCCGCCCTGCAAATGGATGCGCGGACCAAAATCGCCCGGGCCAATTATGATAAATGTGTGGACTTCGGCGGACTCGGCCCGAACCGCTACGTAATCGAATTGGGGCAAGACAAAATTTTGGCGCCCGCGGAGGAGGACAATGCGGCGACGGCGTCACAGCGCGACCAACAGATTCTTTCCTTGAAAAAGGATCTGGACCTGGGACTGAAAAAGCTTCAGGCCTTGGTGAGCGGACCAAGCACCTGAACCGCGTGTCCGGCGCAACCCGGTCGAACGTCCAGCCTTCGCTCGGAAGCTACGGCGCGGCAGGCGAGCGTCGAGCGTCGAGAGCCAAAACCGGTGGGGCGAGACTCCGTCGAGCCCTGACTTTTCTGGAACCGCGGATTACGCGGATGAACGCGGATAAAAACTCTTGGCCGCCAAAAGTCGCAAAACGCGCAAACATTTGAACCGCAAAGAACACAAAGAGCGCAAAGATTTCACGGCCAGCGGAGAATTATTCTCGCTCTCCGCATTGCGTTGAAATGGGGAGAGGGTCGGGATGAGGTGCTCGTCAAATCCTTGTCACCTGCCTGCCGGGCCGTAGTCCCGCTTGGCGAGACGAAGGCTGGTCACCCGTCCCCTGCTTCCCCGGACGCCAGACGCCAAACCCCAGACCCGAAACGCTTGCGTTTCCGCTTGATCCGATCGGCACTTGTGATCAATTGATCCGGGCGTGCCGAAGAAGTCCAAAACGCCACCGCGCAAACCCAAACCCCTTTACCGCCGCAAACCGCCGCGTAGCCGCAACCTTCAGGTTGCGCGCCCCAGTCGAGAGTCGAGCGACGAGAGTCGAGAGCCGGGAAATCCCAAGACACCCGGTCGAGAGTCGAAAGACGAGGGACGAGAGCCAAAAGCGGGCATTAACGTACCCTCGACCCTCGACCCTCGATCCTCGTCTGCCGTTCTCCATCCGCATATCCTTGCCCCTGCCCATTTCGAACTCCGCGAAGATGGCTCGATTCAGAGAATCAAGGGGAGCGCGACCGTCCCGGTCGCCCCATTTGGCGTCACGCCAAAGGGAACGTCTGAAGATGTGTCCGGTGAGACACCGAACACGGCGGGCGCGACGCCCGCGCTCCCCCAACTCATTTTCTCCTCCGACAACCCCTTCCTCCGCCTGTACCACGGCAACTGCCTCGAACTCCTCGACGCCATCGCGGCCAAATATTCCGAAGGCCGGTTCGACGCCATCTTTGCCGACCCGCCGTATTTCCTGCCTGCCGGGCCGTAGCTTCTGAGCGAAGGCCGGTCCAACGGCGGTCCCGCCGCGGCGGGATCACGCCGGTGAGTTACATTTCAGGTGTTCTCAACTAGCTTTGACAGCCTAACGTTTAGTGCTTGGGCTAATCGGGCGAGTTTATCGAGCGAAATGTTCTCACGACCGCGCTCAATTTCAGAAAGGTAAGGCCAGCTCATATCCGCTTTTTCTGCCAATTGCTCCAAGGTTAGTCCCGCGCTGGTTCGGCAAGCGCGGATGTTTTTCCCCACGATGACCCGATGTTTGGCGGCTAGAGCCATTAAACCAGCAAACCTGAAATTGGGCGCGACGAACATTCGACATATCGAATGTTTCGACTTGATCCTTTGTTGGGGATCGGGATCGATCCATGTGGATGTCGGACAAATCCCGGCGGAAACGTCCAGTTGGGAGAGCCGCCAGCATAGCGCGCTCAGATCAGGGATCTGATCCAAAATCAAGCCGATACAAAATCCGCCGCAAGATCCCCGACCCGTCGTATTCGCTAGATGAAATTGTCCGCCCACATGTTCCCAAATCCCCACGCCGTCCGCGCGCCCGTGAACAATTCCTCATCGCTGCCGTTGAAGCCGTTGCTCCCGAAGAAGCACAGCCGTTCCTGAAATGGGTTGGCGGCAAAGCGCAGCTCCTCGCGCAGTTCGATAAATTTTTCCCCGCGCAGATTGACCGCTATGTTGAACCGTTCATTGGCGGCGGCGCGGTGTTCTTTCATCTCAAGCATCGCTTTCCGCAGATGCGCGCCTTTTTGCGCGACAACAACGACGAACTTATCAACACCTATCTGGCCGTCCGCGATTATCCGCGCGAACTCCTACGCCGGCTGGATCGCCACCTTGCCGCCTTCAATGCTGACCGTGAGAATTATTACTACCTCGTCCGTGCTCGGCATCATCTACCACCTGCGGAAGTGGTGGAACGCGCCGCGCGGATGATTTTCCTGAACAAAACCTGTTTCAACGGCCTTTGGCGTGTCAACTCAAGTGGCGAATTCAACGTCCCCATCGGCTCGCACAAAAATCCCGCGCTTTACGACGAGGAAAACATTTATGCCGCCAGTCGCGCGTTGGAAGGCGTGCATCTGGCGACACAGGATTTCCGCGATACGCTGAACGCAACCCGACGAGGTGATTTCGTGTATGTTGACCCGCCTTATTATCCCGTCTCGCCGACAGCGAGTTTCACTTCCTACACCAAGGACGAATTCGGCGCGGAACAACAGCGCGAATTGGCCGCGCTCTTCGCTGATGCGGCAAATCGGGGCGTGCGACTGGTGCTTTCCAATTCTGACACTGAATTCATCCGCCGATTATATCGTGGATACAGGGTTCACACAGTTCGCGCACGGCGCATGGTCAATTGCGACGGCACAAAACGTGGCGAGGTGAACGAAGTTGTCGTGACCACAGAGGATTAAATTATGCCAATGCCAATGCCATTCGAGGAAGCGTGGGAAAAATTGGTACGCGAGAAAGTAGACACCTCTGAGGATTTGGTGTCGCTGACGAAGAAAGACATTGAAGCAGCAACCGGCAATGAACTTCGCCTGATGGCAAAAGTGGATTTCTCTGCAGACTTGCCTAAAGCACTTCGGCGGCATGGCTATTTCATCTTGCCGGTGAAGAACGGTGAGTATGTCCTTGTCCGTGGCAATGGTTATCATGTGCTCGAAAAACTTCCGGAGCCGCCAACCGTCTTTCGCCCCCACCTTGATTTTGAGCTTGAGACTTTGGGCGTTGGTGACAGCGAGGCTCAACATCTTGATTATTCATTCAACGTCGGCTTGATAGAACGTTTTGCCGGAACACCCGGCCTGCGGCAGACAATTCGCAACAGAAAACGAATGCCAGCGATAAATTTCTTCGTTGGCAAAGTCGGACCTATTCAAGTCAACGCGGGAGTTCAGGTGGAGGTTGATTTGGGATGCGAAGGTCGAAACGATTTAATCCTGATCGAAGCAAAAACCGGCGAGCCAAAGGATTTTATTGTGCGGCAATTATTTTATCCGTATCGCAAATGGCGGCTGGAAGTTCCCAAGAAAAAGACGCGGCCTTTGTTTTTCTGCTCGCGAGAAGTTGCAAACAAGCGTCTTTACCAATTTTGGGAATACGAATTCGCCGACGACGGCCAATACCAGTCGCTGCAGCTCAAGAACGGCGAGAGTTTTCTGGTTGAGCCGGACAAGAAACGTTTGACCGTTGAAGAATTGCTCCGCGTTCACGTTGACGGCCGGACGCGTTCGCAGATTTGGGACGTGCCGCAAGCGGATACATTTAAGCGCGTGGCGGAAATCCCGCTGCTCGTCGCGCAAGGCATCAACACGTCCAGCAAGGTGGCGGCGCACTACCAGTTTGATTCGCGCCAAAGCAGTTATTACCGACAGGCGGCGGAGTTCCTCGGTCTGGTACGTCAGGAAAAAGATTACAGGTATGTGCTCACCGACTTGGGCAAAGAATACGTGAACCTGCCTGCTGACGAACGGCGACAATTGCTGGCCGGTTTGCTGGTGCATTTCCCGCCCATGCGCGCGGCGCTTGAATTGTCTGCCAAGACCGGCGGGCAAGGCATCGGCAAAAGGGAAATTGCCGCGTTGCTCAAACGGCATTCCAAAATATCCAGCAGCACGCCGGCTCGACGTGCTTCGACGATACTTGCGTGGTTGCACTGGTTGCAACAATCCACGGGCGCAGTCCAGAAGACAGAACTGGGTTTTACAGTGCGAAATGATTAGCGGCATCCCGCATATTTCTTGAGTCTGGGAAATTCCAGCCGAACGGAACGCCACGCCAGCTTGTCGGCTTGCAGATCAGTTTTCCCGGCGTCCGAATGAAAGCAAAACGCAAATTCCCACGCGTGGTTTTCTCGGGCATTCAACACCGCGATGCGATTATTGGCCTTATTCATGAAGTTGATGGGATCATGTCGCGATCCCTTCGTCAAATCCGAATTTGACCTGGCTGGAGCCGGGATATCCGGCCAGCGATTATTCCTCCGATATACTCCGATGAATCGCGAGCAGGCGGCATCGGAGCAGGCTGCCCCAACTTCCGCCTTCATCTGATTTCCGTCTTCGTCCCGTATTGCGGGACTTCGCCGAGACAGGTCGGCGTGACAAGGCGGGTTTTGGTATCAACTCAAACTGGGGAGCGCGACCGTCCCGGTCGCTGTTTGCAACGTCCCGTTGCGAACATTCCTCGGTAAAAGCTTTCGGCGGGACGCCGACCGCCGCGCGCGCGACGCACGCGCTCCCCATCCGCCATCATCAAGCGCAAACCGCTTTCATCCACAGCGCGTCGCCACGGCTGGGTCGGCTGCAACTCCCCGTAAAAAACACGGGGCAGGTTGCCATGAATCGCATCCCCGCGGACGCCCGGATTGCCATCGTGACGACCATTGCGTCTCCCCGTCGTAGGTCAGGCGTCGCGCCTGACTCTGACTTGAGCATTTCCGCCTTGAGTGCGGGTTTTCCCGGGCCACGCAAGCAGCACCGAACAAAAAGTGAAGAGTTCCAAGATGGAGACAGGCGCGACGCCTGTCCTACGGAAACGATCATTGTCCCGCCGGAAGAAGTGCGCGAAAAATTCAAGCGCATTAAACCGTTGAAAGACATTTCCGTCACCCAGCGTGGCTGGACGCTGGACGTGCTCAACGCCATCCGCCGCCTCGGTAAAACCCAATTCACGACCGCCGACGTTTATCCTTTTGAGCGCGAACCGGCGGAATTGCATCCCGACAACCGCCACGTCCGCGATAAAATCCGCCAGCAACTTCAGGAACTCCGCGATGCTGGTTTGCTGCTTCATCTCGGTCGTGGCGAATGGCGATTGCCGTGATTTTTTGGACAGAATGACAGAATGGTGCGGAATTGGGTTCTGTTCATTCGGTTCATTCTGTCAAAATGTGCGGGGTTCCGATTCAGTTTGACAGATTTGAAAATGTGGCAGCTAATCGGGTCATAAAACCATCACCACCCCATGAAAATCAAATCCATCAACCGAGCACTCTGTGGTGAAAACAGCATTGCCGTGACCACAGACCCGCAATTGACCGGGCAGGTCTATGAGAAGTTCCGGCAGATGTTGGAGACGGACGAGCAACTGGGTCATTATCAGCCGACCCTCGCCAAGGACGGAACGCTGGTTTTCAGTCCGGCAACCTTCCCGCCGGGTTTTCGTGAAAACATCGAACGCCTGTTGAGCAACGCAGAGTCATTGTTGAAACATACCGCCGAGGCGCGCCAGGAGAAGTCCGACCATGAGCGCATCGCCAAAGAGCAGATGGTACAGGCGGCGGCCAAAGTCCTGGGCCTGCCGATTGAGTGAGACCTTTCGAGGTAGGGACGGCACGTCCACCCTCCGCAGTAGTGCTACGGAGGACGGGCTGCGGCGTCCGCGGACGGCTGGGCCAGCCGTCCCTACCAAACCAACGGACATCGCGGCGCAATGTCCCTACCAAAAACGAATTCACCACCGCCGACGCCTACGTCTTCACCCGTGAACTGGAAAAGCTCCATCCCGACAACCGGCATGTGAAGGATAAAATCCGGCAAGAGCTCCAAGTCTTGCGAGACACGGGATTGCTGCTGCACATCGAGCGCGGCCTCTGGCGTCTGCCGTGATTTGAGGTACGTCTTCCCTCACCGTTGCTCCCTTGGGAGAATCCGGCTCAATCCATCTGCTTTTTCCGATACCGTTTGTGAAGATGTTTGGGAATGGACGGGCTGAAAAATGTGTTCCCCTTGTGGACTTCCCGAATCGCGTGGCACACGGTGTCAGTGGAGGTTTGTTTGATGAGAAAGCCCATCGCGCCAGAGCTGATCGCCTCTACGACATACGCATCATCACTGTGCACCGAAAGCATGAGCACTTTGGTGGCGGGGACGGCTTTGAGAATCTGGCAAGTGGCTTTCAAACCATTGAGCAGCGGCATGGTAATGTCCATCAGAACCAAGGCGGGACGAAGTTTTTTGACCAAGGCGACCGCCTCATGGCCGTCTTTCGCTTCGCCGACCACTTCAAGATCGTCTTCGAGTTCCAGAATCTTTCTGTATTCCTTGCGCACGACCCCGTTGTCGTCCGCCAGCAGGACAGAGATTCGCTTCATATTGTTGTTACGCCACAAACATCGGTACCCAATGTATAACTGAACGTCTCTCAGTTGCCTCACTCCGTCTATGGGGTGAACACCCCACTGACCGCCAGGTGCGGGCGGGCGTTAAAACAAATCATTGCCCTGATTTTCTCCGCGCGTCCGCGTTAATTTTCCATGACCGGCGAACTGGCTGCCGCTTGCCACAGCGGTTCGCAGCGGGCGCGGGTCGTCACGGAATCCTGGGGTGAATCCAACCTTTATAGCCCCAACTCCGATGAATCGCGAGCGGGCTCCGATGAATCGCGAGCGGGCTCCGATGAATCGCGAGCGGGCTCCGACAAATCGCGCCCCGGCTTACGCTACCAAACTGAGACCAGGGTTTTCCCAGTGGCGGCAAGGAACACCCTAGTCGCGGTCGCACCGGATGGGACGTAACGGTATTTATGACCAAAAAAGAACATCACCGTATCTTAAAGCAAATTGCCAAATCCATCGAAGAAACCAACACTCTGCTTCGCAACTTGGGGATGCAGGTTAAAGAATCACAAGCTCAATTCCAAAAAGTTCAGAAAAATGTCCGATCTTCCAAGGCAAAACCGAAAAAACTGAAATAAGGACGCCAGCAACAAACTAATCACACACGACCCGAATTTCTATTTCATGCACCCGCCTCCGTTGCACTACGGCGCGGCAAGATAATTTGTCATCAAACGGCTCGTCCCGTCGACTCGTCTCGGCGAAGCAGTGCGAAGACGGGAGCGTGGCGTAGGCGGATGCCGCATTTTGCCTTTCCGCCGTGGGCCATCATCAAGCGCAAGCCGCTTTCATCTACGGCCCGCAGGGCAGGGTGGATTGGATGCAATTTTAATTTGAGCCGCATCCCCGCTGACGCCCGAATCCCGGTCGTCACGACAGTTGCAAAGCGTGGAACAGGCATCCTGCCTGTTTCTGTTTCTAAAACCGACGCCGCACAGGGAGAACACAGGCTGGAAGCCTGTGCCACATTGATCACCCCGCCGGAGGAAGTCCGCGAGCGATTCAAGCGCGTGAAGCCGCTCGGCGAAATCAAAGCCAAAGAACGGGGCTGGACACTGGATGTGCTCAATGTCGTGCGGCGGCTTTGCGAGGTAGGGACGGCGCGTCCACCCTCCGCAGTGGTGCTACGGAGGACGGGCTGCGCCGTCCGCGCCCCAAGCGGGCGCAAGATTCCGGCTGCTTTACCGCCGGGGACATCGCAGCGCGATGTCCCAACCAACACATTCACAACCGCCGACGCCTACGCGTTCACCCGCGAACTGGAGCAGTTGCATCCGGACAACCGAAATATCAAAGCGAAGATTCGCCAGCAACTTCAGGAACTCCGCGATGCTGGTTTGCTGCTTCATCTCAGTCGTGGCGAATGGCGTCTGCCTTAACTCACCGTTCCGCTCTGGCTCATCGGCGTGAAATGATTTTACTTCCGCTTGTGGGGTGAAGACCCCATAGCAACCGCGCAGCGGTGTGTTAACTTACCGGCATGAATATATTATTACTCATGTTGGTTCTGCTTCTCTTATTCGGCGGCGGCGGGTTTTACTTTGGCGGTCCCGTCATCGGTGGCGGAGGGCTTGGCCTGATTCTGATGATATGTCTTATCATCTGGGCCATGGGCGGATTCCGTACGAGAAGTCCATAGGCTGGCGCGACGTCCGCCTTCATTTCATTTCGGCGCGGCAAGCGGGATTATTGCTGCACGTCGAGCGCGGCGTCTGGCGTCTGCCGTAATCTGACATGGGGCTGGAGCCGGGGCATCCGGCCTGTGATTATTCCTACCCGGAGTGTGGTTTTGGTTTCAACTCAAAATGGGGAGCGCGACCGTCCCGGTTGCCTTTCGCGGCGTCGCGCCGCGAACTTGTATCCATCCATTTTTTATTTTGAACAACCATGCATTGGCGCGACGCCGAACGCCGCACGCGAGACGCGCGCGCTCCCCATTTCACACACAAATTGGAAAAAATTTATCCCGACATGGTTCAAATCGGACTTGAACAGGAGGCAACTCCGACACGTCGCGAGCAGGCGGAGGGAAGGGAGATGTTATTTTCCTGCACTGAAAAATCTCTGCTGCCTCTGTGTGCTCCTGTTAAAACGTCTTGTCTTGCTTTTGCACGTCGTCCGCCTTCGCTTCGCTTCGCCGCGACAAGAGCGCGGTGTCTGGCGTCTGCCGTGATTTTAGTGCGATGACATGCCGTGGCGGGCGGGCAAAAGAAGGGCAAAAAACGAATAAGAACAATACAATGATGCTGATTGACGGGATGTTTATCGGGATTAAGATATAGGTGGATATGGCATTGGAAAAAGAATTGCAGTTTTTCGCTGAAAACAAGACGCAATGGCTCAAAGCTCATTTTGGCAAATTCGTCCTGGTCAAGGGTAGCGAACTGATCGGCGTTTATGACAATGCGGAAACGGCCTTGACCGAAGGAGCAAAAAAGTTTGGCGCAGAGTCGTTTTTGGTCAGACAGTTGAATCCAGAGGAAAAGGACATTTACATCCCGGCTCTCGCTTTAGGACTGCTCCATGCCCATCCTGCATAGTCAATTTCAGGCAGAAGGAAAAACACCCGACGGCAAAATCATCCAATTGCCCGCCCAAGTTGGACTGGCGGTACGAGGACCACTGGTTCAGGTCACGGGTTCGTTGGCAGATCAAATTGCCTCTGAATTGATAAAACAAGGAAAAGCCATTCCGGCACCGGTTCAGGGTCTTGCGCTGATAGACACCGGGGCCGGCTCGACTTGCATTGATGAAGAGGCGGCCCAAAAACTGCAATTGCCCGTGGTGAACGTAGTGAACATGGCCTCGGCTTCTCATGCTTCAGCAAAAGCAAATGTTTATCCGGCCAAGTTTCAAATCACGGGTTTGCCCATGACCTTCAACGCGCCAATGTCCATCGGGGCGCCGCTGGCGGCTCAAGGTTTGATTGCTCTCATCGGCAGGGACTTGTTGCAACATTGCACCCTGATTTACAACGGCCATCTTGGTCAAATATCGCTTTGTATTTAGGCTGGCGAACTCCGGCTGAAGCTGCGTCCTCACGAAGGCTTGGGGCGAGAAAAATCTGTTCTGTCCCGACTCCGATAAACTCCGTTTCCGCGAGCACGCGACGAAGTCGGTGTCGCGAGCAGGTTGCTCGTCCCCCAAACTGATCCGTCTTCGCTAGGCTCCCGTCTTCACTGCGTTACGCCGCGGCAAGTCGCCGCGACCAGCCTGGCAGGAGCCGGGGCATCCGGCATTCAAAGGCTGAAAGCTGAAGGCTAAAGGCTGAAATAAAATCATAATTTCGTAAACGGGTCAGTGCTCACTTAAACGGGTCAGTCCTCACTTTTGACACTAACCGGTGTTGAAGCGGGCTGCTCGTCCCCAAACTGATCCATCTTCGCTGCGCTTCCGTCTTCGTCCCGCATTGCGGAACTTCGCCGAGACAAGCCGCCGTTGACAAGCCTGGCTGGAGCCGGGGTATCCGGCATTCAAAGGCTGAAAGCTGAAGGCTAAAGGCTGAAATAAAATCATAATTTCGTGTTCATCTGTGTTCATCTGTGGCTGAACCTTGGCGTCCTCCCTGTCTTGGCGGTTAAGTTTCCGGCTGAAACCGACTCTTCATTTTCACTCTCGATTTTCAGCGGGTTCCGGCTCACATTGGCCCAGAGTCAATCCTGATGGGTTGGAAACGCAAAGAAAATATGAAAACCAGAGCCGCACTTTTAATCATCTTGTCCCTCGCCACGACCCTTTTGGGGGCGGCGGAATCGCAAACCCGAATTGAGATCAAGGACAACTGGTATTATCTCAATGGCCAAAAGTTTTTCATCAAAGCCTTGGGGTACGAAATTGGCGCCCGCCCGGGACAACATCCCTATAAGGGCGTCAGGGCCGACGATTTGGATTTGATGAAATTCGACCTGAAAGTAATAAGGGAAGGCGGTTACAACACCATCAGAACCTGGAGTCCATTCACGGAACCCCAACTGAAACTGGTGCAGGATTCCGGTCTTAAAGTGATAATGGGTGTGGATGTCGATCCGGACCAGGATTATGGCGATCCCCAATTCATCAAGGGATGCGAGGAGAACCTCAAAAAGGTGCTGAGCTATGCCAAAAAATATGATTGTGTCATCACCTATCTCCTCATCAACGAACCGCAAACGGACCATATCCACAAAGTGTCGGGGAAAGCGTTTGTCAATCTCATGCAAGACTTGATGGCGATCATTCACCAGGAGCAGCCGGGCGTCCCGGCGACCATTTCAGCCAATATGATGATCAGTGATTACATTGATGAAAACATCTTTGATGTGTATGCCTACAATTGCTACGACCATACGGAAGCCCAGACCGCCACCATGGGCTTCAAAGATTACACGCGGTGGTTGTATGAATTGAATGGCCTGAAAAAGCCGTTGATCGTGACTGAGTTTGGTTATTCGGTTTCCCATAGTGGCCATGGCCGGTATGGCGGAAACACCCTGACGCAACAGCGGGATAGCGTGATTGCCAATTATCGCGATCTGATTGATGCCGGTGCGGTGGGGATGTGTCCCTTTTATTATGCCGATGGTTGGTGGAAAGGGGGCGATCCGTCGCATCACGACCCCGAACAACCGGAAGAATGGTTTGGTTTCTGGGGATATAGCGACGTTAACGACCAATATGGTTCGCCGCGTCCGGTCTGGTTTGCCCTGCGTGACTACATGAAGGCCCTGATTATCAGCCCGAAAAACAACACCATTTATACCACCAACAACGTTCCCTTGGAACTCTATACCGATCCAGAGGTCAAAAGAGTGGTGGTGAAAGTGAATGACAAAGTGATCTATTCGCACAAGCTGACCAGGTCGGGTTATTTTGCCGATCAATTGGCTCTGGCGCCAAAGGGAATTCAAGACCTGGAACTAGCCTTTGAATTTTACGATAAGGACAACAAAATCATCAAAATGGAATCCATTCTGATACTGGATTCCAGCACAACGTTTGAATTGCCCGGACTAGCGATTGCCGTAACCCCGGCAGACGATTTGAATGCCGCGACCAATGCGAGCATCAAAACCAAAATTGAAACCAGGCAGAACTTCAAAATCAAAGATGATTTAAAAGTCAGCTTTAATACGCATCTCGGTTGGGAAGTTGGCCCGCAGACATCAGTCTCACTCAAGGATCAATTGGACAAGCAAACCATTTATTCGGAATCTGTCTTCTCCATTCCTGATAATTGCTGGGTGGTCAATGCGTCGGCCGGCGTCACGGTTCAATACGGGAAATTCACCTTCAAAATTCATGATCAAAAAATAATTTTCCGGGGGGATTGGGCCAAAGAAGTTGGCCGTAAAAACTGAGAGCGGCGTCTGGTGTCTGCCGTGATCCGCCTTCTTGCGTCGGCTCTGCGTTGTAGCGTCGAGCCTCCGGCTCGACATTGGCTCAGAGTGCCGACACCACATCTGCCATTCGGCCAGCTTCGGGTGGTACGCAATCTTGGTTTGTTGCGGCACATCGAGCGCGGTGTCTGGCGTCTGCCGTAGCTGGAGCCGGGGCAGCCGGCCTGTGGTTATTCCTCCGATATACTCCGATGAATCGCGAGCAGGCGGCATCGGAGCGGGCTGCCCCAACTTCCTCCTTCGCCCGGCTTCGGCGCGACAAGGCGGATTCTGGTATCAACTCAAACTGGGGAGCGCGACCGTCCCGGTTGCCGTTCGGAACGTCCCGTTGCGAACATTCCCCAAACGCGTTCGGCGGGACGCCGACCGCCGCGCGCGAGACGCGCGCGCTCCCTGAAATCGCGCCTCGGCGAGTCCATCACAGACGGCACGTATGCGGCGATGATGAACGCCAACTCGCCTTCCTCGCCGCCACAGTGGGCGCGGTGGATGAATTTCTCCGGTTCATCGGCGAGCCAGGTGTCGTTCCCACAGTCAGGGCCATGACAGCCTTAACGGCTCGCGACGGCCTTGCCCCGGGGTTGTGCCGTTTCATATAACTCGTCCAACTGTTGTTTTTGCAGACCCCAAAGTTGAAACAGCACTTCCCGCACCCGCGCCTGCTCGGCGGCGGTGCGCGCGAGTTCCGAGACGATGCGGGACGCCAGCCGGCTATGCTTCACATCCGAAACGGTATGGATGGTGAAGTACTTCAGCGCCGCCGCATCCATTCCGTACTGCCGCTGCAGCGCGTGAGCCAGCATCCGAAACAAGTCCGGCAACGGCCCTTCGATGCCAATGCCGACCAACGTGAGACCTTCGAGGAACGAACCATTGCGCGCAATGTCCCAACAAAATTTCCAGTGGATGCGTCCCGGTTCGGTCAAACTTGCGGCGGGGATCCCGGCTTCGGCAACTCCGAGCGACCTGAGAAAATTTCGGAACAATGTCGGATGCGATTCCTGCTCCACACCGCTCCCGGTTTCTTCAAAAATTGTTTCTGCGAGGAAAGTCATGGTCTGCTCCGAGTCGCATTTTGCCGCCACTCGCGTGTAAAGATGGGCAAAATCGCGGACAATCGGGTACACATCCAAAGCCCAGAGGCGAATATTATCCAAGGCAAGCCGTCTGCGAAAACAATCCATCCAAAAAGGATGAGTCTTTTGGAATAATGGGTGTTGCCGTTGGAAAAGGCTGATTTGCCTGCGAAATGGAGCGTTCATAACATGGACTGTCAATTTAAGATCGAGCGAATTGTATCACAACCACGCGGCCAGGAAAAGCGCGAGACGCCAGTACGCTGGACGAATAAACCACGGTGAACCAATCGGTAAAGGAGGCTCTTCCCGGCGAGCATGGTGGTTGGATTGGTCAATTGGAGCGGGAGATTGCCAAGTTTGGCCGCGGGTTGCCAGCGCCGAACGCAGGCGGAAGTTGGACGTGTTGAACAGCGTGAGACGGCTGGTTTCCGTCTCCGCTTCGCTTCGACGCGACGAGTCGGAGGGGCGAGCGCCGCGAGAGCCCAATTCAGTCAAGATGGGGCGTCGTGTAACTCCGCCCTCCGATAGTTTCACCACCGCCGACGCCGACGCCTTCATCCGCGAATTGGAAGAACTCCATCCTGACAACTCCGATAAATCGCGAGCGGGCTCCGATAGTCATCGCGAGCAGGCCGCCACGTCCGCGACAACCCCGTAAACAACACGGGGCAGGAATCCGCCAGCAACTTCAGGTGTTGCGCGACCTTGGTTTGTTGCTTCACATCGAGCGCGGTATCTGGCGTCTGCCGTGAAAATGTATGGGAGCCTTATTGTGCTTTGCGTACCACAACCACTTCCATCGACTTGTTCTCAGGCACAAGTTCAAGCCCCAGTGATTTTACGGCGGCGATCATCCCGGCAATGTTCGGGTGCGAGTAATCCTTTTGTTTCCATTTGATGTCGAAGTCGTAATGATTCGTCAGGCCGGTTTCATCCAGGACCGGCTTCGCGCTCGAGATTTCCAGTTCTTCGGCCAAAGCACTGAGCGGTTGATTTGTCGCCGCCGCTTCATCACAGAATGCCGAGTATTTTCCGTCAGGGTTGGTGCTTTTGGGCAACGCCTCCAGACTGGTGGCGTTGGTTTTCAGCACCAAAACCTCAATGTCCCGCGTCTCTCGTTTGACGGTCAGGCGAAAGGTGGCGGCGACGGCTTGGGCGAAGACCGCCTCTAAGGTGGCCTGGTTTCGCGACTGCCGATTCCCCGGCGGCAAGGTAATGTAAAAGTCATATTTATCCTTTGGCAGTTTGGCATCGGCAACGACACGGTTCGGCTTGACCGCAAAGACGATTTCAATTGCCCCCTCCAGTGTGTCATTTTGAGCGGTCAACGCCCGGGCTGACCAGATTTCAACAGGCTGGTCAGACATCCGGCGATTCTGCGCCGGCGGCAGGTTCGTCCCCGGGGATGCCGTGGTTGAATTGGTTGGCGTGGGCCGGATCAGGACTTGGAACATCGGCTTTATCCCCGCCAGGTATTGAGCGGGAATCATGCCGGGAAGCTGTCCGCCATCGGACGTATAGTACTCTATTCTCGGGGAAGCCTGATTCGTGGCGGAAATTTGTCCACCCGCCTGCGCGCCCAGAGAGCCGTCCAGACATGCTTGAATCGTTTCCGTACGAAGTACAAACGGGTTGATAATGGCGGCAATGCGGCCGTGGGCATCGATAAGTACTGTGTGGGGAATTGCCTCCACCTTGTAGGGCGTGTTTTCGCCGAACCCGGCGTCGGGACCGAGGCCAATCCAGCCTTTGATGGGCGTCTTTTTCAGGAACCGCTTTATTACGCTTTCCTTTTCGTCCGTTACGGCGATGAACTGCACGGGCTTGTCTTTGAACTCGTCCGCTAGCTGATTCAGATGCGGGATATAAGCCACACACGGTCCGCAGGTGGTTGCCCAAAATTCCAGTACCACGACCTTGCCGGTCGGCCAACCGAGCGCGGCTTCGGGCGGCGCCTGCAACCACTTGGATAACTTCAATGTGGGAGCTAACTGACCGACTTGCGGGCCGTCCGGAGGACTTGCCGCCCCGGCTTCCGAGAGGCAAGCGACGACGAGGAGCAACCAGAGCAATGCTTTCATAGGAGAGGGTTCCTAGAGTCTGGATGGTGGTTGGCCACTGTTTGGTTAAACTCCATCCAGCGAACAAAGTTTCGACGCTTGTGTTCTCGATTATCACCATGCGAAAGTTAAGATTCGCCAGCAACTCCAAGTCCTGCGCGACATGGGATTGCTGCTGCACATAGAGCACGGCATCTGGCGTCAGCCGTGAATTGTTAAGATAGTTCCTTGCCGGCGGCAACCTGGCCGGGCTGTAAAAAGGTTTTGATGAGTTCGCCTTCGCCGCAAACGGTCATACCCGGAAATTTCTTAAACCACGGACCTCCCGGAACTTCGGGTTCGGTGCGGAGCCAATTCGCCATCAGCCCCAGTTGATCGGCGGAGATGTTGCGGCGGCTGACGCGGTCAAGCAAATGATCGAGGAGGTGTGGCGGCAGATTGTGGCGCCGGATTCGCGGCATGGCTATTCGCCGTAAAAGCCACGGTGGATTTCCTCGCGCAATTTTTGGACTTCAGCGGGATTGTCAGAATCTGCCATGCGCTGGGCGAGCTCGGACAATTTTTCGCCGGATAGTTGGCGTTCGCGCGCAAGCTCCATGGCGAATCGTATGACCCGGGATTGTTCGCCGGGAGTCAACTGCTTGATTTCTTCAATGACACCGGTCGCTGTCATGTCCAAAAGATACTGGAAATTCCGCCTCATTCAAATGCATTTTTCAAATCCTTCCGCTTTCACCCTGTTTCGGCGCGGCACGTCGCCGCGACAGGCCTGGCTGGAGCCGGGGCATCCGGCCGGTGATTATTCCTCCGATATAC
>Ga0181532_10002460_pt1 | contig 17297 bp, 11 predicted proteins | sample PEATcosm2014_Bin_33_FD_119768 | JGI IMG/M metagenome (GOLD analysis project Ga0181532, IMG submission 119768) | Peatland microbial communities from MTU Mesocosm Facility, Houghton, MI, USA - PEATcosm2014_Bin11_30_metaG | ecosystem: Environmental > Terrestrial > Soil > Wetlands > Peat | place...
AGCAGAGCACAGCCAGGATGGCGTCGCAGGTGGAGCAACAGCAGCAAGGGGAACAGATGGCGCTTCTGAACCCCGCCACTCTTCCCGACACTCCGGAGTTTCCGAACCGGCTACTATTTGCCGTTGGAGGTCTCATCGCAGGTCTGGTGTTCGGGACCGGTCTCGCATTGTGGCTCAGGTACAGAGCGGCCACCTTGCGGATTGCTCCAATCCCTACAACGTTGTAGTGATTCGCATCGGATTCTGCGTTTATCTAGAAGGCGTTTGGCAGGACGATTGTAGCAATTCTTCCGCTCGGACACAGTCTTGACCGGTGTAGGTCCGCTGTCTACAGCACTATAGCCACGTGAAGACGCGGTGTGCGCCAAGATGCCTTTCCACAATGTCCCCTTTACTCCGCGCACCGCGGGGTGCCAGATCGAGTAGTGGCAGCATTTTTTTTATTGCTACATGAACCTTTTGACCGGCAAACCCGAATAACAGAATGGAGAAGCCGATTGGCTGACGACCGAGAGATTTGGAAGAGGATCTCGGAGGGAGACGCCGATTCGTTCGACGCATTTTACCGGGAGAATGCGCCCCGGCTACAGGTGTTTCTGCGGCAGGTTACCGGCAATCCTCAAGCGGCTGAGGACGTCGCGCAAGAAACGTTCACTCAAATATGGAGGCGGCCAAACGGGTTTCGGCCGGAGTGTGGAACTCTTCGTGCCTATCTCTACGGGATTGCGCGGAAGCGTGCCGCCGAATGGTGGCGAAAGCAAGGGCCTTCGGATCAGGCGAGTGAGGACCAAATGAGCGTCTGCCAGACCGAAACCGTTTCGATCGTGGGCGACGCATTCCGGCGGCTCGCAAAGGAGCAACGAGCCTTGCTGTGGTTACGAGAAGTAGAAGGACAATCCTACGCGGAACTCGCAGTGATCCTAGAAATACCAGTGGGAACAGTGAGGTCGCGATTGTTTGCGGCCCGGGAAGCGCTGCGAAGGATCTGGCTGAACACGCGGTAAGCCAGAAGGAGGGGCGAATGTCGAGCAACACCAGACAAATCATGAGATGCGAAGAAGCAGCAGAGTTTGTGTCTGCACTGTGCGACGGTGAAAGCATCCCACCTGTGGCGGCGGAGCACGTTGGCGCGTGCGAAGCCTGCCAAGCACGATTGAAGGAATACGGACAGATCGGGACGGAGCTGCGCCGTGTGGCGAGCCTGGAACCGCCGACTGAATTGAGGCCACTAACCTGGGAGACAAGGCAGGGGACTGCATCGAGTTGGTCGGAGAGAGGATGGGCCTTGTTGGTGCCGCTGCTGCTGATCGCATGGCTTTACGCTTCGATCCTCGCCGGCCTTTTCCTGCAGTGGGTCGGGCCCCACCACGATCCGAACTTCTCGCACGGGATTTTCGTCCCACTCTTTGCTTTGTTTGTTCTCTGGCAGGACCGCAAAAAGCTCAAAGCAATTGTGTCAGCACCATCATGGACCGGTCTTCCGCTGGTCGTGCTGAGCCTCCTTGTGCTAGTTCTGGGAGTCTTGGGCGCTGAACTGTTTCTCTCACGGGTGTCGCTGCTGATCTTGCTGGCGGGTCTGATCATTCTGTTTCAGGGATGGACGTTCTTTCGTGCGGTCCTGTTCCCCTGGGCGTTCCTGTTTCTGATGATCCCCATTCCTGCCCTCGTCTTCAACCAGATCACGTTTCCGCTACAGATGCTGGCGTCGAACGTCGCAGCCGAAATACTCCAACTGCTAGGTGTTTCGGTTCTGCGCGAGGGCAATGTGATCAACTTGCCGACCATGGCTCTCGAAGTCGCTCAGGCCTGCAGCGGCATCCGCTCCCTGGTGTCTCTGTTGACGCTCGCCATCATCTACGGATACCTGATGGAAAAGCCTCTCTGGGTACGCTGGGTGCTCGCCCTAGCCGCGGTGCCAATCACCGTCGCCGCTAACGATGTCCGCATCATCGGAACAGGGCTGCTCGTCCAGTACTGGGACCCCGAGATGGCTGAGGGCTATTTCCACGCGTCCTGGGGGTTGATCACTTTCGTCGTTTCGTTGATCATGCTCTACGGTTTGCACCGATTGGTCCGCTTCTTGTTCCCCGAGAAAGCCCGTCAGTTGTTCAGATCGAGCGCACCTGCTTCGACGAGTGTGTTGCCAGATTTGACGCCGTTTGGCACAAAGCTATTTCCTCGTCTTCTGAGCTACTTCGAGAAAGGAAAGCATCTAGCCGAGGTTCAAGTTACGGAACTCAAGACCACAGAGCAGTTGCCGTCATCTGTTTTTGAGCCGGCAGTCGGAGCGGTCGCAAAGCCGGGCTATTGGAGTCCCGGCGGCGGGCACTATCCACCGTCGGCGCTACTAGGCGTGAGGGGTTCCACCGCCAGTTTGATCCTGGCAACGCTGTTCATCGCCGCCGCGGCGATCTTCCTGCAGGCACGAGCGCGGAGCGAAGTCTTCCCGCCTCGTCTCGCCTTGGCACAGTTTCCCATCCAATTAGGCAACTGGACCGGGACCAACGTCGCCATCGACAAGGAAGTCCTCGACGTACTCGGGCCCGGCGACTTTCTGCTACGCGTCTATCAGGACCAGGGAAAAAACCGCTACCTCGATCTGTTCGTCGCCTACTTCCGCAGCCAGCGCGCGGGCGACACAATCCACTCTCCGAAAAACTGCCTGCCGGGGGCGGGCTGGACGCAGATCGAGTCCCGCCGCATCACCATTTCCCGGCCCGGTCACCAGCCCTTTCCCGCCACCCGCTACGTCATCGCCAAGGGAGATGCGCGGCAGGTCGTTCTCTACTGGTACTGGGCTCACGACCGCGGAGTCGCCAGTGAGTACTGGGCCAAGTTCTACCTGGTCGCCGACTCCATCAAGATGACCCGCAGCGACGGTGCCCTCGTGCGCATCACCACTCCGATGTTCCCCGGCGAGACTGCCGACGCTGCGCAGCAGCAGCTTCTTTCTTTTACGGCTGAGGTGATCCCGCTGCTCGATGACTACATCCCGCGTTGAGGCTGCCGAGGACTGTGTTAGGAAGTCACCAGACCGGTTGGAGTAGGATATGACACGGGAAATATCTTCGGAAACTATTGTCGGGCTGAGCATCACAAGGAGTTGCTAATGAATCGCAGACGACTATTGTTTATTGCAATTGCGGCTCTGGCAGTCGGCAGTCTCGTCAGCTTGAAGGTCTATCGCATGCTGCGAGCGCAAAGTGGGCCGGCACAGGTTTTTGTAGATGTCGTGGTGGCGGCTCACGATATTCCAGTCGGCGCGAAGATTGAGGATCGTGATCTGAAGGTTGCGAAGCTCCCGCCCGAGGATCTGGCGGCGGATGTGTTCCACGCCAAGCGGCATGCGGTTGGCCGCGGGGTCGTGCTGCCCATCGGGAAAGGGGACTTGGTCCTACCCTACAAACTAGCGGCAGAAGACGGCGGGTCAGTACCGTCATCCCTGATTCCGACGGGTATGCGCGCCGTTGCAGTCAACGTGAACGAGGTCACGGGTGTGGCGGGCTTTGTTGCGCCGGGCACGCGGGTCGACGTGTTGGCAACAATCAATCTCAGCGGCTCGAACGAACCGCGCACCGTGACGATTTTGCAAAATATGAAGGTACTCGCAGCTGATCAGAATCTTGACCATGGCACGGGTGGCCCGGCGCACGTGGTGACGCTACTTGCTTTACCGGAAGACGCCGAAAAGCTGGCACTGGCTACGCATGAGGGTCACATCCAACTAATTCTGCGCAACGCGGTCGACATGACAGAAGAGACGCCGCCATCCGTTGGGAACAAGAACTTGTACGGAGGTACAGACGCAACCCCAAGAATGACGCGAGGAAAACGCGCTGCGCAACCGCTGCCCGAGCTTCCCAAGTGCGATGAGATAGAGATTCTTAACGGATCCCAGAGAGAGACTATTAAGGTAAAATCCGAGATTCCGTGTAGAGCATAGACCCGGAGCGCCGGAGGAGCATCATGCCGCCGTCGGATTCACATAGCGCGCACCGTTTCATCGCTTCCGACGTGACGCCGGAAACAGCGTCACGCACACGGCGGCGAGATCCCGTATTGCCAAAGACTGCAGCAGGTGCCATGCCCGAGCTTTCAGTCGTTATCGTCGCCACTGACCATGAGCAGAGCGCAGTGCTCCGGGCCCTGGTGGACGGCACCGGCATAGCCCGCACTGTGCTTACCTGCGCCAACTATCCCGGGGCGGCGTCTGATCCTGTGATGATTCACGTGCGTGCTGCGAACCCGGTTGTCATCCTTGTCGATATTCCGGCGGACAATCCGCCGTCGGCTATGCGTGCCATTGAACTTTTCCGCGGGGACCTCCCAGACTCGGCAGTGTTCGCCGTCGGAAGTCTCCATCAGCCTCAGGTCATCGTCAATGCCATGCGGGCTGGAGCCCGCGAATTCATTGAACGCCCCACCACAGCAGACGACCTTCTAGAGGCCTTCGGTCGCCTCCCCATCCCCGCCCGCGAATTCATCGAACGTCCCACGCCCACCACGGATCCGCTGGAAGCCGTCGTTAGCCTCACCATCCCTCAGCATCGCAATGTTCAAGATCAAGGTCAGCGCGGGAAGGTATTCGCCGTCGCCAATGCCATCCCAGTCGTCAATGCCGCCCCGGACGAACCACGAAAATGCCGCCCACGAAGACAACGTGCAAAAAGAGACTTCGGGCCCTTGATTGGTTTATGCCTGATAATCCTGGCTTGGTTCCCACCCTTGTTGGTCTTAGTCTTAGGGACCTCGCTCGTCGTGTACGTCCTCTACCGCTTTATTTGTGCAGTGAACAGTCTAGTTTGGAGCCCAGAAAATGACACCGGCAATAGCACCGCAAACTGCTGTTGAGTACCATTTTCGGTGTTTCTGTGGCGCAACCATCGTAGCGACCGAAAAGACGGTGACCTGTGCCAATTGTGGCAAAGAGCTCCGCATTCGCCGGTTTAAGAGACAACACTGGAAAATAGCTCCGCCCCAAAGACCTCACCGTAAACTGCAGGTCGAAGACCTTAGCGCGCTGATGAATCGCATTGTGCCTTACCTTTTGTTGTTGGGGTTCTGCTTGCTCTGCGTGTACTACCTGGAAGAGTACGTGTTAGGACTTGCTGAATAGCTAAAGGGTCGGTCGGAGGTGTCGACATGGCATCGGAAATCTCGGTTGAGCGACAATTCCGTTTTCGCTGTTCGTGTGGGGCAACCACGGTATCGGGCGAAAGGAAGGTCACCTGCACTGGCTGTGGGGACACGCTCGGGGTTCGCCGGGTTAGGAGACACCGACAACACCGGCGGGACTCAGTTGCGTACTACGGCAGTTTCGATCCGATTCGTCGGGCTGAGAGTCACAGACAACAACCGAGCACAACTGCCGCCACTCCGATCAGTCCTAGCTGGACAATCCCGGTTCGCCGGGTTGAGAAGCGCAGACAAAGCCCGAATACAGAGGGCGTACGCCCTGGGATCACGTCAAGACTCCGCGCGTGGTTGAGGAGCGCACTAGCCTACTGCGGTGAGGTCTTCAAGGTTAGGTATGCCGAGACGCAGCTACAGCACACGAACACAGTGCTGCACGTGGAAACTCAAGGGGTGCGCGATATTCCAGAAGAACCACGTGCGCTACCTGTAATCAACGGGTCGGCAAGGATGCCACTGCGTGCAGGAGTGCACGTCAAGGTCGGACCGACTCGTCCGGACGGCAAGCCGCATCCTCAAGCAGGCAAGACAGGCAGGATTACGAGATTTACAAACAGCTACACTGATCCGTACTGGCTCGGGCTACCGAGTGCAATGATAAAACTTGACTCAGGGATCTGGCCTCGAAGATTCATCTGGGTTTCCCTGCAATGTTTGGAAGTGCTGCCCGAAAGCGCGCGCGATGCGGATTCATGAACCGCAGAATCCAGGCGGCAACCCTCCCGACCTTAACGTCGAGCAAGTCGAGCAAAGCCTCCGTTGTTCGTGCTCTGCCAGAGGGGTAAGATGGGAGAGCCACTTATGTTTAAACTTGGGTTCCTCAGTGTTCCCCTCGCTTTGGCTCTTCTTTGTCCTTCTGTCCCCGGTCTTGCTCAATCATCTGCCAAGAAGGACGCAGCCAGTCAGGATTTCTCGAAGGAGGGCGCGGTCATCGAGCAAATGACCAGCAGCGTGGTCTTCCAAAACGATGGCACCTCTGTTCGTGAGCAGCACGCCCGAGTACGAGTCCAATCCGACGCCGGAGTGCAACAGTACGGCCTTCTGCGCTTTCCCTACCAGGCATCCGTCGAAACTGTCGAGATTCCGAATGTCCGAGTCACCGACTCGAGCGGTTCGGTAGTCGCGACGCCTCCGGATTCTATTCAGGACGTAACTTCGGAAATCTATCGTGAGGTTCCCTTTTACAGCGACTTACGCGAGAAGCATGTCGCGGTCAAGGGACTCGAACCTGGCGGTACGTTGGAGTATTCGGTCCGGTGGAAGTCAGAAAAGCCGCTCGCCAAGGGACAGTTCTGGTTCAGCTACCAGTTCACAAAGATCGTGGTTGTTCTCGACGAGCAACTGGAGATCAGCGTTCCGCGTGAACGCCAGGTGAACCTCAAGAGTCAGACCGTCCAGCCGACGACGCGTGAGGAGAACGGCCGCCGTATCTATAAATGGAAAACATCGAATCTCGAAAGCCAGAGCGCGGAGAAACAAAAAGAAGTTCAGAGCTACGACGCTGTCCGCGGATTGCTCTCGCCGCCGGATGTTTTGATCAGCAGTTTTCGTACCTGGGACGATGTGGGGCGATGGTATGACAATCTGCAGCAAGAGAAAATCCAGCCCTCGCCGGAGCTAAAAGCCAAGGCGGAAGAACTGACCAAAGGCCTGTCCGATGACGATGCTAAACTACGCGCCATTTACAACTATGTCAGCCTACGTTACCGCTACGTCGCGATTGCTTTTGGCATCGGACGCTATCAGCCCCATGACGCCGCCGAAATTCTTGGAAACCAATATGGCGATTGCAAAGACAAGCACACCTTGCTGGCTGCATTGCTGAAAGTCGTCGGGATCCGGGCGTACCCAGCGTTAATCAATAGTCAGATGGCAGTGGACGCCGACGTGCCGTCGCCCGGACAGTTTGACCACGTGATCAGCGTCGTACCGAAGGGGAGCACACTGTTCTGGATGGATACGACCCCTGAAGTCACGCCGATCGGAGATCTGGTCTATCGTCTCCGCGGAAAGCCTGCTCTGGTTATCACGCCAGACAAAGTTGCCTTTCAGACCACGCCCGCCAATCGTCCCGCCGCCAACCGGGATGTCTACACCATTACCGCCAAACTCGACTCGGACGGAACGCTGGAAGCGCATCAAGAGTGGAAGCAGAGCGGCGATAACGAACTTTATTTCCGCTATGCTTTTCGCCGGGCGCCCGAGTCGCAGTGGAAGGACCTACTCCAGCGGAGTTCTTATGCAGCGCATCTGGGGGCAACCATCGGCAAGGTACAAGCCAGTCCGCCAGAGAGGACGGAAGAAACCTTTACCGTAGCCTATGACTACACCTTGAAAGATTTTGCCGGCGGTGACAAGCACAGATTCGTGCTTCCGATTCCACTGAGTCTTCCGTCCGTCAAAGATGAGGACCTGAGGCGCACTACACCTCTCTGGCTCGGCTATGCCGGTGAGTCGGACTACGAATCCCAGATCGAGTTGCCCAAGGGATGGTCTGTCACACCGTCGCTTCCGCTCGACCTGAAAGAAACGTTCGCCGAGTTTTCAGGAACTTCGGAGGTCCATGAAGGCGTGCTAATAACCAAGCGGCATCTGCTGCTCAAATCGAGCTTCGCTACGCCGGATCAGCTAACAAGCTACCAGACATTTCAGAAGGCGATTTCGGACTATTACCGCACCTACATTTTCCTCTACACATCTACCGGGATTGCGGCGGCCAGCCCTGCTGCCACGCCCGCACAGGGGCCTGCCCGCGTAAGGACTGCAGACCACTGGGCCGACGAAACCTTGCGAGGGACGAAAGCCGACGCCGAGAAGCCTCCTGATGCCATCGTCCAGAACCTCGTTGAGATCGGCGAACATTATTTCGATGAGGGCAAGTATGCTGATGCGGTGATTCAGTATTCCAAAGCCATTCAGCTCGACTCGCGCTCCGCTCAGGCACACTACCAGCTTAGCCAGGCCTATCTCAAGCTGAAGGACACCAACCGCGCCTTCCAGGAATTAACCCGCACCGTCGATCTCGCTCCCGATAACTATCGCGCCCACACGGATCTCGCTAACCTTCTAGACACGGTAAGGAATCCCGACGGTACTCCGGTTGAGGAAACCATCGAGCAGGCAAAGGTTCATCTCGACATTCTCCGCGAGAAGCAGCCCAATAACCCGGAAACCCACGAGGCCTGGGCCAACTACAACGCGGCGCAGAACAATTTCGCCGCCGCCATGCAAGAGATGCAGCAGGCCATAGCCGCCGACCCCAACCGCTCCGACTCCTACCTGCTGCTCGCACTTTTTCAACTTCGCTCCAACCTTCCCGTCGATGCCGAGAAGAATTTCAAGAAGGCAACCGAGGTCGATCCTAAAGCCATGAACGCTCAACTGGCCCTCGGTGGCTTCTATCAGTCGCGCAACCGCCTGCCTGAAGCCGAACAGCAGTTCAAGCACGCCATCGAGGTGGATCCGCAAAACCCGGCACCCCGTGCTGCCTTCGTTCGCCTGCTTATGCAGGAAGGCAAGAAGGCCGAGACCGAAACATTCCTGCAGCAGACCAAGAAGGATCTCTCCGATAGCCCGGAGGGCTATCGCATGCTCGGCGATTTTTACGCTACCTGGGATCTCGATAAAGCTGCTGCCGAATACGGTTCACTCTATAAAGATCATCCCAAAGATCTTCAGGTCAAAAAGAACTACATCCAACTTCTGATTCTGAAGAGCCGCCTCGACGAGGCCACCAAACTCGACAACGAGATCCTAAAGGCTAACCCCCACGACGTGGAAGGACTCGTTTACAAGGCCCAAGTGCAGCTTCGTCGGAATGATGCTAACGGCGCCGTTGATTCGCTGCAGAGCGCGCTCCTTAACGATCCTGACAATGCCACCGCTCATTACCAGCTGGGACTCGCCTTCGCCCAACAGCACAATGACGCCAGGGCAGAGTCGGAGTGGCGCGAGGCTGTCCGCCTCCGTCCTGACCTCGCCGATGCGCTACGCGCTCTGGCTGCCGTGGAAGTGCGCCGTGGCGATGTGGATGCCGTGCTCCAATCCGCGCAGCAGATCATTACCGCTCAGCCCTATTCAGCGGACGGCTTCATTCTCAAAGGAATTGCGGACCTCGCACGCCTGAGATATAGCGACGCTCAGCAGGACGCCGAGCAAGCTATGCAGAGGGCTCCGCAGAGTGCTGCACCCTACGTCCAGTTGGGGAACATCCAACTCGCTCAGAAGCACTACGCCGAGGCCGAGAAGTTCTATCAGCAGGCGCTCGATAAGGAGCCTTCCTCCGTCGAGGGTCTGAGCGGCCTGATGAACACTTATTTCGCGCAAAAACAGTATGACCAGGCCATCGCCGCGGCCAACGCTCAAATCGCCAAGTCCCCCAATAACTCCAACTTCTACGACCTGCTCGGCGCCGCGCTCTTCAACGGCAAGAAAGACTTGCCCGGCGCCGAAGCCGCTCTGCGCAAAGCTATCGAACTCGACAAGAACAACTCCGATGCCATCGAAAAACTCGGCAAAGTGCAAGTGCAGGAGGGCGCCGCGGACAAGGCTCTCGTTCTCTACCAGCAATCCATCAAAGACAATCCGCGACAGGTCACGTTCTACATTCTTTCCGGTGAGTTGTACGAAGAGAAGAGAGACTGGGATCATGCCAAAGCCATGTACCGGCAAGCTCTGAGCATTTCACCCGATGACCCCTTGGCTTCCAACAATCTAGCCTCAGTGATGCTCGATCAAGGTGGGGATGTAGACGTTGCCATGGGCCTGGCGCAAACCGCGCGTCGCGGCATGCCGGACTCGCCCAACGCTGCTGACACTCTTGGCTGGGCTTACTATCAAAAAGGTATCTACGGGTCCGCCATCAGTCAGTTTCAGGAAGCGCTGCGTCTGGGCGAAAAGCGCGGCGACCCCGACGACGCGGACGTCCACTACCATCTCGGACTGGCCTATCAGAAAACCAACCAGAACGCGCTGGCCCGCGAGCAGTTGGAGAAAGCCATAGCGCTGCGGCCCGACCATGCTGACGCGCTCAAAGCATTGGCCGAACTGGGAGATTAAAGTGCGCTTCTTTGGCGTTCATGTGTGGGTGCTTAGAAACATGTTTCACTCGGTTGCTGGGTTTAGGAGGCGCTCATATCCCGGGTGAAATACTGTGGGAGAGGAATCGTGGCTGCAACGACCATTCAAGTTGCGCAGGATAGCTAAGATTCAAGCGGAGGAATGGTGGCTTTTCACGTAGTGAACTTACACGGCTAGCTAGGCGATCTTGCAAGAGAATCTCACGGCGTCTTGCAGGTCATACAGCGGCACCAAGGCCCCGAAGGTGGGGGCGCGCGTGTCCCTTGGGCACATGCCTACTACCCAGTCGTATACAAAAGTAAACTCCAACTACTCACTACTCACTGACAGATATATGTGTGCTGTGTAGTTAGTCCATCTGGTCACTTTATCCGCGATGTCCGGTTTGCCTCCAGTTTTGTCTGGTAGGCCACCCAGCATCAGCCCCGGCTACTCAGTACCTACGCCGGCGGTCGAATCGGCGGTACCTTCACCCGGCGGTGTCCGGCTGCCCCACCCTCTGCCAGACCCATTGACCGTTGACCCGTCTGGACGCAAATCCCCCCGACTTCATGTCCCGGGAGACCTGGCACTGAGCCGCGCGCGATTCCTTGTCCAGCCCCAGGCGTCGGTAAACCTCAACTGCCGGGACTGAATCCGGAAATCGCCTGATCTCCTTATTAATAAACGTTGTGAACTTACAGTCGACCGGTTCCACTCATTTACATCGTAGATTCAGGAGTGACAGTGACACTATCAGTATGATGTGGGGGGAGTGGAGAGAGAGGAGAGAGGCTACTGCTCCACTCCCTTCCTGCCGGGTCGACTCCACCGTTCCTGACTCTCTCCCATACAGCCCACCGTCTCCCCCGCCTGGCGACAAACCCAGCCGCCTTCATGACACGGGACGCCGCTTTCTTGTCGCCCGGCTTCCCGCAGTCCAGCCCCAGCCGGTCGTAGACCTCGGTTGACGTCATCGTCTCCGGGAACTCCCGGGCGAGTTTCACCCGCCGTTGCCAGTCGGATTCTGGTGACCTCTTGATGACCAGTCCGGTCGACATCCTCGGTCGAATGGGCGGTGGATTGCCCCGCTTTAGGTCAGGGTTACTGATTATCGACTGAATCTTGTCCTTCAAGTCAGACAGTCGCCAGCCGTTTGGGTCATCATCTCTGATGTCACCATAGTCTGCGACGTACTGCGCCAGCATTTCGGCAGGAAGCCTGTCCTTTGCCACACCAGAGTTGCTCAGTGTTCGGGCCTTACTGACCAGGTACCTATACTTGTCTGCCCTCGTGTGCTCGTCATAGCCAGTGCTCCTACGGCGCTCTACGGCTTCCTCTGCAGCAACCTGTTTTAGGACCGCCTTGAGTTCCGCATTCTTTCTGCGAGATTCCTCGGCCTTCCCAGCCAGGAGTCGCCTGCCATCCGCGACGAGCCAATCAGCAAGCCAATCAGGACAGTCAGCAATTGGCAATCCATTTCCTCTACGGACCTCTCCCGTGTCCGGCCTCACACATCCCTCGCTGACGACTTGAAGAGCAGGAACGCCGGTCCCAATGAGGTCGTATTCACCAGCGAAGACGTTCTTTTTGAAGATCGAGCAAGAGTAGGGCGTATGCCGAAAAAAAAATGTGGCGCTTATGAAGTGCAGTCTCCGGTTTGGTCAATACGGTGTAAGTGTCTGGCAAGGCTTTGCCCGTCATCTGCTCCATGCGCTCAATGACGCCTAGGGCATCGATGTCAATCGCAAAGGGCGCTCCGACGTTCCGCCTCATGACGAGCCCGACGTCGCAAGTCGGATACTCCTTGGCCGCAGTCAGTATTTCTGTCTCCGTCGTCAGCGGGTGCTTGTTCCACGCAGGGAGGAACGGTCGCTTGTCACGAAGCGGCGTGACTGCGAATCCGCGTGCGCGTGCCGCCATTGCGATTCTTAGGAAGTAGGTATCGGTTTTCATTCCTTCATCATTCATGGGATTCCTCCAACGGTGCATCTCGCGGTCGGGCATCTCAGCCCGATTGTTCTAATGTCCTGCCGCTGCGGAGTACGCTTTGACACTTTGACAGTGACGTACTCATCAGGTTGTGGGTCGGCATCATCGTCGTCGCCGTCACGGGAGTTGGTGCCGGACCAAGTCGAACACCGCTCTGCCCGCTGCGGATGTTCGTCCCCAGTGATGGGGTGGAGTCGGGGGCGAGGAAGGCGACCAAACCTTCGGGCAGCCCCGAAACTTGGTTAGACCACTTCGCCTTCGTAGTGCCCTTCAGGTTCAGGCTCACAATAGCAATCAGAGAAACGGCTAAAGCATTCTCTGCAGCGGTTGTTGAGGTCGTCATCACTCTCAGGGTCACAGTCAAACACGCCGCCCTTGTCTTTCTGTTCCGCCTGTTCAAGGAAGTCGGCTGCTGCTTCTAAACTATCGGGCTGCTCGCCTGTTGGTTGGGATTCATATTTGACAGCCTCTTCAGGTGTCACCTTACGTACGATAATCCCCGTCGTTGGTTGTACTTCTTTGTCTATTTCAAGCCATTGATTCATAGAGTCCTCCTCTTGCCCGACTTCACGGGCGTGCAGTGGATGCCGTCGACGTGGGCATCCGTTTCACGTATGGGTACGTCTCTCGTTTTGAGTCTCGTACTTGCTCGACTCTTTAGTTAGACTACTGTCAAGCACGTTCGGGGTGAAGAAACTATCTCTATGAGACTCGCAAACAGGAAAGCAAAGTTTGGCCGGGAGGCAGGACTGAACGCGCTCGAGAGCTTCGCAAACCTTGGCGAGATTCGCGAAGACTGGAAGCGCTTTCACCTAAAATGGCCGGACTTTTTCCCGAAACAGCTGACTGAATGGTTTTATAAATTCGCGGAATACTGGGCTGCTGAGTTCCGGGACTATCCTGAGGTGAAACAATTCTTGAAGCCTCCTCTTCTTTTTTATCGGGATGGCCTCAGAAGGGTGTGGATCGGCAAGGATCAGAAGGGGGTGTTTTTGAAGTTGTTGCTGGGCTTTGAACAGGACGTGAAAAATGAAATCGAATTAGGTAGGTCTGGTCTATACCTGCCCAGTCGTTTTTACACTCCCGAGGACAAACGCAACATGAAATTGGGTTCGTTCATTCCTGGGCAACCCGCCGATGAGTCTAAGCAAACGACGGTTGCTGGCTTACCATCCGGCAAACCCCTCGTGAATGGCGTCACGGGCGAAATCACCTGGGAGTTCGGGTGCACGCTCCAACAATCCGTATACGAACTGATGCAGCAACGCTGGAGGGCGATGGTCTGTCCAGAATGCGGGAAGTTCTTCCTGGCGGACAAGACGAGGCAAGTTTATTGTTCATCGGCCTGCTTCGGCGAAATGAAACGAAAACGGGCGCTTGACTATTGGAATCGCAAAGGTAGTGACGCGCGGGATAAGAGAAGAGAGCAGAAGAGCGCGTCCAAGACACACGGCCGCGAAAAATGACAAGGCGTGTAAGCGTACAGAATCAGTGAGAGCGGCCACCAGTTCATGCATGCAGACTTGACACGCGGAGTGAGCAGCAGGTCAGCAGGCCGAATATGGGACCCAGTGCGTTGTGCTCCTATCACGCAGGCCAGAAGGGAGGACCCAGGAGAAAATGTACAACCTAACAATTTTTAAAAATACCAACCCGGCATGTCGCATTTCTTGGCGTTTTCCAAAAGACCTTGCGCGCCATAGAATCCCAGAAATTTGAATCGTCGGCGGCCAGGCCAAACCTGGCCACCGTCAGCGAAGGGTGGGTGGGGGTGAGGCCGGGGTGCCTCTTCTCGTAAGTACCGACCCCCTGTCTCGGTACCCTGCGCGTACTTCTCCGCAGGAGTGACAGTGACACTACCAGTATGATGTGGGAGGAGAGGAGGGAGGGGTGTCTTCCCCCTGAGTCCCGGTTTCGAAGTTTCGAAGCCCGGGACTGTATGGTAAACAAGTCATGAGTCACGAGTTACAACGTAACAAGCAGGAAGCCTACGTTTTATATATTAAGTAAACGAATTCCGACCACTGAACCCGCTTGTCGCCTAATAACCACGGCCCCACCGGCCACCTTAGGGGCGCATTCACCCCGACACCCCTAACCACCACATAATGTCACATAGACGTCATATAACGCCCTTTTAGCCCCATTCCTGAGGATACGAGTCTCACATGAGGCGAGTACTCTCTTTGAATGAATGAGTTAGGCGGTATTTGAATTGCACCAAAATGTACGCTTCAGTACCTTAGAATCGGCCAAACTTTGACCAGGCCAAGCGGGATTGGCAAAACTGGACCCCATGGGGACACCCGGGGCGTACCCCTATCTCTGCTCAGTGACCCCCTATCTCATTGCAGTTCTGTAACTTACAGTCCAGTGATCTCGACCTGTTCGGGCGAGCTAGGCGTGGACTTAACGCTGGCCCGTTAGCATTCTGGGCCGTACCGGGACGATATGCAACTTTCGCTTTTATTTCGGGGCGAACGTACGACGTAGACAGGTCGACTACATTCAAGCCATTGATAACACGACAGATAGGTCAGAGGTTGTCATTTCCCTATTTTGACAACCAGCTGGGCGGCCGGCAGAATGGCCGCTGATGGTGCGGTTTCACGTCCATAATCGCTTCGCCGGCTTGGGGGGCTTCCGGCGTAGCCAAAATCACCGGTTACGTCTTTATCACCTTACCCATCAACTGCTCGAAGGCCGGATACCCATGGAGCGGCAGCAGGTCCGGGTGCATCTTCAGCCAGATGTAATTGGTGTAACCGTTCTGGATCGCCAGCTCCAGTTGCTCGACCGCTTCTTTCTTCTCGTCGAGAAGGCTGAGCACAAAAGCCGCCTCCAGATGAAGCTGGGGCGCTTTTGCCATGGCCTGGTGCAGCATTTGCCGGGCTTGATCGGTCTCCCCAAGGCGTGCGGAGGCTGCGGCCAGCTCGAGTTGTGTGCCTGGCTCATGCAACGTCTTTTTTTCGTGCGTTTCCACCTCGTGGCGAAAGCGGGTGAAAGACTCGCGCGCTTTCTGGCGATCTCCCATTCGCTCATATACCACGCCCATGTCATAAAACACCGAGGTTTCGCCCGGATCCACCTTCTGAATCTGCTGTAGCGTTTCGATTGCCTGATGGTAGTGGCCTTGCACACGGTGTGTGTGCGCCAGGCGGTAGCGCGACAATGTCGCCTGCGGATTGGCCGCTACCGCCTTCTCGAACGCAGCTTGCGCCTGTGGAAGATCGTTCTTCGCAAAGTACGACCAGCCTAGACAGTCCTGCGCCCAGCCGTTTCCGGGATCAAGTTGCAGGATCTTCTGACACACGGGCAGAGCCGAGGCGACGTCGCCCATCTGGTACAGGTAGGTTCCCCCCACATTCGCGTATGCGAGAACGAATCTCGGATCGATCCGGATTGCTTCTTTGTACTCTGCAAGCGCCTCCGGCACGCGCCCCATCTGAAGGTATGTCCGCCCCAGGTTCACGTGAGTGACAGAGTCGTCGGGGTACAGCGCGATTAGGGTTTTCAGGTATCCGATTGCTCGTTCCGGATTCTTTTCCACCGCCCGGGCATGAAATGCCAGGATGCCGTATTTCTCCCGGTCGGTAAGTCCGTCCACATTCTTTACCGCCCCACTGAGCAGGCGTTTACCCTCTTCGCCATCAAAATGTGGGAGGCCATATGCGGCTTGCTCCACATTTATCATGCCCAGGGAAGCGCGGGCCGCGGTGAAGTTGGGATCAATGCGCAGTGCGTTTTCGAAATAGACCTGCGCCTCGTCCCATTGGAGCGCCAAGGCCCTTTCCTCTCCCATTGAGTACTGCCGCAGGGCTTCCAGAGACTGCGTGGTCACCGAGCTGAGGCGCTTGCTTTGCGAGACAGTCTGCAAGGACTCCCCCAGATCCTCGCGAATCGAGGCGGAAAGTGTGTCTACCGCATCGAGCACTTTGTTCTTGCCGTTGGCCTTCACAAACTCGGTCTTTACGTTCTTGCCCGAGGCCACGTCGCGGATGCTGGCTGCTACCCGGTAGGTTTCTCCGATGCCGCTGATGCTCGGCAGAACGATCACCTTCAGTCCTTCCCGCACGGCGATCTCTTGCGCCAGCGGTTCGTCGATCCGGTCCACACCGGGCTTCTTCATACGCTTCAGCGCCTCGGTGATGCGCAGTCGCGAGTAGATATTAGCGTAGCTCGACTGGCCCAGGCTGGTCGTGAACGCCGTCGTCAGCGACTTGTCGAACACCGGATCGCCCGTCTGGTTCTCAAAATCGCTGATCAGCACGAAATCTCGCGCCCCAAAAGCCAGGGCCGGGGTCCGGCCGGACAGCCAGACCATGCCTACCAGAGCTGCCAGAATGAACGCGGCCGCGACCTGCACCGCGCGATACTGCCGTCCCATGCGCCACTTCAGCCATCCGAGCCATTGCATTGCCGCTGCAGGAGTTACCGCGTCGCTTGGATCCGCCAGCGCTTGCAGATCAGCTAGCAACCCGCGCGCGCTCTGCTGTCGACGCGCCGGATTCTTGTCCAGCGCCTTGCCGATCACCGCCTCCAGCGCGAGCGATACCTTGGAGTTAACCTTCCCGACACGCGTTGGTTCGCGGTGAAAGATAGCGTCGACCAACTCCCCGCTCTGAGCGCCATGGAACACACGCTGCCCTGTTACCATCTCGTAAAGCACGGCTCCGGCGCCGTAAATGTCTGTCCGAGCATCGCAGGCCTGTCCCCGCAACTGTTCGGGCGCCATGTACGGCAGCGTGCCCGCGACGGCTTGACTTTCACCCAGGGACTGCGTCGATTCCGTCCCGCTGAACGGCCCCACCAGCTTCGCCAGCCCGAAGTCCAGGATCTTCACCCGCCCGTCAGCCGTCACCCGCACGTTGCCCGGCTTCAGATCGCGGTGAATTACCCCTTGCTCATGCGCCGCCGCGAGCCCTTCGGCCAGTTGCACTCCCAGCCGGAGGACTTCCTTTTCCGGCAGCGGTCCGGCAGCCACCTTCTCGCTGAGTGTGATCCCGGGGATGTATTCCATCACCAAGAAGTCCACTCCCCGCTGAGTGTCGAAG
>Ga0181532_10002464_pt1 | contig 17288 bp, 20 predicted proteins | sample PEATcosm2014_Bin_33_FD_119768 | JGI IMG/M metagenome (GOLD analysis project Ga0181532, IMG submission 119768) | Peatland microbial communities from MTU Mesocosm Facility, Houghton, MI, USA - PEATcosm2014_Bin11_30_metaG | ecosystem: Environmental > Terrestrial > Soil > Wetlands > Peat | place...
CTCTTCAATGAACTCGATCCCAGCAGATTCAAAAGCATGCCGTATCGCTGCTTCGTTGGCGAGCGTGACTGGAATTTCCCCGTCGACAACCTCGACCCGACGAATTGTTGCGACTCCCACTTTGGATGCCGCGGCCAAGTCGAGGGCTGTCCATCGCAGCATAGCGCGAGCCGCACGCATCTGGGCACTTGAGATTTTTCCTGCCATTGCTATTGATCTGTTTTATACAATATGATCTAATCTACATCCGGCTAATCCAGATCGAGAGACAACGCAACTTACTCTCGGTCCCTAAAAACGGAGAGGGTTTAATGACCGCGACGCTGTGGACAGAATCAAAGGTGGACCGCCGGTATTTCGTTGGCGGTTCCGACGCCCGCATCATCATGGGCGATGACGAGGCCGCCCTCGTTCGCCTCTGGCGGGAAAAGCGCGGCGAGGTCGAGCCCGAGGACCTCTCCGCCAACCTCATCGTCCAGCTCGGGGTGGTCACCGAACCCCTCAACCGCCACTGGTTCGAACGCAATACCGGCCAAATCCTCACCAGCGTCCAGCGCCGGGTGCAGCATCCGGTCGTCCGCTGGATGGCCGCTACCCTCGACGGCATGGTCGAAGCCACTGGAGCGGTTTTTGAGGCCAAATTCATGCTGCCGTGGTCGTTCACCGAAGAGGGGGCGGCCGAAAAATACATGCCCCAGCTGCAGCACAACATGTGGGTCACCAACGCTAAGCTGTCGGTGCTCTCGATCATCACTGGCGGCGGCAAATGGGTCGAGATCGGCGTCTCAGCGGATGCGCTCTACCAGCACCTCCTACTGACTGCAGAGAAGAAGTTCTGGCGGTGTGTTGAGAATGGGGAGACCCCTCGCCTATTCGGCGTTGAGCCGCCACGGCCGCGGATCGAGGCGGTGCGGATCGTGGACATGAGCGCGTCCAACTCCTGGGCGGAATTCGCGGGCGTGTTCCGCTCAACCCGCTCGGCCTTCCTCGAGCACGAGAGGGCCAAGGTCGAGCTCAAGGGGCTGATGCCCGAGGACGCCAAGGAGGCGATCGGCCACGGGGTTCGAGCCAAGCGCTCCAAATCCGGCGCTGTCAGCTTCGATCTGCTCGAGGTGGAGAGGAGCAGCCATGCAGCGCTCCAGTGAGACGATCGGGGCGATTGCTGCCGCGCTCGCGAAGGCACAGGGCGAACTTGCAAACCCGGAGAAATCGCTGACGGCGACGATTCGGTCACCGTTCCCGCGCGAAGGAGACCGGACGTTTCGCTACGCGCCGCTATCAACGAGGCTCGACATTGTCCGCAAGTCGCTCGGCCGGCACGAGATCGCCACCGTGCAGACGACCGCGATCGACAACGACGCCGGACTGATTCGTCTAACCACGATTCTCGCCCATTCATCTGGCGAATGGATGTCGTCAGATTGGCCGGTCTGTGCCATCACCGAAACCGCGGCGCCGCATCGCATGGGAGCGGCACTCACCTATGCCCGCCGCTATGCCCTTTTCACCCTGGTCGGGATTACCGGAGAAGACGATCTCGATGCCCCAGATCTGACCGCTCCGACGGTACCGGATTCAAAACCTGAGACACCGGTTACCTCGAACAAGGTCGCGGGAATAAATGGCGGGCCGCGAGCAGGAGCGACATCGATCCGGCGAAATGGAAAGGCCCATACGATTACCATAAAACCTGTGCTCGACCCGGCCGGATCGGCGGCGTTGCGCGATCAGCTTCTGACCGACGTGGATCGCCTGAGCTCCGCCGATGCCGCCGCCACGTGGGCGCACAGGATCATGGCGGCAAAAAACAGCCTGGCGGCAGCCGATGCGCGGCACGTCGAGGACGCATTTGCGACAAAATTGGCAACGCTCGGAAGCAGCGACGGAGCGGTGATCAACGCGCCCTTATCGTCCTCTGAACCCGGGCAACCTCGTTTGCCGCAAAATCCCCGCGCAGCAGAGCCGAGCGAAGTGTCCGTCTCCAACCGCGTCGACAAGAGCCTGCTCGCGTTATCGGAGCCGCGTCGGTTTCGGGACAAGACCCACTGCAAATTCGTGTCCAAGCAACCCTGTCTGATTTGTGGGCGCCAGCCAGCGGATGCGCATCACCTTCGATTCGCGCAGCACCGTGCGCTGGGGCGCAAGGTGAGCGACGAATTCATCGTCCCGCTGTGCCGCGGCCACCACCGTGAGGTCCATCGCAGTGGCGATGAAGCCGGATGGTGGAAGAAGACCGGTATCGATCCGACCGCCCCCGCCCGCGCGCTGTGGCTGGAGACGCATCCGCTGCCGACGGCTTCGGACAAATCGGGCCTCGAAGACGCGACCTTCCTAGCAGCTGTCGGCACCGGTCAGAGAAGCGGCAAGCGTGATCGGCCGATTGGCAAACGAGGCCCAAAATACAAAACGAAGCCAATTACCGCGGCCGAGCCCCAATGACTTCCTTCAGGCAGATCGAGGCCAACCGCCACAACGCGTGCAAAAGCACCGGTCCCATTACGGAAGCAGGCAAGCAACGCTCGCGCTGCAATGCGGTCCGCCACGGCCTGACCGCCGAGACGGTGATCGGTGCGCTAGAGGATGCGAAAGATTACAAGGCGTTCGAAGCGGCCATCATCGCCGACTATGATGTTCAATCGGCCGTGGAGCGGGAGCTGGTATTGCGTTTAGCCAGCCTGCTGTGGCGACTGCGGCGCGCCACGACAATGGAAACCGGCCTGTTCGACATCCAGGCTGATTGTCTGCGTGAGTTCAGGCAGGGCCGCCAAGCTCAACCAGAGTCGCAGGAAATTATCTATGCAAGGTTCCAGCAGGTTGAGCCTGTCGATGCCGGTCCCGATAAAGCTTCGGAGGGCATCACCAACGGAACGCTAGCACCGTGCAGGTCTGGGCCAGATACCGTTGATCCTGCCGTCGACCTCGCACGTTGCTTTTTGCGTTTGGCCAATCTGCCCACTTATCCACTCGACCGGCTTAGCCGGTATGAAGCAATCCTTTGGCGCCAGACCGGCCAGATTCTGTTTGCTCTCGAAGGATTGGACCGTCGCAAACCACAAAAGAGAGGGCGCCGTTTCCCTATCGGTAGCCGGCAAGACCTGCCGGCCGACGGACGCGACGACTATTGAGCTGCCGGACCGCCCCATCTACGCGATCGATGCAAAGCTCGGCCGGAACGACTCTGATGCCTTCGCGCTGGACGGGCTACGAGGGCTCTTTGTGGTGGCACTTTGCGCGCTCCAGGGGCACCCCTCTGCCGCCAAGCCGGCCAGATGCTTTGTACGCTCGACGCTTTCGAGGGGGACTCAATCCAACCGAAACAGCATGGAGTCACCTGGAGAAATTCTATTGACCAGGAGAACTACTTGTACCATAAACTAGTCACAGTGACTAGAAAGTTAACCAAGATGAAAATGAAAAAATCAACAAAGTCGGGCCTCTCGCGACCTGGCAACCGCTGGCGCCTTCAGGATGCCAAGGCGCGCCTGAGCGAACTGGTGCGCCAAGCCCAACAGCGAGGCCCTCAGCGTGTTACGCTGCACGGCCGGGATGCCGTCGTGGTAGTTTGGGCGGATGAATTCGATCGCATGCGGCGGCCGATTTCCGGTCGCGATATCGTAGCCGCGTTGGCCACGTCCCCGCTCGCTGACGTGAATTTCGAGCGGATGACCATCAAGTCCCCAATACGGGACGTAAACCTGTGAGGGGTTGGCTCCTCCATACCAACGTCGTATCGGAACTCCGGAGACCAAAACCGGCTGCTGCCGTCGCGGAGTTCGTCACCGCTCAACCTGGCGAACTGCTTTTCACCACCGAAGTCACGTTCGGCGAAATCAGGTTTGGAATCGAGCAACTCGAAGATACGGGCCGCCGTGCTGAAATTCATCTATGGCTTGACCGAACGCTCCGGCCGTTGTTCGCCAACCGCGTCCTCGCCATTACCGAGGACGTCATTGTCCGCTGGAAAGCCATGGTAGTCCAAGGACAAAAGCGTGGCCACACCTTTGGACAACCAGACCTCTTCATTGCGGCGATTGCTGCCCTGGAAGACCTCATTGTCGTCACCCGAGACACAGCCGAATTTGTTGCGGCTTCGGCGCCGGCGTTCGATCCGTGGTCGAGTATCTTGCACGCCCATGGAAAAGTAACACCTATCACCGCACCGGCCTCGGCAGACGCTGTTGCCGAAGTCATACGCGACATGAGACGTGGCCGATAATGCTGCGCAGCTTCGGATCACACCAAATCCCGGCATGCGCGCGATAAGCGCACGCAAAAGCCACGATCACAAACGGAACGCAAGAACGGCCCGGCTCTGGGGGCGAAATCCGTTGATCCCGCAACCGACCTCAAGCGTTGCTTGTTGCGTCTGCCCAATCTGCCCACCTATCCGCTCGACCGGCTTAGCCGGTATGAAGCAACCCTGTGGCGGCAAGCCGGCCAGATCCTGTTTGCTCTCGAAGGATTGGATTGTCGCAAACCACAAGAGAGAGGGCGCCGTTTGCGTATCGGTAGTCGGCAACACCTGCTGGCCGACGGGCGCGACGACTATTGAGCCGCCCATCACCCTTGCTGGACGCATGGCCACATGCAATTATGACAATTGACAAGTGACAGGCGACGAAGAATGATACGGTCGTTTAAACATCGTGGGCTCAAAGCCCTCTTTGATGGCAAAACCGCACGAAGGGTGACCCCGGCGCATGTTGAAAAACTTCGCGATATTCTTGCAGTATTGGACCGCAGCCGTGGGCCCAATGAGATGAACCTTCCCGGCTTCCGACTTCATTCGCTTAAGGGAACGCTCACTGGTTTTTGGGCAGTATCGGTTTCCGGAAATTGCCGTGTAACGTTTCGTTTCGACAACGGTGATGCAGTTGACGTGGACTATGTTGATTATCACTAGGGAGGCTGAAATTCATGGCTATGCACGACCCTCCGCACTCGGGTGGTATTGTTCGTCGGCAGTGCCTGGAAGCGCTTGACCTGTCCGTGACCGAAGCGGCGAAAGGACTTGGCGTTACACGTCAGGCCTTGTCCGATCTGATCAATGGGAAGGCTGGGATTTCGATTGATATGGCAATTCGTCTTTCGAAGGCATTCGGCTCAAGCCCTGAGACGTGGCTCGGCTTGCAAATGGCTTATGATCTTTGGCAGGCGCGTGAGCGCGTACGCTCGATAAGGGTTCGGCATTTCAAAGCCGCTTAGCGATCGAGCGGTTTGGCGCTCGTCATCGCAGCGCCTGGAAAAATGCCGCAATATGTGGGGAGCAGGCGCGATCGGTCGACCGCCGTCATCGGCGGCAATAGTCCAATTCCGCCGAGGCTCCTTGGCATTCTGCACTCCGAGGAGCTGCCGCAAGGGCTTTATGGCAGTCCGCGTGCCAATGCGCTGGCGGCGATTGATCGCCGCTACAACCACAATGCTCTCATTGTCGCCGATCTCAGCTACGACCCGACTTATATAAGTCTTGAACGAATCGAGCTTCTCGGCCCGTTTTCGCCCAGCCTTACGCTTGGCCACCTCATCGCCACCGCGCAAATACCGTCGAACTGTGTTGCGCGACCGTCCTGTCAACCGCGACAGACCCCGGATGCTACCCCCGTGCTTCTTCAAAACCACCAATTCCATCTGCTCCTCCGCCTTCAGCATCGGCCCCTCCCTCACGGAGGAACCACCTAATGCGGTGGGTCAGATTCAGGGTGCCGGGCGGGTCAGTTTTCCACTGCCGATGACAATGGTGCTGATGGACGATGGGACGTTCTTCATCGGCGATGAATATGGGCCTTCTTTTCCGCCGCCGGTCGCATCCTCTCGACGGTCATATCGCCAATCTCGCCGCCCAAGCTGCGCAGCGCAACCAACACCTTCAGCATCGCAGCATTCGGGCAGTAACCTTCCCATGCTCCGTCGGCCGGATCACGCGCAAGGTCTCGCACGCACCGTCCGTGACTTTCACACATTGTGCAAAGCCGCTGAAGTTCCCGGAACGCGCAAGGTTCAGCCGCGGCGACTTCGTTCCTATCGAGATTAAGCACAACCATTCGACGCACCAAGAGAACATCGGCTTCGGGACGAGGGCGCAAATCGGACACGTGTTCTTCCTCTTGTTTCCGCCTCTTTCGCATTTAGCCCCGCACTGCCTTGATCTGGAACAATCAGTCAGCAGTGCTGACCCAATGCATAAATGCCGCTCTGCCAGCAAGCTGCTCACCAAGGACGAGGCCCGCCGCACGGCGGCGAACTTCGTCAAGCTGCTGGAGCTGCTGCGGCGGTAAGGCGTAGACTATTTTGAGGAGGAACCGCAGCGGCAAAGCGTCGAGTCAAATGAGCGGATGCGGTCTGCATGGCGGTGCTCCTTCTCCTGACAAGCCCCCGCGCACTCTGAGTGCCGTCTGGGGCGGGAGCGCGGCCGGTCCATCCCATTCGTAACATGAGGTCCTGAGACGGTTGTCGGTCGCTTTCGGAGAAAAGCGGACTCTCGTAAGTCATTCGCCCGGGCGCATTTATGAGTTCACGCCCTAAATAATCAGAATGAGCGGCCGGCGGTTTACTCGGCTCCCCAACGTATTTTCAAAGAAAGTCGAAAATCACGCGCTTTCAGACGCCCGCCTAATGCATTACAACTTCTGCCGTATTGAGACGGCGCTTAAGGTTACCTTTGCAATGACCGTTGGCGTGACTTGTCGGTCTTGTGGAATTGGTTGATATTGTGAATAACGTCTTTGGATTGCTGCCATGTCTGCGTTTGAGTCTGCGTTTACATATACGTCTGCGTCAATCTCGCTCTTCCTTATCGGCTTTGCTTTAGGATACGCGGTACGCGCATGGCTGTCGCGCCGTCACCGTAAGCAATATTACGAAAGACATGGTGGACTACTTTGATTGTGATGAGCTTGTTGGTCGCTGCGCGGCGCTGCGGCTCGTCGTCAAAGTGGAAACAACCGAGCGCCTGCCCGCTCGCATCGCAGATGATGGACACGACCGCAGGACCAAGTGTGCCACCTGAGCGGCTCTTAGCCGATAAGACGCGCCGAGCTGTGCACACGGCGGCGCCCTGTCGAAAGGTCGGCGCCTCCAGATTCCCTGCTAATAGGGAACTTAACAGGGAAGCAGTCAAATTTTGCGATTTAACCCGACGTTCGCTTCAAATTTGCAGGCAAAATCAATCTGCTGCGCCGAAATTCCCTGCACAGCGAAAAAGGGAATTTCTTCCGAGGAACCCAGGGAGTGAAATCCCCGGACCGGCAATTATCCTGGCTGATCAGGGAATTTGACCGCGCCTCATGAAACCATATGGGGGCGAGCAGCGGCCTTGGTGTCTATTTGTCGTCGGTATCTCATCTTTTAGCTTCGCAAGCGAGTGCAAACTCGATCAGGCGCCGAATTGCTTCCGAGCGCGAGGGCTGTCATTTTGCTGCTTGGCCCAGCGCGGCCTCGGAGCGATCAGGGAACCAGCTGTTGGGCGAGATCGCAGAGCTTCATTCGACGGAACTCGCCACCGCTTAGGCGCAACACAGCCTGCCGATCAAGAACACGCTGACGCTTTCCGATGCGCAGTCCGTTGAAGCGGCATTTCGCACGAACTGCCGGTCGATTGGTGATCAACCCGATGCTGCGCCCGACCGCGCTGACGCCCCCGATCCGCAACCTATGGCGCCACCCACGAAACCGGTCGACAAGGACACACTCGTCATCGGTGAACCGCGCCGCTACCGCAACAAAGCCCATCTCAAATTTGTCGCCACGCAGCCCAGTCCGGTCTGTGCCCACCTCCCGTCCGATCCGCATCATCTCCGCTTTGCCCAGCGGCGCGCGCTCGGTCGCAAAGTCAGCGATGAGTTCTTCGTACCGCTCTGTCGCGGGCACCACCGAAGCCCCCCAGGGCCGAAAATCGGCGGCGCTGGTGGTAGGTTGCCTGTACCGATTGAAGCCGGCTAGGGAGTTTGGACGACGGATGGAGTTTTCAGGAGGTCCCCGATGCGTCTTTGTTGAATGACGACACAATCCGTAGTTGGCTCAAACTCTCAATCGGCACGCCGGCCCGAACTGCGAAAGATTCTGTACGTCATCGATTTAGCAATTCGTATACACAGGACTTGGCAAGCCAAAGCGCGTCGGACAAGTATCGAAGGGCAAGGCGGCGCGGTTCGACGAAGATCCGAAACAACCATTCAAGACGAAGCATTAGCATAAGAGGGGGGGCGCGCGCGATCCGCCCGGACAAGCGATCAAAAAGCCCACCGACGGCCCACACGAGCTGCAGATTGGGTATCTTCAGAAACTCGAGTGCGAATGCCTCCTGCTTTGGAGAACCCATGCCGATTAGAAGCAACGTTGGACTAGCGCGAGACACTTGGTCACGGATAGCTGGGAGTTCCTCGTTCGAGAAAAAGCCATCCCTCCAACCGACGATCTCAACATGAGGCCAGCCTTCTTCGATCTTCTGCTTGGCGAGAGCGCCCACATTTGGCCCGCTCCCCAGAAGAAACAATCGGCAAGGTATGCTGCGCAACCGATTGAGCAAAGCTGGAAACAGATCCGTGCCGTTTGTGTCAGCAGGTGTCCGTCCTTTCGCGAGGAGACATGCGGCCTTTAAGCCAATACCTTCTAATAGAACCCAGGCGCGCGCTCGGAGATTCTCTCGCAGCTCATTGCTCGATGATATGGAACGCAAAGTATGGGCGTTTACGTGAATCAGCAGGAGGGGGGTCGCTCTTGGATGTACGATCGCCTTAGCAATCGATTTAGCCGCATCCTCACAGTTGCAACAAATAAATTGAATCCCGAAAAGGTCGACCGCCGAAGGTATGCGGTCCGACGAGTCTAAAGAGACGGCCGACCTCCCCGGTCCTGGAAGGCTTTTCGAAAGGTCAAGCTTGTTTTCCGACAAATCATGCGTCCCGTTTTGTTTACTAACTCCATGGGCGCAGCGTTACCCAACGCCCTCAGTCATACCCTTGGTTCGGCGGAACGTAACTGACGGGCTTTCGGGAGTGCTTTGTGGCAGTCCTGATTAGGGTGCCCCTGCGGGATTGAGGACCAATCGACCTTCTTTGATGCCAGATGCGCGGACAAAAAAGGTGCAACATACGACGCGCCGACGACGAAACGGAACAAAGGCCCAAAGCTCAAAGCTGAAGTCGGCCCCACAAAGAACAGCCCTCGCACTGACGACTCGAAATGACGATCAAGTTTGGGTGCGCCCTCGATCCGGTGCACGGACGCGCGCAGGTCGGCACTGAGAAATGAGAGGTGGTCGATGTCCAGCCTGAACCCAGTTCCCGCAACTACGTGATCACATGCGAGCTGTCGTTCACCGTTCGTACGATCGTGTATCAGCACTAGCACGCGGCCGTTCCTCTCGCTCGCTCCTGCCAAGGTGCAATTTAAGTCGATCGGCACGTTTTTTTCAACATTATCGCGTAGCCACCAAGCCCCTTCGGCTGGGAGATGTCGAGCAACAAAACGGACCCGCCATTTCTCAGGAGCATAATGGACGGCGCTCGGAAATTTCGTCAATACCCAAGCCTTGGGTCCTGTGCCAAGGCCGGAGATAGGTGAACGCAATCTATGCCACCACGTCCGCCCCTGAGAGACCCGTCTGTTCCACGCGACTCGAGATCCACGAACTAGAAGGTGAGGACGAGCACCGGCGTCATGGAGAAGCATTGCGGCTTCAAGGGCCGACTGGCCGGCGCCCACTATGCAAACGTCGCGTCCACCTAAAGAATTAAACTTGCCGATCTCGCTAGTGTGACTCACGAAGTGCTCTGGCAAATGGGTGAGTTCTGGTGGAAGGATTGCAAAAGACGTAAGGCCAGTAGCGATGACCACTCGTTTGGCAAAGAGCTCTTCCCCACTTGAGAGCATCAAATGATAGCCACCACGGATATGAGATACGTTTATAACGTCGAAACGCTCCACATTGGGAATGACATTTTGCTGAACCCATATACCATAGTTTGCAAAGTCGCTGATGGCGCAAGGCTCAAAACTTTCCAGGCCGCGCTTCAGACAGTACTCCGCGAAAGAATATCCATTTTCGGGCGTATAGATGTTGGTTCCAAAGCCAAACGACTTAAGATATCGATTACCGGCACCTTGGGCGATCTTAAGCCAAAACTCCATCGGTTGGCCGAAGATCCTGAAGTCTAGGCCATGACGGCGCAGATGCGCCGCAAGCGACAGGCCGTAAGGCCCCGCCCCAACGATTGCAACATCCGTCATGCTCACAATATTGTCTCCCGTTCGTGCACTGGTAGCACCGTTCGTGACGCCGTGCGGGGCGCGGAAAGGAAGCGCGGCACCGCCTGCAAACCAAGTTTCAATTCCGAAAGTGCATGAACGAAGCCTGGAATCGGGTCACGAACGTCTATTGCAATATCCACTATCCCTGCGCGATGTTGCTCGAGCCAACGTTTCCAAACCGCCGCTTCCACCCTACTCAAGCGCCCAGTAATCCTCATCGCAGTTAGGATCGCCCGGAAGGTAAATTGGTCGCAGAATGCGGACGTCGCGCCGTCCGTTCTATTTGCGGCGCGCCGCATCTCGACCTCGAGAAGCGATTCCTCACCGCAGGCACCCAGATAGGTCCACATTGGCAGAGGCAGACCCCGGGAAATGTCTAAGCCCATTTGGTGATAAAATCGCGGATTGAAATCAATGACGGCCCATTTTTGCTTCCATCGCACAAATTCCACCTCGAAAACGCCGAAGTGTCCCACTTCGCGACATAGGCGCTTGACCCCTTTGGCGAGGTCATCTTCAAGCGGAGAGGCTTCAAAACACACACCAATCCCCACTGGTCGTCTACGCTGGAAGACCTTCGTAGTCCCGCGCGCTACCATCAACTCGCCGCTGCGGTCGATGAAGCCCGACACCGAGTAAACCGCTTCACTCCCTTCCTCAGCAAATTGTTGCACCATGGGAATGTCGGCGTCACTAAGTTTGTCATAGCCGGACGGATCGTGTGTCTGTGTCGCGACGGCGCGGTAGGAGGTAAGCAAATCCTCGGGGCCGCGGACAACGACGCCTTGATTTCGACGAGTGCGTCGAACTTGTGTTCGCGGCTTGATCAAAACTGGATAGGGAAGATTCGTACCAAGTATGTGGAGTTCCTCCTCGCCGGATGGAAACCAGCTAGGGAGAGTATCAATGCCCACTTGGCGACACGCTTGCCACAAAAGCCTTTTGTCGAGAACCCTCAGTGTGCTCTCAAGTGGAGGTTGATACAGACGGAAATTGGTCTCAAGCAATTTAAGGTTCGAGGCGAAGAGCAGTACCATCTCGTCAGATGTCGGAAGCAGGACGTGTCCCGGTTTCCGTTCACCGTAAGCCATGAGCCACTCGACAAAGCGGCCACCGTCTTGCACGGGGGGGCAGGATACAAACCGTGATGCGTGGCGTGACCAACGGGCTGCCGCCAAAATGTCGTGTCCAACAACGACCACCGGTACGCCACTCCGGCCAAGTTGCCTGACGGCAGCAAGGGTACCACCATACGCAGGCAAAGTAAGGAGCGCGGTAGAATAATGTGACCGCCGGATTGCAGGGAGGCCATTCATGACATGGTGATCTCTACAAATGTCCCGCGAAAAAGGCGTTCAGAAAATCCGACCAAGCTCGTCACTTGGTCTGGTGAAATGTCGATCCAGCAGTTCATTCATCCCTCGAGCTAGCGTCAGATTATATGGCTCTCGCAGCATCGTCGTCATGTGATCCCCGGGCACCTCAATGATCTCTAGACCTCTGCTGAATAGATTGTCCCAACCCAGGCTACCGTCTAAGGATCGGGCAGGTCTTTCGTCCTTTGGGTCTGCCCGAAAAAGAATACCGCGACAGTCAAGGCGGCGCAGGCGATAAGATCTCACCGCATTCATGTACACTCGCTCAACCAATCCCCAGTGCAGCGGCATACCCATGTCGTCAAGTCTCCCGGTAAGTTCGTCCAGATCCCGCAATACCACCTGAAGGAAGCGGCGGCCCAACCGTCTCATTTCCTTCACGAGCATCCACCGGATAATGGACAATGGACTTCCGAGGCGGGAGGCAATCGAACGTCGCTTGGGCGCTCGTTTCCAGTCCTTCTGCAATTCCTGCCACGCAACTTGATGCGGAGCCGGATACGTAGCTGCCGCATCCAACAATATCACCATTTCTACTTTAACGCCCTTTGCATGGAGTTGATGAGCCGCCTCAAAGGCGATCAATCCCGCGAAGGAATATCCCGCCAGCGCGCAGGGAGAGGAGCACGAATAGGAGCTAACTGCCGCCACGTACGGAGCGACTAGTTGTTCCATAGTCGGTAAGGCAGACACCTTGTTGTTAGCTGCTGCGTCACGCCATGCCAATGTCCACGGGACTTCAACCCCAAAGATCGCGTGCCCAGGACCCATCATTTGAGCAATGCGGAATATGGTGAGGTCGGCACCGATAAAATACAAAGAACTATCAGCCCTACCTTCTTGCAACTGAACCACACCGGACGACAATGCATCGCGGCCCAAGTTGCCGTGAGGAGTCGGGACGTTTGCTTGATCGTCAGTGCGATGTCGGATGACCCAATCTCGCATGCGGGATTCATCTTTCCTGCAGGCTTCGAAACACTTTTTTGAACAAAACTCTCCTCTAAGTAGGACGTGCCGCATGACGCCGAATTCCTCTCCACATTGATGGCATCTTCTCATGGCAATTCCTAGTTATCTTTTCGGATGCAATTTGACGCCTGCTTGCTTCCTATTTTCAGCCCAAACCGGCCAAACCAAGAAGCGCGGCAGTCGTCATTGGCAACCTCACCAGATTGCCTGCCGTCTCATGCGCTGCACAACAAAAGTCCGTAAAAAGAGACGGCCAGCGCGTTTGTCCTCCTAATGCGATTAGGTGTTTTGATCAATCGACTACAATAGGTGCGACGTTCTTCCGTTTCCTGAACAAATCTAGCGACCAATCATGTAAGCGGTTGGCTGACGGTTGTTTGGCGCAAGCCTGGTTTAACCGCCAAGTTCCGGATTTCATCAAGAGCGCGAGATAAGGTAATCGCCAGTTCCTCTGCTGCGCGGGACGTCATCTGAGTCTCAATTTGAACGACGCGTTTATCTTTCTTCGACCACCGCATAAAGAGTAAGTTTTATTGTATTGGCCAAAGCGCACGCTTTGGCAAGTTCCACGGTAAGTAGGTAAAAGGGCCGTGTTTACGCCACCTGCCGCCATATATTTAGTCCCTCACTGGGATGCCGCGCGCCTCCAACATGAGGTGCTTAAACCATATTGCTGCAGGCTCTCTTCGGTGCGGACCTGTTTATTTTATATATCAGGAATAATTCCGTCAGATAGTAGTGGACGCGCTTTTGTCCAATGTTGGTAAATCAGAGGTGGTCCCACTTCCTGAGACAGCCGGTTTAGGTGGATTCGCCGAAGCAGAGGACGAATCACCAAGGTCCACCCGGCACGGGCAAGAGTCACTTTGCCACTGCGCTCAGCGTTAAAAATGTCAAGGCCGGTCGCAGCCTTCGCCACCCTGGCCGATATCGTGGGTGCCCTCGCCAAGGCCGAACGCGAAGGACAATTGCGCGAGCGCATCCGCTTCTTCTGCGGCACCTCGCTCCTGATAGTCGATGAGATCGGATACCTGCCCGTCATTCCGGGCGGCGGGAATTTGTTCTTTCAGCTCGTCAACGCCCGCTGCGAGCGGGGTGTGCCATGATCCTCACTTCCAACCGTGGCTTCGCCGAATGGGGCGAGCTCTTCGGCGACCCCCTCGTCACCATCGCACTCCTCGAATCGTCTGCTCCATCACGCTGTCGTCATCCAAATCGAAGGAACGCACTATCGGCTCCGCCAGCATGCCGACCTCATGCCAGAGCACGTGCGCTCCAAAGGGCTCATCAACTCGCCAATCCCGACACAACCACCGCGCCGCCGCGGTCGGCCACCCAAAAATAAAGCCCCAGATCACCCCGCCGGCTGATCACCGCATCCCGCCAGCTGAGGAATTTTTACTTCGGCACAAGTGGGCACAGTTCACCCGGCGTTGCCAGACTGGTACGGCTCGCGGCAGATGGCACGGCATCTGCACCGCCACGGCTGGTGCGTTGGGCGCCATCGCATCCGTCGCCTGATGCACAAGATGGGTTTGGCGCCGATCTACCAGCGCCCGAAGACGAGCGAACCGCATCCGCAGCACCGGACATGGCCATACCTGCTTCGCCATTTGACCATCGACCGGCCGAACCAGGTCTGGTGCGCAGACGTGACCTACATTCCGATGCGCAGAGGCTTCCTGTACCTGTCGCGATCATGGACTGGTTCAGCCGCAAGGTTCTGGCGTGGAGGCTATCGAACACGATGGTTGCTGACTTCTGCGTCACGGCCCCGGAGGAGGCGATCACCCCGCTTCGACAGGCCTCGCAGTTCACCAGCTTTGCCTTCACCAACACCTTGATGGACGCCGACATCCGTATCTCGATGGATGGTCGTGGCCGCTGGATGGACAACGTGTTCATCGAGCGGCCGTGGCGATCTCTGAAATACGAATGCGTCCACCTCAACGCATTTGAGACCGGAAGCGAGGCAAGAACTGGGATCGGATGTTGGATCGGCTATTGCAACGCCGATCGACCCCACTCGGTCATCGGCGGTAGGACGCCCGACGAGGTTTATGCTACCCCGGCAACCGAGGAGAAATCGGCGGCTTAATCCAACCCAGAATCCACCTTGGCCAAACCGCCATTCTGTCCCGTAAAGCGGGACCACCTCTCGCCGCACTGCAACGCGCTACGATCGCCTCAGCAGAAACTTCCTTGCTGCCGTCTGCCCTTGTCGCCGTAGTCAGCTATTGGAAATACGTCCGAACCGTCAAGAGCCGACCCAGGGCTCATCTTGTCGATCGCGACCAGAGCTTTCGAGTGAACCCGAATACCAAATGAGCCACGCGACTGCAGCCACGGAAGGTCCAATAACAACCAGAATCCCCAAAAGGATAGTCCCCACATTGCTCTCCCGGATTAAGTCGCTACCCCCGGCAATACGTTTCTTTTTTGGGCTTATTTTACCTGCTAACCGATTCACTCCGTAATGTCCATGGGCATAAGCCATGAACAGCCGCTGCAGTGCGCGGCCCCGCCTTCGAAGCTTCCCGTGTAATTTAAGTTCAAGCAAAGAAATGCCGCTTGCAGATACTTCAGTTCAGCAAGGGGAAATTGTACTTAGCCCGGCGGACTTACCCCGATTGCAGCCTGCTCAACGGTGCCTCGCGGGTGAATCTGGTGAAGCGGGGCGCGTGCATCGTCGTCGCCCGCAGGCAATCGGCAAGCCCCGGCGAGTTTCGCTTTACATCGGTCATGCATGTTGTGCACGGTTCCGCCAAGACGTGCAACATCAAGCACCTCAAGCTATTCTAGGCAGAATTACCGATATAGATCAAGGTCTTATGGCAATGGGGCTCTTTGTGATGGTGGTCACATCGCCATCGCGGGATAGTCGTACGTTAAGGTTGAGTTAATTGGTACGTACCCTTCGTCCAGTATAGGTAGTAGCGTTCGAGACCATGTCCATTGATACGCCCACACGGAGCGATTTCAGGTCGGCGGCAATCCGGTCAGGCGTTGACGCGGTCCGGCCAAAATCAGTCAACAGGACGCGATGGCCTATTGTTCGTCGCAAAATCATGGCGATGGAGTTCCTCGCCGTCGCTGGTGCAGCATTCATCGCCAGCGTTGGCTATCATAACGTTGTGATGTTTTCGTCGCTCCCGGCGACGCAATACATTTTTGCGGCCCTATTCATAGCAACGTTGGTTTCGTTAGTGTCTGTAGGCTTCCAGCACTTTACTGCAATCCAGATGCGGCCGTTACACGTGCTCTTATGGAACGGAATCGGAGCGGTCGGACTTGCATTCTCGTTATTACTATCAACGATTTTTCTTCTGAAGATTGCCGAGGATTACTCACGTGGTACGTTCATTTTTCAGGTTGTCTGCGTCGGCCTTGCAGTAACTGCCGTGCGGGCGATTTCATATTCGTGGCTTCGGTCTGCGATCGCATCGGGTGCGATCGAAGCGCGGCACGTGGTTCTGATTGGTGATGCGATACGCTGTGCGCAATTCAGTGATCGACTAAGAACCAATGCTATCCAAAGCGTAGCCTCGTTCCGCGCTCCTTGGGACTGCGATGTAAAGACCGGGGGCGATGCTACGGACCACACCGATCAGAAAGTTCGCAAGCTGATCGAGGCATGCCGATCAATCCATCCGGACGACATTATCGTCCTAACAACCCAACAAGAATTACCTAAGGCAATGGCCCTTGTCACCTCCCTGACAGAGGTCCCGGTCGCCCTCCATATTGTTCCGGTGGATGCACTCGAACTTCTCGCGGGCTCTCGCATCGCCGAACTTGGCACGGTGCTGACCATCCAAGTGCACCGTCGTCCGCTGTCTGCATTTGACTTGGTTGTAAAACGGTCATTTGACGTCTTCGTCGCAACTGTGGGCTTGATTGTTCTCTCGCCACTTTTCCTGATCGTTTCGATCGCAATAAAGCTAGATTCCCGTGGGCCAGTCTTCTTCCGCCAAACGCGTCATGGTTTTAATAACGAGCCAATTCGGGTACTGAAGTTCCGGTCGATGACTACGTCGGAGGACGGTGATCAGTTCACGCAGGCCGTGAAAGACGACCCGCGCGTGACACACGTCGGTCGAATCTTGCGCCGAACCAACATCGATGAATTGCCACAGCTCGTTAACGTCTTGCAAGGAAACATGTCGATCGTCGGGCCTCGGCCGCATGCGACGGCTCACAATAAGTTCTTCCAGGCAAAGATCGCGCCGTTTTCACGACGGCACATCGTCAAACCGGGTATTACCGGCTGGGCGCAGGTGAACGGACTTCGGGGCGAAACTAATACACTCGAGAAGATGCAGCAACGCGTGGAACTTGATTTGTACTACATTGATAATTGGTCCTTTCTTCTCGACATAAAGATAATGCTGTTGACCCTACTTTCAAAAAGGGCTTACACAAATGCCTATTAGTTCGCGGCGTTGAGCGTAGCAGCGCCGCAATGATGGCATTGAAAGATACGCTCTAGTAGTTACTTATATGCGCGGCGATGCGAAGAAACTGCCAAAACTATCGCCAAACATAGCGCTCGTTTAGATTATGCCTATCAACAAACAGAAATTATCGCTCGTGCATGCTTTCGTGCTGATACCGCAGCAAGGGTGACAGCAGATAAGAGAGCACGGCTCGCGACCCCGTCCTGATTTCGACGGTGACCGCCATACCGGGCGA
>Ga0181532_10002465_pt1 | contig 17288 bp, 17 predicted proteins | sample PEATcosm2014_Bin_33_FD_119768 | JGI IMG/M metagenome (GOLD analysis project Ga0181532, IMG submission 119768) | Peatland microbial communities from MTU Mesocosm Facility, Houghton, MI, USA - PEATcosm2014_Bin11_30_metaG | ecosystem: Environmental > Terrestrial > Soil > Wetlands > Peat | place...
CCGCGTCACGAGTTCATTTACTGGACCGACGACGGCAGCGTGGCAGCCCTTCGTTACAACAACTGGAAGATGAACTTCCTTCGGCAAAACTCCAAGGGATTCAAGGTCTGGGAGACCCCGTTCGAGGAACTGCGCTGGCCTATGCTCGAAAATCTACGCATGGATCCTTTTGAGCGCGCCAACGACGAATCTACCAGCTACATCGACTGGGCCGGACCCCGAATGTTCATGTTGGCACCTGCAGGTGCTTATGTCGCACAGTGGTTGCAGAGTTTCCGCGACTTTCCGCCACGCATGAAGCCCGGCAGCTTCAGCCTCGACCGAGTAATGGAAGCGGTCACTTCACCCCCTAAAGGCAGCAACTAACGCGACGGGAATAGACAGACATCACTCGGCGGGCGGCTCGCAAGGCCGCCCTTAGATCCATTGAGGAGTAACTCATGAAAAATTTGCTGATAAAGGTTCTGGTTGCCTTGCTGTTGCTCCCCATCGCCGCATTTGCCGCGGACTCGTTGCCTTCCTGGAACGATGGTTCGGCAAAGCAATCCATCATCGCTTTTGTTGAGAAGGTGACGAAACCCGGATCGCCTGACTTTGTTCCCGTGTCGGAGCGCATCGCCACGTTCGACAACGACGGCACGCTTTGGTGCGAGCAGCCGGCGCCCGTTCAATTGTATTTTGTGCTCGACCGCGTGAAGGCGCTCGCGCCGCAGCATCCCGAGTGGAAGACCACGGAGCCATTCGCCTCCCTGCTGAAGGGCGATTTGAAAACGGCGCTTGCAGGCGGTGACCGCGCGATATTGCAACTCTTTATGGCCACGCACACGGGAATGACCACGGTGGAGTTCGAGCAAATCGTCAAGAATTGGATCACAACCGCAAGGCATCCCAAGACCGGAAAGCTCTTCACCGATATGACCTATCAGCCCATGCTCGAATTGCTTGCCTACCTGCGCGCCAATGGCTTCAAAACCTTCATCGTTTCAGGGGGCGGCATCGAGTTCATGCGGCCGTGGGCCGAGCAGGTTTATGGCATCCCGCCAGAACAGGTGGTCGGCAGCAGCGTCGAAACAAAGTTTGAAATGCGCGACGGCAAGCCAGTCCTCGTACGACTGCCAGAACTGAACTTCAATGACGACAAAAGCGGCAAGCCCGTCGCTATCAACCAGCACATAGGGCGACGGCCCATCATGGCGTTCGGTAATTCCGATGGCGACCGGGAAATGTTGGAATACACGCAGGGTGGAAGCGGCGCGCGTTTCGAGTTGCTGGTGCTGCACGACGACGCGACGCGCGAATACAACTACGGTCCGGCGAAGGGATTGCCGGACGTCAAACTCGGTGCCTTCACACAGGCGCTGTACGACCAAGCGAAGAAAAACAATTGGACCGTTGTCAGCATGAAGGACGACTGGAAGCAGATTTTTGCGTTTGAGAATTAGGATGTTGGTTTCACCACCAAATTTAAGCACTAGAAGGAAGCAAAGATGAAACTTATCGAGACCAAACTCATCCGCCGGCTCTTCTGTGGAGCAATGGTGTATGCGATGGCCCTGCACGCAGGAACTGCCATGGCTCAGCAGGCGAATGCCGGCGCCGCAGATAACAAAATTACGGCGATTGACATTCTGCTGGAGCCAGACGCCACGATGCTCAAGCATTGTGAAGCCAACAACGCCCGCTTGCTCAAAGTCTACCCGCAAGGATTCGCCCTGGACGCGGCTCACCGGCCACACATCACGCTAATCCAGCGTTTTGTACGCACGGCGGACCTCGAAAAGATGTATGCCGCTGCAGGCAAGGTTTTCGCCGCCGCCAATTTGAAAGAGATGAAGCTGGAAGCCTTCAAGTATTACTACCTTCCGACCAAAGACATCGGCGTAGCTGGCATTGTCGTGAAGCCGACTCCCGAATTACTGAAGTTGCAGGAAGAATTGATAACCGCAGTGGCTCCATTCACCGTGGAAACTGGGCCGATCAGCGCGTTCACCGCTGGGCACGATGATCCGGCCATCGACGCGGCCATGATCCAATATGTGACGACATTCGTGCCAAAGGCTTCCGGCGAGCATTTCAATCCGCACGTTTCCACGGGAGTTGGGACGCAGGCCTACCTCGACAAAATGGTTGCCGAACCGTTTGAGCAGTTTAGCTTCTCGCCTGCCGGCGCAGCCGTTTATCAACTCGGCCCATTCGGAACGGCCGCAAAGAAACTCAAAGTATGGGATTTGAAGCATTGAGGCACGAGTAGGACGTGCAGATGAAGTTCGCACGAAATCTTTGGAGGGTACAAATGAATCGCACCACGTCAATTAGCAATCGCAAGGAAGTTATCACTAGTGCTGTCGCTCGGATCAGTAGAAGTCTGGTGGTGGGAGTTATAGGGCTGGCTGTCGCTGTCCCGGCGTTTTCTCAGAATCCTGAACTTCAGGAAAAGGTCGCGGCCGTGAAGCAAGCTGCGGCAGAAAACAAGCAGAAAATCCATCAGTATCAATGGATCGAAACAACGCAGCTCACTTTGAAGGGTGATGCGAAACCGCCAACGAAGAATAGTTGTCAGTACGGCCCCGACGGAAAAGTCCAAAAGACATTGATTGGAACTCCACCGCCGCCGCCAAGCGGTGGCAGGGCAAAGCAAAAGATTGTTGAGAAGAAAAAAGGGGAAATGAAAGATTACATGCAAGACGTGAAGGCCGTCCTCGCCTTGTACGTGCCACCTGACCCTCAGAAGATGCAAGCCGCCTTTCAGACAGGCAAGGTCTCCTTGAATCCCGCGCAAGGTGCGGCGAGCCTGGTGTTTGCGGATTATGCCCAGCCCGGCGATAAAATGACCATCACTTTTGACACGGCAACTAAGAAAATCACCGGCTTGAGCATCAATACCTACATGGGACAGGAGAAAGATGCCGTGACGTTACAGGTGCAAATGGGAAGTCTGCCCGATGGCACCAACTACGAGCAGCAAACAATTCTCAACGCGACTGCGAAGCAATTGGTGGTCACAACCACAAACTCCGATTACAAAAAGCTGGGTGCATCGTAGGGCAAAGGCAATTTAGCGCCGAAAGGACACAAGATGAAAAACGCCCGCATCCGAAACTTTCTGACTGTGGCACTCAGTTGCGCGCTGTCGATGACGGCACACGCTGCTGACACCAAGAAGGAGAAGAGCCAGAACGAAATCCGGAAAATGGCGCGGGACACCCTCCAGACTCTCTATAAATCTGAGCCAAAGTCCAAGGCCGCAGTCAAACACGCCGCTGGCTATGCAGTCTTCAGCGACTTAGGAGTAAAGATCCTCCTCGCGGGCTCTGGCAACGGAAAAGGGATCGCCGTTAATAACAAAACGAAGCACGAGACCTTTATGAAGATGCTCGAGGTCCAGGCCGGACTCGGAATGGGCGTGCAAAAGTTCCGCGTTGTCTTTCTATTTGATAGCGAGAAGGCCTTCAATACCTTCGTTAACTCCGGCTGGGAATTTGGCGGGCAATCCACCGCAGCAGCCAAAAACGGCGACAAGGGTGGCTCGATGAGTGGAGCGGCGTCAGTCTCGGATGGAGTCTGGATGTACCAATTGACGGACAAGGGCTTGGCCGTCGATATCAGCGCAACGGGCACTAAGTATTACAAGGATGACGACCTGAATTGAAGCGTGAAGTCGGAAGGAGTACGACCGCTATGCTTGAGAACCGAAAATCCCGGCATCCCATAAACCGCAAGTTCCCGGCCTCCCAGCGACACCAATCGCTAGCCGAGCTCCAGGCGATGGGAAAAGCGTTGCGGGAGAAGTGTCCGCGAACATCGCACGCCGAGTGGAGACCGCCGCACACCCGGCCGGATCCAGTCCACTTAGTGCTGAAGGCCGACGAAGGGCGTCTCCCTGAACTCCTCCCTCTTCGCCACGGGCGCATGGTGGCATCTCCGTTCACTTTCTACCGTGGCTCGGCGCTCGCTATGGCCGTGGATCTGGCGGGCCTGCCGTCTACGGGCATCCGAGTCCAATGTGGGGGAGACTCCCACTTGGTGAACTTCCGGGGTCTCGCCACCCCGGAGAGGCAAGTCATCTTCGCCGTCAATGACCTCGATGAAACCCTTCCAGCGCCCTGGGAGTGGGACCTCAAACGACTCGCGGCGAGTTTCGTGATTGCTTGTCGCGACAACGGCCTCAGCGAATCCGCTGCCAAGGACGCGGTCCTCACCTGTGTTGGGTCCTATCGCGAACACATGGCCGAGTTCGCCGAGATGAAAGTGCTGGACCTGTGGTACTTCGCCGTCGAGGCCGAGATGCTGATCTCGGGTGTCAAGGATACAGGGATTCGCCGCAGCGCGCTGAAGCGCCTGGCGAAGGCGCGTGAAAGCAGCACATCGGAAGGCCTCTTCCCGAAACTCGTAGGCGAAGCTGGCGGGTCGCCCGTCATCAAAGACCAGCTTCCCGCAATATTTCACTGGAAAGGTCACAAGGCCGGGGATATCCACCCAGAGGTGAGAGAAGCATTCGCCAGCTATCGCGAATCCTTATCGCCAAACCATCGCATGCTGCTTGACCGCTACGAAATCAAGGACGCAGCCGCCAAGGTTGTCGGCGTCGGGAGCGTTGGTACCCTCTGCTGGATGATGCTGTTGATGGCGGGTGAGGGAGATCCGCTCATTTTGCAGGTCAAGGAGGCGCGCGCCTCGGTCCTGGAGGCCTATGCAGGGAAGAGCATTTACCCCAACCGCGGACAGCGTGTCGTGAACGGGCACCGGCTTATGCAGCCTGCCAGCGATATCTTCCTTGGATGGACCGAGGGTAGGCGAGGTCGTCACTTCTATATCCGCCAGCTCCGCGACGTCAAGATCAAGCTTCCCGTTGAGACGTTCGATAAAGCCAGGATGACTGTCTTTGCTGAATGTTGCGGCTACTCGCTGGCGCTCTCACATGCACGGTCCGGGCCAGCAGCAATGATCAGCGGGTACTTGGGCAAGAGCGACAGGTTCGATGAAGCCATCGCCGAGTTCTCGGTTGCATACGCCGATCAGAACGAAAAGGACCACTCCGCGCTGAAACGTGCAATTCGCGAGGGAAAGGTGAAGGCGATCATTGAAGAGAAAAAGTAGCAGCTCGCGCATGATGGAACCGAGTGCAGCACGTTTCCTAAGGTCCAGAACTTGACGCTGCGACGCGACGCCGTCGTGTCGATGGTGGTGATTCTTGTGATCGCCATTTCGCTACCGTTTGCGATCATGGACACCATCGAAACGGGTCGCGTGTACGTGTTCTCGAGACAATTCCTTGAGGAATTACCGCAGCGGTTCACTGGGGCAGGACGCTTACGCTTCATCCTGCAGCCGATAGTTGCCATCATCCTGGGGATTCGTGGTGGCCTCACCGATGCCAAGGCGGGAAATCCTCCCTACTTGTTCGGGCTGCTCTTCAGTACTGATCGTCGAAGAGAATTGCTGCGAAGTGGCGTGGCGGCCATCCGGAACATGGTCGCCCTCGGAATCATCATGGACCTCGTATTTCAACTGATCCTCTACCACTCGGTGCATCCTGCCGCAGCCTTGGTGGTTGGGCCGATTCTCATTTGCTTCCCCTACGCGGTGTCCAGAGCGCTAACCACGCGCCTGGCACACGGGATGATGGAGAGATAAACGATACCTGTCTCAACGCCGATTTGGGGCCTTGACCTCGCATGACCAAGGAGAGCATTGGCCTTCTGCCAAGACCTATATGGAAGTCGGTAATCCGGAAAAGTGGCGTTCGGAAGAGTGCAGTGTCGGTGGAGGAATGCGAACCATTTTTAGACTAGTCTTTACGGCTTTGCTCGCAACCTGCTCCGTACAGAGGCTTCGTGCGCAGGATCTCGCTCCGCGCGCTTACATCATCACGCCTGTCCATTGGAACGCGGTCACTTTGACTTATTCTTTCTCGGACGGCGGCATTCTCTTCAATAACATCCTTCCAGTTACGGACGCACATGCGACACTCAATGTTCCGATCTTGAGTTACTTCCATTCGCTGAGCTTCTTCGGTCGTTCGGCTAACATCACTGCCTCGTTGCCCTATGGTGTTGGGCACTTTCAGGGAGTATTCCAGGACAGCGAAAGCAAGATCTACCGATCCGGCTTGCTGGATTCTTCCTTTCGTTTCTCCGTAAATCTCAAGGGCGGCCCCGCAATGTCAGTAAAGGAGTACCAATCGTGGCGGCACAAGACAATTCTCGGCGTGAGTCTCAGGGTCGTGGCTCCAACGGGTCAATATGACCCGACGAAGCTGGTCAACAATAGCGCCAACCGCTGGGGCTTCAAACCCGAATTTGGTTATTCCGAGCGCTGGGGCCATTGGGTTCTGGATGCCTATGGGGGGGTGTGGTTGTACACGACGAACCCTGAGTTCTGGTCGCGCAACTCGTTCTATCCCGGCACACGGACTCAATCCCAACAACCCATTGCCTCCTTCGAAGGGCACTTGAGTTACGACGTGAGGTCTCGGTTTTGGGTCTCGCTCGACAGCAATTTCTGGTATGGCGGTCGGACTAGTTTGAATGGCGTAGAAACTCTCAACACCTTGCAGAAGAACTCCCGGGTCGGATTGACGGCGTCAGTTCCCTTGAGCAAACATCAAAGTCTGAAATTCAGCTACAGCTACGGTGCCTACGCCACCTTCGGGGGCGACTTCCAAAATGTATCGGTGGCGTGGCAGTATTCCTGGCTGGGCAAACCCAATTAGAGCTTCGCGAAGCATCGCATCTTCCCACTCTTACATAGTCCGCTCTGCTAAGTTCGCGTAATCGAACGAGTGTCCGGACAAAATGACCCGACCATCGACGTGGAGTACGCGTCACATTCGCACCGAAGGCTTGGCAATTCGGATCCAAGCCAGTTTTTGTCAATTTGCAGCTGTGTGAAGTGCCTGGCCTTACCATTTCTGCTCGAACGGAGGGTTAAGTGGATATAAAACGCACTCGGCTAATTCGCACGGAACTTTACGAAAAGGTTTGGGCCACACCTATGCTCCAACTTGCCCAAGAGTTCGGGATATCTGATGTAGGCCTCGCAAAACTGTGTCGACGGCACAATATTCCGCTGCCCGGTTTGGGTTATTGGAGAAAGCGAGAAACGGGGCACGACCCCGGTCGTGTTCCGCTTCCTCCTGCTTCAAATCAAACTATGGAATCGATAGAAATTATCGCCTCACAGAAGCCCGAAGATATCAAGGCTCTCTTAGCTGACCAGCCGCAACCGCAGGTCACCGTCAATCTGGACGGACCTATAACTCATCCTTTTGCATTGCGAACCGAGAAATCGCTAGTTAAGTCGAAACCAGGCGCAAAAGGCCTTCTGATTCCGAAGGATGGAAAGAGCGGGCATCTACTGGTCTCGCCAAGTTCGCTTCCGCGGGCCCTCAAACTTCTCGACGCTTTCTTGCAAGCTTGCGAGGCACAACACTATTCACTCAACTGGCCTAAAGAGGTGGATTCCCAACTGAGCGTGATGGTACTCGATGAGACAATTTCTTTTCAACTCTGTGAGATGACGGACGCTAAGGCTCACGAAGTTACGAAGGAGGAGCAGAAGCATCCCTGGATGGCTCCCAAATGGGACTACGAGGCAACCGGTAAACTGCGGATCGAAATAACGAACCTGCCCTATTTCGACTACAACGTGCGACATTCCTGGGGTGACGCAAAACACCAACGATTGGAAGACTGTTTGGGAAAGGCGGTCCTTGGTCTGGCCGTTGCTTCGATGGCGATAAAGAAAGATCGAGAAGAAAGACTACGCAAGCAGAAGGAACGGGAAGATCAGGCACGAAGCGAAGAAGACGCAAGAAAGCGTCGAGAGGAATTCAAGAGAAGAGCAGAAGTGCTGGCCGGTCTCATGGACAATTGGCGGAAGAGCCGACAGATCGAAGACTTCCTTCACGCCCTGCAGACGGAGGCTGACGGGAGAACTCTCAACGAGGAAGAGACCAAAAAAATTGAGAGCTTTGCTGAATGGACCAAGGCGTACGCGGAGAAGCTGAATCCCTTTGGAAGGCTAATGGAGTCGGTCGAGGAATTTCTAAATCCGCCAAAACCCAAGTACTACTATTAGCCTGGAACGTCTTAACTGCAGTTAACTCTGGTGCACAATTGGTGCACAGGACTCTGCAAATGAGGTGTTTTCCTGCGAATTACAGCATCTTAAGTTGTTGAAAATACATGAAAAGCGATGGGCACAAGCAGGGCAGATTGAATTAGCAAACCGCCGCCTTCAGCCTCTCGGCCACCTCTCCGGCGTTTGCTTTCAACATCCTACCACAACTGCTCTAATTCACGTGGTGCACTCTGGCCCATCGTATCCAAAGTCTTCTCCAGCTTCTGCATGGCGGACAGTAAGCCTGGGTCGAAGTTCTTGCTATAACGACCCTTGGTAACGTGCGATTTTGCATGACGCAGGATGCGTTGGACTACTTTCTCACCCGCTCCCAGCTCATACAAATTCGACGCGATGCCACGACGAAACCCATGCCGGCCATACCCATCGGACATCCATTGCCGAAATGAAAAATCACTCCAGAGGTTGGATTAGGCATGCTCGTGCGATACTCGTCCAGAATCTCTGCCAAGGCAGGAACAACGGTACGGAATTGCGTCTTGCCGCGGTCTTCGACTGACAGACGACCGATTCCCCTGTAGATCTGCAGATCGCTATTTCCGCCCCACTGAAGTCCACCCACACAAAGGGGCTATCTTGAGCAAGAGATGCCAATGCTGTTTCAAGGTGGCGCAAATGTCATACCTCCGCTATGCCGGTGTACAAGTCGCGACCGTCGAGTTCGTTGAGATCAATTACATCGTGAAAGGGATCTGTTAGTCGCGCCCAAAGGTGTGGGGTGAAGGGAAACTGAAGGGGCCCTGCCTAGGTGCAGTAAACTGCGGCACGCCACATAGCACTTAACCGTTCCGCCTGGTCGCGGCCGACAAAACCTAATCTACGAACAAGGCGACCGAAATGGAGGAATACACTTGGGCCACAGGCCACTTTGCGACTTCTGATTGATCCGGACTGACCCCGGGGCTTAGAGTTGGGGCATTCTGGACCCAAATTAGTGGATAATCGGGGAGGTTTTGGCGTCGGCCAGCTGACCAAAAACAGAGTTCTCGCGTCTAATTATGCGGTGGGTAGGTCCGGGCAATTGGCAGCTTGGTGGGCTGCTACAACTCTTTTCTTTCGTTTATTTTGGACCTACAATGAAGAAGTAGTGCGCTGTGTGCAGCCCAGCAGGCGAACTGAAGGTACTGGAAAATCACCAGGTCCATAGCGGCCTCATTCAAGTTGGTACCCACCTGCGAAACATTTGACCCTAGTAGGTCGTATTAAAGGTAGGCGCAACGGCATAACTGAGCTTAGGTGTCCCCCCGCGCGGGTGGTCCGTCGCGGAATGGCGAAAGGAAGAGCATGAAGACGTGGCAGAAGATCGCAATCGGTGTGGGCGCAGTTGCGCTCGTGGGCGGGATCGCATGGTTCAGCATTAACCAGGCAAATAAGGGAGTGGTGACGGTACAGACTGCCAAGGTGACGAAATTGGATTCCCTAGTCTCCCAGGTGACCGCCTCGGGCGAAATCAAGCCCACTACCTACACCAACATCACAGCACAAGGGTTCGGCCGCATCACGGAAATCCTGGTAAGAGAAGGCGATCATATCAAGAAGGGCGACAAGCTGCTTCTTCAGGATAACGTCCAGGCCAGTGCCGACGTGCAGGCACAAGACGCCGCAATCAATTCTACCGAATCGGGTGTGCAAGCTGCTGAAGCGAGCTACAAGGCGACACAATCGGATTTGGTCATGCAGGAAGCAAATTTGGAGAAGGCCAAGCTGGACTATGAGCGCGGGCAAGGATTGTACAAGGATGGTCTAATTCCGAAGCAAGATTTCGACCAGCGCAAGACTACGTACGATGCTGCGGTGGCTACGGTGGAGGCCTCGAGGGCGCGTATGCTGGCCCAAAAAGCGCAGCTCGAACAGGTACGCTCGCAATTGGCTCAAGGCAAGGCAGTGTATGTGCATACAAAGGACATTCTGTCCAAAACCACTTATGTTTCGCCGATCAGCGGTATCGTGAGTTATCTCCCCGTTCGAATGGGTGAGTACGTCGTGCCGGGCATCCAGAATGCGACTGGCAGTTTCCTGATGACGCTTTCGGATATGTCCGTGGTGACTTCGGAAGTGAAGGTGGACGAAACGGATATCGTAAATGTGAAAGTCGGACAGGATGCAGACGTGACGATCGATGCCGTCCCTGGAAAGGTCTTCAAAGGGAAAGTAACAGAAATCGGATCGCAGGCTGTTCTACGCAGCTCAGGTCTGGCAACCACGCAAACGACAACGAGCAATCAGGAGGCGAAGGATTTCAAGGTGGTCGTTACTTTGGAAAATCCTCCGGACAACCTGAGGCCAGGCCTGTCCACGACAGCAAAGGTCAAGACTGCGGAGCGCAAGGACGTGGTGGGGATCCCGATCCAGGCACTGGCCGTAAGATCACGCAAGGACTTGGAAGAGGCAGCCAAGAATGCGAAAAAGGATGGCAACGTGACCCTGGCAGCTCCCCCGCCTCCGGCTGCAGGGGATCCGAAGAAGGATGAAGTTCAAGGCGTCTTTGTAGTGAACGGAAAGAAAGCAGTATTTCGCCCCGTGGAAACCGGAATTTCGGGCGTCACGGACATTGAGATCACCAAGGGGCTTCAAGCGGGTGATGAAATCGTAGTGGGCAGCTACAAGGCGCTCAGGACGCTCAAGCCCGAAGCTAGCGTAAAGGTGGATAACACCGCGCCAAAGAAAACCGAAGAGTCACAGTAAGGAAATAGCTCAATAGGGAGAAAACATGCCCGCGGAAACGACAGCGCCGGAATCATATCGACAGGATCTGGTAGATTCTGGAGTGGCAATCCGTACGGAAGGATTGACCAAGACGTACGAGATGGGCGCGGAACTTGTACACGCGCTGCAAGGCATCGACGTTGAAATCCGCAAGGGCGAGTATGTGGCCATTATGGGGCCCTCCGGATCGGGGAAATCCACGCTCATGAACTTGATCGGCTGTCTGGATTCACCGAGTGCAGGCCGCTACTGGCTGGCAGGACGGTTGGTGAGTGATCTCGATGACGACGAACTGGCGTACATCCGCAATCGGGAAATCGGATTTGTATTCCAGACCTTTAATCTTCTCCCAAGGGCGACGGCATTGCACAACGTTGAGTTGCCATTGATTTACAACGGCACACCGGCCGAAGAACGCGTGGAGAAAGCAAAACAGGCCTTGCAGCGGGTTGATTTAACTTCACGCATGAGCCACAAACCGAATGAGCTTTCCGGCGGTCAGCGGCAGCGCGTTGCGATCGCTCGAGCCCTGGTAAATAATCCCTCCATCGTGCTGGCGGATGAGCCTACTGGAAATCTGGATTCGAAAACCGGCGAAGAAATCATGGGCTTGTTTGCGAATCTACATCAACAGGGGAATACCATCATTCTGGTGACTCACGAAATGGACATCGCGCAACACGCCCACCGGATTATTTTCATTCGCGACGGCAAGATTGCCTCGGACGAAAAAGTAGTGAAAAAAGAGTCCGTGGGCGATTGAAGCAGTACCTAGACCTCTGATCCAACTAGTTTCCTCGTTTTAGTCGCATCCGCGCCCGTTCGGCCACCATCTCTGGCATCGCAAAACGTGTTTTTTGATGAGTTCTTGATCCTCGCGGAACTGCCTGGATATTCGGCGGGTGAAGGTGCGGGGGCTATCCGCATTTCTTCATCGATTCCGCTCACAATTCGTAAAGGTATCTTCTGGCGCCTTGCGCGAGGCGGCCGGATGAGAGTTGTCTTTTTCTCCCATTTCTCCGAAAGGTTCGATGCGCGCAAGGTATGTGTCGGACAAACGATCGTGCCACGTCAAGCCATCCTCATCCCAAAGGACCCAGAGAAAACCCAGAAAACACGTGCCTGCCGAGAGAATGTATCCGAGTGCGCGTAGCACGTATTGCCGGGGGGTCGGGACGTCGCCGGTGAAGCTGGCCACCTGAATGCCGGAGACCATCATGCCGGGTGTGCTACCCCCAAAAATGGTGAACAACCCGAAGTACTGGAGATAAACGAACGCAAAGGTAAAGAAGCAGACAGTCGCGCTGAGCTTGCTCAGCGTGAAATGGCCGCCAAGCGAGCCGAAAAGGGCAAGAAATGCGCCGTAAGCAAACGCGAGGCAAGCCACATCGATCACTAAAGCGCGACGCCGTTCGTCCAACGAGGCGATGGGAAAAAGGGCGTTCTGACCGGATGGCAACGGCTCCGAATCGGATTCCGAAACTTGTTCTTCCAGTTGCGGTGGAACAGAAACATCGATGAGCAGCCGCGGATCTGTCGTTTCCGCCTTCCTGGCTACGCGGCCAATCGCAATCGTAAAGGCGAAATCGTCTGCCGGAGGCCGCTCTTGAACGGGGCGGTCTTCGACCTCGATGGCGACATCATCGGCCGGAGCCGAAAGGTGGTCGCCAAAGGGAAGCGCCGTCTGCCCCTCGCTCGAAGAGGCCTTGCGGCGACGCGCACGATAGGCTTGTAGGCGCTGATCTAGCTCACCCCGCCACTCTTCATGAGCCCGCGGGTTAAGCGCAAGATTACCGCGGGCAGAGACGTTGTCTTCCGTTCGTGGAAGTACTTCTGTGGAATCACAGAAGTTACACACGCGCTCGCCAGAGGCAAGCACGGAACCACACTGCGAGCATATTGTATTCACCGGTGCGTTTTGCGCTGCGGACGCTCTCACTCCGGCGAGGAGGAGCGCACTTAGAATAACATCACCAGCGGATTTCAATCACGCGCGAATCTGCGAATGCATCGTAAGAGACAGCAGCAAAGTGCAGAGGGTCAGAATTCGCCTTGCTGGGCGATGATTTCACGGCTGAAGGCAATGCGGCGATCCAATAGCACAACGGCAAAGTTAGCGCAGCCTGCGCGCTCCTGCTCAGTCCACATGTTGAGCGCTGGCAGAACTCGCGCTACGGTCTTTTCGATCAATCCCAGGATGTCGTAATAGAGTCCCACCGCTTGAAGACCGGTGCGATCTTGCGGCCGTTCCGGGCACAAACGCATGAGTTGAATGACGCGAACAAAGTCTCGACTCGAAGCGGAGGCGGGGATCCCGGTGACATCACGTACTTCCCGCGAAAGAGTGTGCCGGGCCGAGGAAGCCATCAACGAACGGCAGTAGGAGACGAAAAACATCAACAAAGTGACTAGCGAAACTACGAAAATGAGCGCTGCCATCATCGGGGCACCGCCACCAATTGAGCAGGCACCAAGCGAGCCTCCTCTGAATAGCGCCAAATGGTGATCGTCCACGAAAGTGGCAGCAAACAGCCAAGAATAGGCCCCATGAGGTTTATAACAGCGTATTTACTGGCCAGATTGACGAGCGCATAGCTCGCGGCATAGGCGCTGAAATAGAGTCCAAGGGCTAGAATGAACTGCACTAACCGAGCTCGCGTTTCTCGCAACTTCACCACCGTACCCCAGAGCAGATAGGTAAGTACAAGGCCGACGAAGTAGAGGTTTTGCGAGAGTTCATACGCGAATTTGGTCGACAAGCGCTCTGTCGACTGCGCAATTACTCCATAGGAAAAGACTGCGGTCCCCAAGAGCAAGAGCACGGCGCTCAGGCGCACGTATTTGCCGAATCGAAACTCGCCCAGCACATCGGAAAACAGGCTTATCAGGGCAACATAGAGAGCTAAAGTAAGGAGCGCATCTGTGTAGAAATAGGCGTACCGATATTGATCGGAGGACTGGCCAAAACTACTCAGAATCAGATGCCGGCCGACACTCGAGCCCACGGCTAACAAGAAATAGAGATTCAGGAAAAAGTAGCGCAAGAAGGATTTACGAGCGATTGAACACACCACAAACGCCAGCTCTAAGGCCGTTCCCAAGTACCATATAAGTGAAGCTACGGAACCAGGCATGCATCTCTTTTCACCTGGCTCCTTCCGGGGATGCGAACAATCGTTCGCGCCGGAACTGACCAGGTTACGGCTTCTGCGGCGGCGGCGGCGTCGGCAGTGGATCTGGACCGTTCGCCACCAACACTGCACCGCTCGCGTGACTATTGCTCAATGCGGTTTTCAAGCCCATTGAGCAAACGAGGATGCCCAATACAAGCGTAAGTGCCCCAAGTTTCCGTGACATGGTGCCTCCGAGGAAATGAACGTTCGGAGACACTCTATCCTTAATACGGATAGTGTCAAGTGGGACACACTACGACCCTGTTAAGAAAACATCAATAGGAAGCCTCGACCTGCTTTCGCCATACTTTCGTATGGGCAGCAGGTCGGCGTCTTCCAACGGATGGCAAATTAACGTACTGTCCCGTAGGGCAACAACAGTACTGAGGTCCTATCCCTTTGGTACTAAAGTACTACGAACTTGGAACGGGCCCGGCTCGTGAGAAGCACAGAAAGCACCTGTGCCGCGTGGCGGAATGTCGTTTCCAGCCTAACTGGCCCGTGCTTGACACCCTCAGGCGTTCGTTCGTACGATGGAAAATTGCCTAGTGCCGGCGTAGCTCAGTGGTAGAGCGAGGGTCTCATAATCCCTAGGCCGTGGGTTCGATTCCCCCCGCCGGCACCACTACAAACTTTTGAAAACACAGTCAGTTAATTTGTTCCCGCCTGCCGTGTACCCCTGGTGTACCCTTCGTTTGCATAAGCGCAATGGGATCTTCCCCCCAAGCGCGCTGTAAATCGGCTTCAAGTTGTTCCTGACGTGACCTCGTCCACGGCGCATAGTGCCGCTCAGTAACCCGAATGCTTTGATGTCCAAGGAGCACCGAGACTCGATCGAGAGGAACGCCAGTAAGAAGCAACTCGACCGCAAATGTGTCGCGAAAACGGTGGGCATGCCCACCACTAACTCCAGCTAAGGAGAAAAATGTCTGCAGACTTTGCTGCAATACCCCGACAGCCGTATGCAGTTTTGATTCGCCACTCCAAAAGAGAAAATGTTCACTCCTTTTCGGCGCTGCCTCTATCTCACGGACTACAAAATCAGGCAAAATACATCGCACTGGCACCCCGGTCTTTTGCGTGTAGAGGAAGAGTTTATTTCCTTTTAGTCGATCAGGTCCGCATTGAACTGCATCGCCAATCCGCATACCTGAATAGCGGAGCAGAAGCACAAACGCACGCAAACGCTGCCCACACGCCGCACCAGCCCGGTTTGCGTACTCGTCGAGCGCAACTAAAATCTTCATCATCTCTTCGCGCGTGAACGGAAGTGTAGGGCAGTTGGTAACTTTCGGCGCTTTCATATAAGTGGCCGGGCTTGTGTCGATCCATTTTCTCCTCTCGCAAAATCGCAAGAACGCCTTTAAGCGTTCTAGTTTTTTTAGAGTTGATCGAGGGCCCTCTTTCCATTCGGAACGAAACTGGTCGAGGATTGGCAGGTCGAGCTCCTTCAAGTATCGAAGCCCCTTTCTTTTGGCGAAATCCTCCATCCGATTAGACAGTAAGTTGTATTTGTAGATTGTGCAGTTACTTAGGCCACGGGACCTCACATCCACGAGGAAGTTCTCGCACGCTTGGCCCAATGTGATTGGCTCATTTTTATTCTCGGGCTGAGCTTGTAGCGATTCCCATTCCCGTATCGTCTCTTGTTCTTTTTGCCAGTCGGCTGTGTCTAGGGACATGCGGATTTCTTGCCCCCCGAGGAAGCCATCTACCCAAATGGGGCAGCGAGAGCGGCGATATTTCCGCCCGTGGCTCCGGTGCGGGCAATCCTTTCGGTGTCTGCGGTAAATAGTAAGCATATGGATAATATATACTATATAGTCTACATAGCCACAAGGGAGTTGCGTTTATGTACTCGTTCAAGGACTGACTGCGGGATCCTCAGCGTCCGGTAGCGTCGTTTGCTCGCCTTTGAGTGATTGCCTAGAATCAAGACCCCAGGCTCGTTTTGGAACATTCGCCTGACAGCATCCTTGCTGAGATTCCAGATGGCCGCGATATCCTCGACTTTCCAGTGTTTCTCAGCAAATACACCTGTGGCTTCGCCTTGCACCTTTGAATGCTTGGCTTCTGCGATCGTGTGTTCACTAGGAATCGTTTTGGATCGAAGCGCCAAAAAGTGATTCCTCCAGCTATATAGAACACGCGCTTTTCAAAAAATGGACACACCGACAGAAGATTTTTGGGGCAACAGCAGGAACTATCCAGAGAAGTAGAAGCAGTCGGGAATCAGGTGTCAGACACAGTTGCGATAAGGTACAGGCCTCTGAAGAAGTGCACGGTCAACAGGTGCATTGCTCACTGGCTTGGCCTAGATAGCCGAGTCCGCATCTGCAGCTGTTATGCAGGCATTTTGTTGGTCTCTTTTTCGCAGAAAATTCACGGCTGGCTGAATCTAAGGTCTGCTTGCTAGGTAAGCCGGTTTATATCGGTAAATGAGGACCCCACGCGCAAACTTGGGAGGCCCGTGTAAATCCACAATATTTTCGGTACCAACGGATTTGGCACCATTCTTGTCCTGCCGCATAATCCCATGTTCCAGGAGACACTTTAGACCTGCCAAAACCACCATGTCTCAAGGCTTGTAACTCACTCAATGTGGAGGATCGAAATATAGCTATCAGGCTGCCAAGATCAGGTGTTTTTCGGCAATAGCCGCTGGAGCGACGGCAGTATAAGCGTCGGTTGGATGTGGGGTCGAGCATGTGAGGGGGTAGCGGATATGGACGCGAAAAAGGGCCCCCCATGGAATCCGAAAAAATCCCGGTATAAGCGCCCCTCGCGCAGAGGGTCAATCACATGGAGGGGTAGTATCCTTCGGGAAAAAATAAGCTACACCCGCCCAATTGGGAGAGAGTGAAACCACCCTATTTGTACAATTTACTAAAGTCGACGTGAATATTTTTAAAAATTTCCTGTTTCGTGAACCATTCGGATATTAAATAAGCCGACTTTGACAAAAAGAGGTTTTCACCGTGCTGGTTGGGTGCGACAAACCAGATGAGTTGACTGAGCACCCTCCGGATTTGGCAGACGCCTGTGAGGCAAATGTTATTCTTGACTCTGAAGATAGAGGTCAGCACGGCCGCTGGAGCGCGTATAGACGATGGTGGAAAGGTTGCGGGAGAAATCGTAGGCGGAATCCTGATGAACCCACATGGGGATAGAGAAGGGCGCAGAGATGGCGACTTGTGGTGTGCCGATCAGTTTGCCTTGGGTCCAAGCCTGGCGGTAGCTGGTGAGCTGACCGCGCGAAGGAACCGC
>Ga0181532_10002466_pt1 | contig 17281 bp, 19 predicted proteins | sample PEATcosm2014_Bin_33_FD_119768 | JGI IMG/M metagenome (GOLD analysis project Ga0181532, IMG submission 119768) | Peatland microbial communities from MTU Mesocosm Facility, Houghton, MI, USA - PEATcosm2014_Bin11_30_metaG | ecosystem: Environmental > Terrestrial > Soil > Wetlands > Peat | place...
GAGATTGAGAGTGGCCACCGCTATGTGTTCCAGAACCGGCTCAAGATCTCAGGCGCCTGGTGGAAGATGGAAAATCTAAGAAAGATGATCGCTCTACGGGTCTTACGAGCGAACGGAGGTTGGGAACATTACTGGAGCAACGTGCATCAGCAAGCGGCATAACTGACTCGCACTCTTAATTGCACCCTCCTCCATACTAGGCTGCTCTGAGAACCGGAATCTGCTGAGACCTCAACCAGAGCCCGCCAATTGATCTCTTTCGTCTTCAATCCGTTAGCTGGATGAGCGTTAGTTGAGCGCCAGTTGAGCGCTAGTGCATTGCTCTGCCCGGCGGCTTAAGGCAAAGTCCACGAGATTTCCAACCTGGGGAACTGAGGAGGACTTGCTTATGGCCGCGAATGCGATTCCCACCGATGAATTAAGGGTCCTCACGGAATTGAACGTCGTTACGGAGAAAAGGTCTAGTGAAAGCTGTGCCCCTGCACGCTGAAACAGAGGCTTGAAGCCTGGCTGCGCGATGTGTTCGGAGGACACACGAGGAATACCTGGGACTCACGCCTGATTAGGAACCGTGTCCTGAGTCAGCGGAGACCGAAGGAAACAAATAAGCGGAGGCGCGTTATGAAGCAGGTTCATGGGGGAGTGACTCTTGCGCTGATGATCTTGCTGTGCGCCGGGCTGCCCAGCCAGGCGCAGCCGACTGTCGTTACGAATACGAATGTCGCGGTTCCACCGCGAGTGAATTTCAGTGGGCTATTAACCGATGTCAACGGCAAGCCGCTGACCGGCATGGTGGGCGTCACCTTTCTTCTGTACAAGGACTCCCAAGTCGGAGCGCCGTTGTGGATGGAAACCCAGAACGTGCAGCCCGACAAGACCGGGCACTACACGGTGATGCTAGGATCGACCAGCATTCAGGGCTTGCCGGCCGATATCTTTGTCGCCGGCGCTCCGGAGGTCAACCAAGAGTAGCCCAGCAGGCCAGGATCGAGGAGGAAAGGATTGGACACAGTACGCCTTAAGTCAACACAAGGAGAACCATATGAAAATGCATGCCATTTGCGTCAGCTTGTTGCTGATATCACTCTCAACCGCCCTTGCCCAGTCGAGCGGCCAGCCGGATCAGCAGGCCAACGATTGGCACCACCAATTTCAGCTCAGCAGCACGACATTCAAGAATGGGAGCCAGTTGCCCCTGACTATGGTTTTAGGTCCGACCTACTGCAACTATGTCAGCGGCGGTAGCGATGAATCGCCCCAGCTAACGTGGACGCATGCCCCGTGGGGTACGAGAAGTTTCGTCGTAACCATGTACGACGTGACGGCGGCGTTCACGCACTGGGGCATGTATAACATTTCTCGCAAGACGACCAACCTCCCCGAGAACGCCGGTACTGCCACAAGCACATACGGCCAGCAAATCTTCAACGATTTCTACCTGGGCCCCGAATACGATGGGCCCTGTCCGCCAAACAATTACACCCCGTACGTCCACGACTACGTCATTACCGTGTACGCGCTGGACACTCGCCTGAACTTGCCCTCGTCACCGCCGAATTTTCCAGCTAGTGCCGAGACGCTGTATCGCGCAATGTTCGAGCATGTGCTGGCAAGCGCGAGCATTCACGGGCAGTTTTCGAGCGTCGACTAGGCACGGTTCTCGCAGCCCCGTCCTCCCCGGTCCGGTGGAGCCTTGGAGGTCGGGGCCCCATGCAGTCCGTGGAGCGGCAGTTTCGTGCCACTGCAGCGGGGCGTAGCAGGAAGCGCAAAGCTCGCCGCCTCCATTCGGCTGCGCCGGGCAAGTAGCCTTCGGCAGTTGAGACGGCACGAGTTTCACCGGGCACAGTAACCGCGGTGTTAGACGAGGTACCGTCTTACATTTCGTCTGAGGAACTTTCACGGAAAACTCATCGACCAGTTGGCCGACAGAAAATTCCAGCAGATCAGAGCGCACCCCAAGGATAGGAATGCCTCGTGAAGATCTGCCCGTTTTTCGTACCGCACGCGCAGTCGCCGGAACTGATTCAGCCAGGCAAAGGTCCGTTGCCCCACCCAGCGCCATCGCCCTAGTCCGCTGCCGTGTTCGGTGTTGCGCATCGCAAGAAAAGGGACAATGCGTCTGTCACGCAGACCTTGCCGGATCGCTTCGGCATCATAACCACGGTCGCCTAATACGCAGTCAGGACGACGGCGCGGGCGCCCGCGCTCTCCCTGCAAGGCAGGGATCGCATCGACCAGTGCGAGGGCTTGCTGCGAGTCGTTACGATTGGCCCCAGTGATCTGGATCGCGAACCGAACCCCACGGCCGTCGCAAATCAGAGGGCGCTTGCTACCCAGCTTGGCCCGGTCAGTTGGATTCGGTTCCCTATGGGGCCCCCAAAACTGCTCTGATCGAACTGCCGTCCACGATTGCTCGCGACCAATCAACCCTTTCGCAGCGTGCGAGCCAGTCCAGCAGCACGAAGTGGATCAATTGCCAGATACCCGCTTCTTGCCAATCGCGCAAACGCCGCCAGCAAATCATTCCACAGCCACAACCCATCTCTTGTGGCAGCATCTCCCAAGGAACCCCGCAGCGCAAGGGCTTAGCCTTGGCGACTGGGATAAACGGTTCGATCAGTTCCCACAGCCGGTCAGGCAAGAGTTCGACGGCCATTCGACAACTCCAGTCGGTCTGGATGTTCCTCCCGTGTCCACGGGTTGCTGTAGAAATGAGGTTTTGTTAGACGTTCTTAGGTCGGACTGAGTTTCTGACCTGAAACGGATTACGACGAGCCTTGGTTGGATCGGCACATCTTCAACGAGAGCGAAATGGCGCGCTTATCGGAGTGCATGCGTTAGTGTGCTCAAAAGTAGTTGACAACGCCGACTCTGTCAGAGACGCCTGTTTTCGTCAATTATCGAGTTGCTACGTTGCTACCTTACGCGTGCTGCAAAAGAAAAGCCGCCCGAGCCTAGATTTATCTCGCTTCGGCGGTTAGCACCGATTCGGCCTTGCGCTTGAACGCGATCAATTCGGATAGATAGGCCACGATGTACAAACCCGCCGCAAGAATGTAAAGGAACCGGAATCCGAAATACATGGAGTTGTATTCGAGCAGGCCTCCGCACATGGCGCCGAGCAGATTCATAGCCATCATGCCGGAAATAGCTCCACGAGAGCGTAACAAAGTGGAAAACAGTATGCCCGAGAAAAACATGGGACTGGTGAGCACGACGGCTAAGCCAATCCGGCCGTGCCAAGCGGAAGGCAAGCCGCCGGTGTGCGCGATCCACCATCCGATGGCCAGGCTAAACAGCAGTAGCAGGTAGGCTATCGAGGAGCGTTCGATCGTGTAGCGCCGAACGACAAAATTGGCGAGAAAGGCCATAACCAGAATCGCAATAATTACGATTCCGATGACCTGCGATGAATTGCCGAATACGAGCCCCAGCTCAGTAATCGCCTTGGTTTCGATCAACATGAACCCCGCGCCCAGGAAGAAGAATGGCGCAGTTCCAAACTGCGGCCGCCCATCCAGGAATCGGGAAAAAATAAGCAGCGAGAGAGCCAGGACCAGCCCCGCCATCACCAGGTAGGAGACGGGGTACACGCGGCGTGGCATGTAAAAGAAAGGCCAATCATCGGTGGACACATCTATCGAAACATCGGCGGAACCCATAGGGGCGGCAAACTTGGAGCTTACGTCTTCGAAGCCGGACTTTTGCAGAAGGGCGGGCGGAAATAACACTTGCTTATTATTGGCTTCGAGAAAAATAACTGCGCCGTCATAGCCTGCCCGCACACAAACCGGAGCTCGGCCATCGAAAGCATTCTGCAGCATCAGGTAAATCTTGCGTCCAAGCTGCGGGTTCATGATGGCGAACGATAGGGAAAGAATCCCATCAGGATTCAGCCGTTCGCGCGCTTCGCGCAGACCCTCCACGGTATAGACAAAGGAATCCAATCGCACGCTCGAAGCGTGGCTCAGCAAGGTATGCGAATCCAGCAAGCCATAGACCACCATGTCGTAATGCTCGTGGGTAGAGCGCAGGAAAGTGCGAGCATCGCTTACGACCGCGCGTACGCGAGGATCGGAATAGGGGCGCTCGGGATGCCCTTGCCTGCCCTCCATAAGAATTGCGGGATCGATCTCAATGGCGTCGATCTTTCCTGCTCCGTTACGCAATCCGGCAGCAACATCGTTGCCTGTACCCGCGCCGACGACGGCGACATAGCCGGGAGCATACCCATATAACCAATACGGCAATTCGTAATAATTCCGGATGCTGCTCAGCCGGGGATCGGAATCAACGTTGCGGTTCGAACGCGCCAGGTCATGTACACGTTGATAGTAATGGCCGGCGGCTGAAATCGTCATCAGGCCTTGTGCATCCTGCCCTACCTCCAGCAACTGGTACGGAGAGTAGATTCTCTGCCAAGCCGGATCCGCAGGCCATGCGAGAACCAGCAACGCAAGGAGAACTGAGGCAGCGCCAAACAGAAGCGGACGCGGGCTCCAGACATGAAACACGAGTAGGAGGCCGAAAGCCAGAAGAAACCACACGACCGGAGGAGTCCAGAAGGCGCTGAGAACGAACGTGAGTAGCACACCCACCACACTTCCCGCGAGATTCAGGCCGTATGCTGAGAGTTTTTCGCGTTTTTCCAGGAGACAACCGCACAGTTGTCCAATTGGAATGAAGGCGAGGGCAGTGAGCAGGAACACAATGGCCAGAAGCAGGTAAGTCTGAAAACCGTTGAAGATCTTGCCCACGACGGGCAAGCCCATGTTGAGTTGCTCCGAAAACGGGAGCATCTTAAGGCTTATACGATTGTCTGCACTTAAGCCGTAGCGCAGACCCAGCATCAAAACGAACTGCCAGCCAAGCAGTGGAACCGAGAGAAGAAGCGGAATAAGCCTCCGGCTTCCCAGCGCATAGCCCAAACCCAAGCCCGCGAAGCAAGCCAGTAGCGAGAAGTTCTTGTAAAAGGCAAACAACTCGAAAACAGTTCCCTGCCAGTGGATGATGGAGAGCTCGAGGAAGAGGCTCAGGGCTGCCGAAGTGAAGATGGCAACGCCCACATACTTGTCTGGTACGGAATGGAAAAACTCGGCCTGGCGGCGGGCGGCGGCGTCGATAAGCGGTTCGAGCCGTCTTAGAATCGGTCGTAAAGCAAGGGGCAGGATCAGCGCAACAACAATCAGCAGCAGGGTCGTGCGATGCGCTGCAATCGCATCCCCCTGCAGGATCCGACTCGTAAGATAGGTGAGGAACGGGACCGTACAGGTACCAAGTAAGATGAAACCCATCAGCCGAACATAAGGACGCCCCAAAATTCCTCCACGCCTGAGTAGTCAGAGTTCGCCAACGGTTTGCCGGCAAGATCGGCTGGATTCAGAAAGTATGCAGCGCAGGTGCAGTTTTTTTCAAGTCTGTGCCTCTCGAAAACCTCGAAACGTCTGAGCAGACGGGAATTATACTTCTTTCATAATTCTCTGCTCCGATGTGACCGTTAGACTGAAGTTCCATATAGGTTCAGACAGTATTCTGCTGATTCGCTGAGAGATAGTTCAAGATTCAGTTTCCCGCTACTGGCAACAGATTCAGCAACTCATATGCCTTCGCCTGCAGTGGTGTCGGCGGCGGCAGCTGCTGAAACGTGGGACCGGACTGATCCGTTTTCAAGCTGTAGGTCACACGTGCGCGGCTGGCTAAGTTTGAGAGCAGAGTGGTGAAGCTCTGTACCGGTAATCCGTCGGCTGTCTGGTGCGTGAGCTTTTTGACGTGTGCTGATTCCGAGCTGCTAGCGGGCAGAACCGGATCGCGTCGTTGACGCTCTTGAGGAAGTTCCTCGTCCTCAAACAGCAGAGGCGCCCACACGCGCCGCAGATGCCACTCCACGTAGTAGGCCAACATGCATAAGAAAATATGAGCCGGCACTCGCTCCTCGGTACGATGCCGAATGGGGCGAATCAGTAGATCCAGGCCTTTCAAACTGCGGAAGGCGCGCTCCACCTGCGCCAGACTCTTATGACCGCGCACCGTATCGGCTGCCGATAACTGTTCCGCCGTCTCGCTGGTGCGAATCACATAAATCCCATCCAACTTCGCTTCTTGCTCGATCATCTCCACTCGCCGCCACCAACTCAACTTCCTATCCTCGATCTGGTGCGCGAAGTGTTTGCCCATCTTGTAATGCCCCAGCACCTTGCCCAGCTTCAAAGCAATGTCGGTCGCCGTCAACGGCTTGTTCTTGCGTCGCTCCACTTCTTTCACGATTCTGGTCAACGCTTTCTCGGTCGCCGCCAATAACTCCTCGCGCTTGCGTTTCCGCTCCTCGGCCAGCAGAGGGTTGTAGCAGACCATCAAGCGCTCTCCGGGATATTCCCGCGATTGAATCTCCACCAGATTCTGCTTGTCCAATAACGAGAGTTGTAAGGATCCCTCGGCCCGCAAACCGCGAATGGCCACACTGGTCAAGGCGGTGATCCAGCCCATCTGCGGATACGCTTTGAGCTTCTCAATCTGCGGCTGGGTCAGCATGCCGCGATCTCCTACCAGCACCACCCGCGACAAGTGAAACCGCTCGCGCAGCTTGTTCACTTGATCCACTACCGTGCTCGGATCGCCCGTGTTGCCACGATAGACGTCGACGGCGATGGGGCGGCCTTCGTGATCAGTCATCAGCCCATAGACGATGATGGGCAATCCTTTCTGGCCATCCCGATCATGCCCATACTGCGCTAACGGACAATGGTGGCCTTCGTAATAACTGCTGCTGACGTCATAGAGCACCCGACTGCCCTCGCGGAGGTGGCGCTCAGCGAGTTTTTTCTCGATGCGCGGCTGTCGCTCTAACAGCCAGTCCATGGCCTGATACAGCTCATCTTCCAGGGCCTCGCTCACCCCCAGCTCCTCCGCCAAGGTGGTGCTGTGCCACTGCCGCGTAGTGGCCAACTTGGAACAGGGATCGAGCAAACGTTCGACGATCATGGCCAGCACTAAATCGCGCTCCCGGCAGGGCTTCGCGGAAATCATGGCATCGAGGCCGAGCTTGCCAATGGCCAGGAGGAGAGCTTCGACATGGCCGTGGGGCAAAGTTTTTTGCGTAGCGAGCAGATCTTGGGGAGAGACGAGGGGTTCGTCGCGCAGCAAGCGGCGGAAGGTCTCGATTTTTTCCTTGGGCCAATCGGAGAGGTTGGCCAGGGTACGCTTGCGGGTTTTGTTGCCTTCGCGCCAGCCCTCGCGGAGGAGGATGGCGGGCGGGGAGTTGCGGTTGGGGACGATCTCGATGTACATGGGAGCTATTATGCACATCTAATGTTTACAGTCAAGACAAATCTGTTAATTACATGGGAACATTTCCAGGGAGACAAATTCGGCCTGCGGTCCAATAAATCAGAGACTTATCTCAGGATTTGGGCTGATCTTTTACGGAACTTCGGGTTAGAGGAAGTAAACGATTTACAAATGGTTTTGATTGTTTTGCAAGAAGACCAGAAGGCTAGATCTGAACCGACCCGCTAGCCACGCACCAGGGTCATTGCTGAGCTGTCGCGTTGGCGAGCCTTGACGTAAGGAAAGTGATAATCGCAGCGTCGTCCGCATCGCGAATCATCGGGAAGACCTCTCCTAGCCACCGTACCATCTCATCTCGATAAAACGGGCGCTGCCTGACCACGCCGATGAAGAACTCCCATCCGGCCCGATCGTTCATCTGGACGAGACCCTGGGCCGCTGCCGTCTGGACCCACGTCTGTTTCGAGGATGCGAGGATGTCTCTAAGGTACGGCAGTGCGACAGTCCCGTATTGCGTCTGCATGTCCATCACAACACTGGAGTGCGCGTATCCGTGTGGGTCAGACGGATTGTACTGTTTCGCAATGCCAGCAAGTTGCGGGAGATCGGAAGGATCGTGGAACCAGGTCACGCAGATCAGACTCTGCTCGGTTGCCAGTCCCGCGTCAATGAGTTTCCAAAGCAGAACACGCCCGACCGGCGGGCGCGTCTGCCCCAGAAAATTTGCGATCCACCATGCGGCTTTGTCGTTCTTCTGAGCGACGACGAAATCGACCTCCGACTGGAGGGCTCTGGCAGTCTGCGCGACGGTTTCGGCCGATAGATGGAAATAGGGATCACGCATGATTGAGAGGACGTGGACCGCAGCTTCAACCTCTACCGGAACCGGTGAACGAAGGTGCCGCGCTGACGTGGCAACTATCTGGGCAGCAATTGGCAACGCGATGTGCCCGCGTGAACTGAACAGGTAGCCCAGCGCGTCGTTGGGCCCGCGTTCCCGGAGAACCGAAAGCAGCTGTGCTCGCACCTGCTCAGGATCAAACTGCTCAAGGCTGTTTGCGGCGTAGGCGGCGACCGCCGGGTCCGCGTCGTAGCTGGTTTCGATCATCAATTGCAAAACCCGCCGATCGCGGCTGGCCAGAAGCGACGGGAGCGCTTCTCCGAGCAGTCGACCGGGAATGCCAGGAAGGTCAGAAAGCTGGTTCGTTAGCCAGTGCTCGATCATTCCAGGCGGTGCAACCTGGAGGTACAGGGGCGTCCAGTCAGATTGTTCCGCAATCTCCCTGCCCGGCTTCGCCAGGCGGTATTCGCGTCGCGTGAACCGAACCATGTACGTGCCGGGCTCAGTCAGCAAGTATTCGAGATGTATCGGCAGCTTCGATTCCGCGATGTCCGCAATTCCCAGCCAGCCGCAGGCTGCACCGCCCCTTCCCTCCGCCGGCAAACCAATAAGCGGCCGCAGTAGGCGCCCGTCCTGCTTTACCTCGACTTCATTGCAGTAGAAATCATTCGGAGTCGTGCTGGACGGATAGTGGATTTTGTAGCCGGTCGGAGATATAACCTGCATCCAGATCGGCATCCCGACGTAGGCGGGGTCGGGCAAGGAAATCTTTGCAACACGGACAGGGGGCGCGTCCTGCTGGCCAAAAACGACTAGAACGCACACCATGACAAACCAAATAAAGATCGAGACCCTCCGCATCTGATAAGTTTACTCGCAAGTGATTCGGTGCGCGGGTCGCGCATCATGTCGCGCTAAGGTCACTCAGGGGTCGCTGTTCAAGCGAATGCTGAGCGGCCCAGCCAGATGGAGTAAGTTCTGGTAGACGCTGGATCGGGCGATCAGCGAGTCCGGGAAGAACCGCAGCCAGATAGTCGCGCACTGGGAGTTTCAATCTACGGCAGCTTTCCGCCACCGAAAGAATCGCCGCGATCTTCGGTCCCGCCTGCACGCTTCCGATGTGGATCCAATTCCTCCGAGTATCGAAATATTTCGATACTCGCAATTATGTTCACCCCAGAATTATGTGCAGTCGGCCAGTCCCGACTGGCTCTCCAACCATGCACAGCCCGCGTTTTAGCGACAGGCCGATGTACTGCGGAGATACCACCGAGTTAGCCGACTGTCCATAATCAAAGCGTCTCCAGGAAGTGCAAGACCCGGTCGGTTGGCTGATATCGCGTCTGCTTTGTGTGCGGGGGCTGGACGGCGTTCAGTGCACGTTGTTTCATCGTAAGATCGGCCTCCACGTACATGTGTGTAGTTGCCGGGTTTTCGTGCCCGAGCCAAAGTGCGATGAGCGTGATATCGACACCGGCCTGTAGCATGTGCATGGCCGTCGAATGTCGAATGATGTGCGGTGAAACCTCACGTTGAGCAAGCTGCGGACAAACTTTCACTGCGTTCTGCACGGCGAGTTGCAGCCGTGCCGTCACAGCTGGGCGACTCATTCGAGTACCCGACCAGCCGGGGAACAGCGGCTGGTCGGGTCCGGCCTGGGTGCGCGCGAGCCACCTCCGAATTTCGGTCACCGTGGTTCGCCACAATGGCACACTGCGTTCCTTTCGTCCCTTGCCGCGGATACGTACCGCCGCGCAGGCGTCCAGGACCACATCGGAGACCTTCAGACCGCTAATTTCCGAGACCCGGCCGCCGGTGTTATAGAACACCGTAAACATAACGCGGTCTCGGTGGCCGCACCAGGTAGTAGCGTCCGGGGCATTGGGAATGTCCAGATTTGCCGGCGAGGGTTCTTCCCACCAACCGGCGGGTGCAAAGCCATCCAGCCGGAGCAGGGAAGCGCGGTTGATGACGATGTGGCTGATCTTGACCACGCCCTTCAGACCAGTGAAGTCCGCCTAACCGGGGCTACCTTGCAAGTTCGTTGCCTTGGGTCCGATGATAAGGGGTCCATGTCGTTGTTGAAGCTATTCTGGCAGTGAACGTTGTATCTAATTGTATTTAAGTTATTTAACGTACTTCTGATTCCCAGCCGAAATCTACCGGCCACGGTACGATAGCGTTAAGTCGTGTAAAGCCACTCCTTCATAAGCACGGTCCTTTGCTGCTTAGCCCGATCCAGTGGGTTCAATGTTGACTGGTCCTTCCCGAGTTAGTTGAGGTCGCGGCTGAGAGCGAGAATCCCAAAATTCAAGGTTGGAATGCTCGCGGACGTTGTGTCTCCCAGCGGAAAGAAATTTACACCTATGAAGGGTACAAAGAAAGGCTCGGTACTGGGGGAGGCATGGCAACCTCTGGCGTGAACGCTGAGAACGATCGTTTGCTGCTTATTGCTCCGCACGGCCCCGCGAACGTCGGGGTGGTTGCAGCCCCAGAAGATCTTGGCGATTTTGTCGAGGGTGATGTTGTGACGTTCACCGACCCTGAGTGGATACAAGACGGTGGAAATGGGCAGCCCCGTGTTTGCGAGCCCCGCCAAGTGCGAGAAGATCACCGATCCCGAACTGGTGGAAGCGTACCGCTCCATCATATATAGATGGGGGGCGCTAGATTGAGGGTGAACGGTGGACGCTCAAGACACAATCCATCCGCCGGGAGTGTGAAGACAGCCTGCGCGGGCGGAATAGCGAGCTGTGCTAGGCACCTCGGGGGGCTGAGGTCTGTGGGGCAGTCGGAGAGGGTTTTGCTCCTGGGTTTGCTTCACGGCGAGGCGCGCTGGACTCAGGCCACAATTCTCCTGCAGCTTTGTTGATTCGCCGCTCGCAGGTCGCCCACTCTTCTTCGGTACACTGCTGCTTACGGCAGTCATATTCGCACAAACCGTCCGCTTCCGGCACGTCCTGCGCGATTTGATCTTTCAACCATTGCCAAGTCTTCCTGTGAAGTGTCTGGATCGTTTCGAGGTACATCGACAGTTTCCTTCCCCAGATCGTCTAACTGCGGGTCCCCAAGGTTACGCGATTATGTGCTCGTTCGCTTTGGAAAAGCAAGCGATTTCTCCTCTCAAAAGCGACCTTCGACGGGCGGAGTTGCTGGGCTACAAGTCAATGAGTGGCGATTTTGCAACAGTTACCCTGCACGCTCGGATCACCGCTTCGTAAAGAATCGAACTACTGCGATTACCATTAACGCCAACACCACAAATTCAATGATCGTCTTCAACCCCGTCGTCATAGATGTTTCTCCTTAACTGCCAGAATTCTATTCTGATATCGGTTTTCACATTCGGCCTCGCCTTCGGAGTCAGTGGTTGTGTGGCGAGCGAGTTCGTTGCGCTGGCACGCACCCGTTTCCGCGATTGACACACTGGCATTTTGGATCGTAGCGGCGGTGGGGGAATGATACGTCGCCTCCCGGGATTCCGCAGGCGTCGTTAACATGCCATAGCGCTCAGACCCGGTCAATAAGCGTTATGGCGATTTTTGGTACTGTTACGGTTCTATTTACGGCCTAGCCTTCCCGTCTGGGGACGGCAAACTGTAACAGTAGCCGATTTATTGACAACTTGACTTGGCGTCCTAGCGGGTGCAGAATCAACTCGGTTTCCAGCTCTCTTCTTCACTGGAAAAACTTGACGAAGCTCTCCTGCACGTCCAGCCCGTCGGACGCATCGCAGAACTCAGGAACTCCATCATGGCCTTCTACCCCAGAATCCACGAGGAACATTGGCTGCGCGATAAGATCGAGGAAGGCAGAATTGTGGTTCTCGAAGACGAATCCATGTGGGAGGTTCATCCATCGGATCGCCTGATAACCGAGCGCTGGCTGCGAATTTCGACGATCACGGTGAAGCATACTCAGAAAGAAGGCTATCCGTATCTGCTTTCGAACAGCACCGAGGGAGAGGATGCGCGGGCCAATTATCTCGGCAAGTCTACGCCGCGGATGAGCATCGTGCCCCAAGTGGCTTAATCCAGACCCACAGAACCAAGGTCGACGAGTGAGATTGATTCCATGACAATGTCGGCTCCGATGCCCGAGTAAAGTTGGTGGTGCTGAACCAACCAAAAGGCTCGGGAGAAAGGAGCAAGGACGAAGATGATCTTTATAGATGCTCTCTTAATGTCCAGTTTTTCTCTCTCTAGCTATAGCTAGCAGAGGTGCAGGAGAACCATCTCTCTTTTTCTGGTCGCTCAAGCGCAAACGGCAACGGCACGGGCGGACAGGTTCAGCGCGCACAGCTTGGAGGCGTCGTACGGTTGATTGGTGCGGAACATGGCAAACAGGGCATGGAGAAGTTTCCGCATGATCGCCACGACAGCTTGCATCCGAGCTTTACCGCGAGCTAATAATTTTTGATAGAAGCCTCATAGATAGGGATCACGGCGCAGAGCGACCGGCGCCGGCATGTAGAGAGCACGACGCAGGTGATTCTTCCGACGTGCCGTTAGTAAACCGAGCAAGGCAATCCAATTTATATGTTTTATGGAAGTGTTCTGCCTGCCTTGGCGCGTAGCGCGAGAAGCTCCAACACCACCTTGTTCTCCGCCTGAGCAAGCTGCTCGACCGATTGGCCGTTTGCTTCCTTCAGCACGCCATCGATAACCGTCTGCATCAGGGCCGGCGTGACGTCGGGCATTTCGAGTTTCTTCATCAGGCCCACGAAGCCATCCATGAAATGCTTCACAAAGTGATGCATTCCGCCGGGCCCGCCGGCCAAATGCCACTGTAAGCTAGGGCCCATCACACCCCACCGAAGCCCCGGCCCATAGCACACCGCGATGTCTGCATCCTCCACACTGAGGACGCCTTGCTGAATGAGATAGAGGACCTCCCGGTAGAGCGCCGCTTGAAGCCGGTTGCCAACATGGCCGGGGAGAGGCTTGCGCAGCCGGATCGGCTTCTTGCCGATCGACGCGTAGAACGTCATGGCTCGCTCGATCACCGCCTCGGACGTCTTCGCGCCGCCTACCACCTCAACCAGGGGAATGACGTGGGGAGGATTAAAGGGATGGCCTATCACGCAGCGCTCAGGATGCTTACAGCCCGACTGAATGGTATCCATGGTGATGCCGGATGCGCTCGAAGCCAGGATCGAGTCCGGAGGAGCGACTTCGTCCATCTGGGCGAACACCTTGGCTTTCAAGAGGAGTCGTTCCGGGACGTTCTCCTGGACAAAGTCGGCCTTCGACACCGCCTCCTTCATATCGGCAGTGAAGGTCAGTCGGTCGCGGCTTGCACCCGCAGCAAGGCCAATGACCGTGAGTAGCTTCCATGCCTCGTCGACGCCCTTGCGTAAGTTGGCCTCCGCGTTTGGCGCGGGATCGGTCGCGATGACGTCAAAACCGCTTGCCAGATACTGCGCCGCCCAGCTCGCGCCGATCAAGCCCGTACCGACGATCGCTACGTTCCGAATCTGCGTATTTACCACATCGTTCTCCATGAAGAATCGTGTTTCTTCGAACCTTCTAGTTGCCGGCAACTCCCGCTTTGATGGCTATGTCTGCCGCTGGCGTCCCAGGTTGTGACCCGGATAGGTCGTACTGCCTAGAATTACTGCTCTCGTGGTCATGATCTTTGTCCCCTTCACTCGGCAGAGCGACGTCAATCGCCACGGTCAGCATCCTCTCCAATTCCATCGGACGACGGGAAATCACATGTTTCAACGTCTTGCTTCCAGATACTCCATGGCGATGAAGCGTCTACCGTCGACGTCGCCGATTTCGTAAATGGTGGTGCACGTTTTTGGATGGTTTAATGCGGAGGCAGCTTTTGCTTCACGGCGGAAGCGTTCGAGTGCTTGCGCGTCTTTCGCAAGGTCGTCTGGCAGAAACTTGAGAGCAACGAAACGGTCAAATGCGTTGTCCTCTGCTTTGTAGACAACGCCCATCCCGCCACCGCCTAGTCTTTCAACGATGCGGTAGTGCGATATGATCTGGCCGAGGAGCTTGTCGGAGCCCGCCATAGTGACGACATCTTAGAGGCGCGACCGGAGGCACGTCAACGAAGGGGGGCAGCTTGGGCAGCTTGTAGGTCAAGTCCTGATAAACGCGGTTACCGGACAAGTTGGTAGGGAGCAAAATTTGGGGACAAGGTTCTGTTCTATCCCGGCATTCAATTCGTGTTTGCGAAGCAACGGGTTTGCGCAATCTGGCTAGCGCAGAAGTCGTAGACATGCCGGGCTTGGCTGATAGTTGACGTTGACATTACCCGTTTTGACCGCTGGTCATTGAGTGTAACGGCGATCTATCAACAACTCACAGATACGAGAGTCGTTCACTTCTCGACGCGTGCGGATTTCGTTGACCCAGGCTCCCAGCTGCTGGTCAGGAATTGGGGGCGCTCGGCATTGAGAAGATTCCTGCGCTTCGGGCCACGTTTACGAGCACCAACGTTGAACTGCTTGGTCACGCGCCGAATTACTTTCTCGCTGATTCCGAACGCTTTCTTGACTTGGGCGTGGGTCAGGTCGAGTCGTCCCAGTAGTACCTCCGCGAGTTGGGTATCGAAGCTGATGCGAACCTGATCCAACTTCTCTCTCAAATTCATTTGCTCGATCGGCAATGCGCTTCCTGTCAGGGTGATGAAGCTGGTTTGAACTTCGTAAACTATTGGGAGAACCGCCCCCCGACGGTTCTCCCTGCTGCTCTCCGAGCGCTGCGCCGATGCCGAATGGCGAAAATCTCCCAGAACGCGTCGGCGGAACCATTTCCCCAGTCGAGGCGGACGAATCTTTCCTCGGGCCCGAACCCGCGGGCCATCCTCGCTCGGTATGCCGCTCCTGCAATGCCCTCGACTCTGCCGCAATAAAGCGAACAACGCAATGCACCTGAGGTGAAACGTTGGTGAGCTTAAGGTGAGCTGTTAACGCTATGAAATGGCGGGAGTTACTTGGCGTTGGTCCAAAATGGGGCAAAGCCGCGGATTTCGAATGGAAAACCTAGAGATCGGTGCTATTTGTTTTGTTGCGGCTCCGAGACCGGACCGCCGGCGGTAAAATTCGGACCAAGTTTGTAGGGTCCCAGTGCGGGGGAATCTGATTGGGGTATGGGGAAAAATATAGCTTTGGTGCGTTCGAAGTGCGCACCAGTGCGCGTGAGCTCGTAAAAGGCGGGACGAAAATAAAACTTCGTGGTCAGCCGTACCTGATTCTTGAAGTGTTGCTGAGCCGCGCCGGGGAAGTTGTCACTCGGGAGGAAATCCGAGAGAAGCTCTGGCCAGCCGATACATTCGTCGATTTCGAACATGGGCTCAACACTTCGGTTAAGAAGCTTCTTCCAATAAGCTTCTCGCCCGATTCATGAGACTTCGTACATGCGGGGAGTTCCTTCGACGTAATCGGAGCTATTGCAAGCCACTCTGCACCCTTTTGTCGCTCGTCATATTCTTTGACCATGAAGGCAGGGAAGTAAAAAGCATGACAGCTTAATGTGGGAGGCCGTCTTGGGGTAGGGATAGTAGGGAAGACCGTAGTAGGGAGAAGGACCAAAATCCACAACTTTCTTCTTCAGGGGAGCGTCAAACGAATCCAGGGCGGACGCGACTGTTCCTGACCGGGAGTTCTGCGCAGGCATGGAAAGCGCGATTGCAAGCAATCCGCACAACAATCCGATTTTCATAAGCGTCGATGTACGACTTGCGCCACGCATGCTGCAATTCCCCAAGTGACGTTATCAGGCCTTAACACTCAAAACCCCCGTTGCAGGGTCAATGCATTATGGCGATTGCTCAATAGAAGCCTTATGCGCCGAAAGACTCCGCCATTCTTTTCTCTCACCCTTTAGCACTGTCATTTTTGCCAGTTTCGATTTCTTCGAGGACTGCGCACTATAGGCGATAAGAATGCAGCACATGCTGTGAGTGCATCCAGCTCTCATCCTGCACTTACACATGCCGAAGGGAGTAGACAATCATGAAGGTTACCAAGCGAGTCTTATTCTGCGTTGTTTTGTTGGGGGGAGTCACCGCGTGGTCCCAGGACTTCTATCGAGCCGAGGTGACTGCCGATTACTCATACGCTCGCTTTTACCCGGTCGCTCAGGGCACCCAGAGCCTAAGTCTGAATGGCGGCGGTGGGGCGGCCGTCGTGTACTTCAACGATTACTTTGGGATCAAAATGGATCTCCAAGGATATGGCAGCAACACGATTACGTGAACGAATCCGGCGGGTGGAAGTTTCAAGGCGCAAGGCAATCTGTTTACGTACATGTTCGGGCCACAGGTTAAGGTCCGCGCGCCAAAATTCGAGCCGTTCGTACACGTGCTCCTGGGCGGGGCGCACAGCAACGTGTATGCGAACCTTACGAGGGCTTGCGCGGGTTCCTGCACGACTTCGGGATCACCGGCTGGGGACGCCTTTTCTATGGCCATCGGTGGCGGCTTCGACATTCCCGTCAACAAATCATTCGAGGTTCGCCCTGTGGAGATCGATTACCTGATGACGCGCTTCACCAACCAGTTCAACAACTCGTCGCAGAACAACTTCCGGTTTTCGGGCGGTGTCAATTTCAGGTTCGGACCCAGCGGCAAATAAGCCATTCGTTGGCGGACACGACAAGATGCAGACGGACAGATGTGGCCCGCCCCCAGGCGCCGCTCTGTCCTCGGGTGGCGGATTGTATCTAACCCGAAAACACTCCGCCACCTTCTCCGGGTTAAGGAGTGTAATCGAGATTTTGCAACACCTTAAGGTCTTATAGCGTCTGAAAGCTTGCCAGAAGGCACTGTGCACGATGTGTTCTTCCGCGTAATCGTCGCCTGCCCCTCGATTTCGGGATTTGGGAGACGACACCTGTGTCTGAATCGGTGAATGGTCACGTTCTCGTAATCCTCAGTTTCGAGATCATTAAATCCAGATTTGGTGACGACACCGAGCAGCAACTTGCCACGACTAGCCTCTGGCAAGGCCTCATCAATAATCTCCGTCATGACTTCCGGGCGCATGTACATTGCCGATTCGTCGCGTGAAATTATTGCGTATTCCGGGGCATGTGAATACCGATTCCGGGGCGATGTGAATAAAGATTCCGGGAGGATGTGAATAAGGATTCCGGGCATGTGAATAGAGATTCCGGGGATGTGAATAATCCGAACCGC
>Ga0181532_10002468_pt1 | contig 17278 bp, 16 predicted proteins | sample PEATcosm2014_Bin_33_FD_119768 | JGI IMG/M metagenome (GOLD analysis project Ga0181532, IMG submission 119768) | Peatland microbial communities from MTU Mesocosm Facility, Houghton, MI, USA - PEATcosm2014_Bin11_30_metaG | ecosystem: Environmental > Terrestrial > Soil > Wetlands > Peat | place...
CATTCTCCGCTCATGGCCGGCGGCCAGCCGAAGCTACAGGCTGAGCTGCAGCGCGTGGCCCTGGCCGCGCTTACGGTCCCGGTCATTTCCAACGTCACGGCCCGCCCGCACGAAGGCCCGGAGGCGATCCGGACGCGGCTGGTCGAGCAGGTCACCTCGTCCGTGCGTTGGGAGGAGTCCATGCGCTATTTGCTCAGGCAAGGCTTCACGCGGTTCATCGAACTGGGTCCCGGGACGGCCTTGAGCGGGTTCATGAAGCGGATAGACAAGACCGCGCAGATTCTCAATGTCGCGGACCTGGCCAGTTTGGAGAGCGCGGTTAAGGCGCTGAGCCCCGACACCAAGGTCCTCGTAGCGTCATAGCGGCTTGACAACAGCCGCGAGATAGCCCAAAAGAGGCGCGCTTTATGAACGAACTAGCCAACCAGGTAGCGGTGGTGACCGGCGCCGGACGCGGCATCGGCCAAGCCATTGCCCTGAAGCTCGCCGCCGCGGGCGCAGACATTGCCTGTGTGGATTTGCAGGTGGAGTTCTGCACTGAGACGGTGCAGAAGGCCCAGGCGCTTGGGCGCAAGGCGTGGGCGTTCGCCGCCAATGTCTCCGACGCCGCCAGCGTGACGGCAGCCGCAGAGCAGATTCTGGCCACCGCCGGGAAGGTTGATATCCTGGTGAACAACGCGGGGATCACCAAGGACGGCCTGCTCATGCGCATGAGCGAGGCGGACTGGGACGCGGTGCTGGACATCAATCTCAAGGGCACGTTCCTGTTTACCAAGGCTTTCTCGCGCAGCTTGCTCAAGCAGCAGTCGGGCCGTATCATCAACATTGCCTCCGTGATCGGCCTTATCGGCAACGCTGGACAGTGCAATTACGGCGCGAGCAAGGCGGGGGTGATCGGCTTTACCAAGTCCGCCGCCCGGGAGGTGGCGTCCCGCGGCATCACGGTAAACGCCATCGCCCCGGGTTTCATCGAGACCTCCATGACGGCCAAGATCAGCCCCGAGGCCCGCGCGGCGCTCCTGAAGCAGATTCCGTTAGGGAGCCTGGGCCAGCCGGAGGACGTGGCCGGCGCGGTCCTGTTCCTGGCCAGTCCCGCCGCCCGCTATATCACCGGCCAGGTGCTGTCCGTGGATGGCGGCATGGCGATGTAAATATTTTCGATTAGGGGCTTGACGCCTACCAAATCGTGGCATAGACACACTGCAAAAATAAGAACCGGAGTAAACCATGGCTGAGAAGACAATTGAACAACGAGTCAAAGACATCATCGTCGAGCAATTGGGGGTGAATGCGGACCAGGTCACACCTGAGGCCAAGTTCATCGAGGACCTGGGCGCGGACTCGCTCGACACCGTGGAATTAGTCATGGCGCTGGAGGAAGAATTCGGCCATGAGATTCCCGACGAGCAGGCCGAGAAGCTCCAGAGCGTCGGCGACGTGATCAAATACATCGAAGACCTGCAGCAGAAGTAGCTGTGAGTCGAACGCTTTCGGGGCAGCTTGGACTGGCTTCAGCTTGAGCTGCCCCGTTTGATTTTATGGCGAGCAACTGGACAGAGCGCCGGGTGGTGGTCACCGGACTGGGTGCGGTTACCCCCCTGGGCCATGATGTCCCGGCCTTCTGGAGCAGCCTGATCGCCGGCCAGTGCGGCGTGACCAGGATCTCTCGCTTCGATCCATCCCGGTTCGATTCGCAGATTGCCGCCGAGGTGAAGGGCTTCGATCCTGCTCTCGGGTTGCCCTCCCCCAAGGAAATTCGGCGCACGGACCGCTTCTCGCAATTCTCGGCGCGCGCAGGCATGGAGGCCCTGCGCGATTCGGGCCTCGATCTGGACAAGGTCAATCGGGATGAGGTGGGCGTGTTCATCGGCTCGGGCATCGGCGGGCTGCAAACGGTCTCCGAGCAGAGCCAAGTACTGCTGGAGCGCGGCCCGGACCGGCTGTCGGCGTTCATGATCCCCATGCTCATCTTGAACATGGGCTCGGGCCTGTTCTCGATGTATCACAAGCTGCGAGGACCCAATTTCGCGACCTGCTCGGCGTGCGCCACCTCCAACCACGCGCTGGGCGAGGCCTGGCGCACGATCAAGATGGGGGATGCGCAGATCATCTTTGCCGGAGGTGCGGAGGCCACAATCGTGCCAATCGGCATTGGAGGATTCTGTGCCATGAGGGCTCTGAGCACCCGCAACGATGACCCAGCCCACGCCTCGCGGCCGTTCGATAAAGAGCGCGATGGGTTCGTCATGGGCGAAGGCGCGGGCGTGCTCGTGCTGGAGGAACTCGAGCACGCTAAACGGCGCGGCGCGCGGATTTACTGCGAGATCGCCGGCTACGGCAATACCGCCGACGCCAATCACGTCACGGCGCCTGCGCCCGATGGCGAAGGCGCGGCCAGATGCATGCGCATGGCACTGCGCAATGGCGGCCTGAAGGCAGAGGATGTCAACTACATCAATGCTCACGGCACTTCGACACCGCAAGGCGACGTGGCGGAGACGCAGGCGATCAAGACCGTCTTCGGTGCACACGCGCGCACGTTGGCCGTTAGCTCGACCAAGGGAGCCACTGGCCATATGCTCGGCGCGGCGGGCGCAGTGGAAATGATCGTCTGCTGCAAGGCCATCCAGACCGACACGGTGCCGCCGACCATCAATTACCAGGTCCCTGACCCGGAATGCGATTTGGATTACGTCCCTAACACTACCCGCGAGATGAAGGTTAGCGCCGTCCTGAACAATTCCTTCGGGTTCGGGGGACATAACGCGAGCATCCTCGCCAGGAAGTTGGAAGGCTGAGACGGATTGGGCGATTGCCCGCATCGTTTGGAATTGCCTTCCGGCGTGCCTTCGCCAGCTTGAGCGCGTGAACTTTCTCAGCCTCATCGAGGCCAAGCGCGAAGGCCAGGCGCTCCAGGCAGCCCAGCTCCAGGAGATTGTTTCGGACTTCACCGCCGGGCGGATTCCCGACTATCAGATGGCCGCGTTCCTGATGGCCATTTATTTCCGGGGCTTGAACGCTGAGGAGGTCCGCGCGCTGACACTCGCCATGCGCGACTCGGGCGACGTGCTGAGGTTCCCAAGCGACCCGCGCCCTTTGGTGGACAAGCACTCCACCGGAGGGATCGGCGACAAGGTATCTCTGCCCCTGGCGCCATTGCTCGCGTGCCTCGGTTTTCGCGTGCCGATGATTTCGGGCCGCGGCCTCGGCATTACGGGCGGCACGCTCGACAAGCTGGATTCCATCCCGGGCTTCACCACGTTGCTCCCCACGGAGCGCATCACCGAAATCGTCCAAAGCGTCGGCTGCGTCATCTGCGGCCAGACGATGAGCATGGTGCCTGCGGACAAGGGACTTTACGCCTTGCGCGACGCGACCGGCACCGTGCCGTCAATCCCTCTTATCGTTGCCTCGATTCTGTCCAAGAAACTGGCCGAGAGCCTGGACGCGCTAGTGCTCGACGTGAAGTTTGGTCGAGCGGCGTTCATGCCCACGCGGGAGAAGGCGCGCGAACTGGCCCGGGCACTGGTGACACTCAGCAACGAATGCGGCGTCAGAACCCGTGCCCTGCTCACCAACATGGAGACGCCCCTTGGCCGCGCGGCCGGCAATTGGCTTGAGGTCAAGGAATCCATCGCCTGCCTCCAAGCGGTAGGGACGCGTTCCACCGCGTCCCATTCTGGTGGAAAGCTCAGGGACGCGGTGGAACGCGTCCCTACCGACCTTAAGGAGCTAGTGATTGCCTGTGCGGCGCATCTGCTCGTTCAAACGGGGAAAGCCAAGTCCCTCGACGCGGCTCGCAAAAGGGCCGAGGACTGCCTGGCCTCGGGCGAGCCGCGCGCAAAGTGGAACGAGATGCTGCTTGCTCAAGGGGCGGACTTGGCCGCCTTGGACAAGAAGCTCGCACTCGATCACACCGCCCTTGTTGTGGTGGAGTTGAAAGCACCAAACGCAGGCTATGTGGCGGAATGTGATGCGCGCATTATCGGCGAGGTGGTTCGCGAGCTGGGAGGAGGCAGGCTGACGAAGGAATCCGTCCTTAACTACGATGTGGGCGTGGATTCGGTTGTCAAACCTGGCGAGCCGATCTCAGCCGGGGGTGTGCTGGCGCGCGTACACGCCGCTGACGCCACGGAGGGGAAGAATGCGTGCGCCCGGCTCAAGACAGCCTTCAGGGTTTCTGCGCAGCCTCCTGCCGCGAGCCTGCTTATAGAAGACATCATCGAGGCCCCACGGTAGGAGCAATGCGCTCAGACAAAAGGTTCCCGCTCTACTTCCCGATGCAGAACTGGCTGAAGATCACGTCCAATAGATCTTCGGTGGTGGTCTTGCCGACGATCTCGCCGATGGCATTGACCGCAATGCGTAAGTCCAGGGCGACGAGTTCCAAGGTCTGATCTCCCCGTAGAGCTTCCACCGTGCGCGACGTCGCGGCGCGGGCGCGCTTTAGCGCCTCCTGATGGCGTGAATTGATCATCACCTCCAACATCTCCGCCTTGATGTCGCCCGACCAGATCAGGCCCTTGATCGCGTCTTTAAGTGCCTCGATGCCCTGGCCGGTCAGGCACGACACCTCCACCACCGGGGACTCCAGGTTGGAAGGCAGGCCAAGCTGGCCAGGCAAATCCATTTTATTGCAGACGAGGATGCGCCGCTTGGCCGCGGCCTCGTCGAGGTGTTTGCGGTCAGCCTCCGTCAACGGTTCAGACGCGTCGAGCACGTGCAGGACAAGCTCAGCCTGCTGCAGGCTCTGGCGGCTGCGGCGGACGCCCTCGACTTCAATCTCGTCGCGCGCCTCGCGCAGGCCGGCCGTATCAATGAAGACCACAGGCAGGCCCCGGATGTTGGCCGTTTCTTCGATGGTGTCCCGGGTCGTTCCTGGAATGGGCGAGACAATAGCGCGGCTGCGCCCTAAGAGTTGGTTGAGCAGGCTCGATTTGCCAGCGTTAGGCCGGCCAATGATGGCAGCCCGGACGCCGCGGCGGAGGATCTGTCCTTCATTGGCAGTAAGCAACAGCTCGTCTATAAAGGCCACGGCGTGGTCAAGGCGGGCGACAAGCTGGTCCTTGGTGTCGGGAGCGATGTCTTCCTCGGGGAAATCAATGTGCGCTTCGATGTGAGCCAACGTCTCGACCATCTTATCGCGCAATTGGTTAATCCGTTGGGAAAGCTTGCCGGCGAGCTGTTCATTGGCCGCGCGCAGGGCCAGCTCAGTGCGCGAATGAATCAGGTCGGCCACAGCTTCGGCCTGCGCGAGGTCAATCCGTCCGTTGAGGAAGGCGCGCCGGGTGAATTCGCCGGGCTCGGCCAAACGGGCGCCGCTTTCCACCACGGCATCCAGGACCATTTTTGCAGGCAGAATGCCCCCGTGGCAGGTGATCTCAACCACCTCCTCCCGCGTAAAGGTGTGCGGGGGGCGCATGACCGCCAGCAGAACCTCGTCAATGTTCTGCCCCTTGTGGACGACGTGGCCGAAATGGATGGTATGAGTCGCCGCTGCCGAGGGTTTCGATGACACGCTGCCAGCAGGCGCAAAACAGCCATCCGCCACGGCAAGCGCCTTCGGTCCGGAAATGCGGATGACCGCCAGTCCGCCCTCGCCCAGCGGAGTGGCAATCGCAGCTATGGTGTCATCGAGCATCTTCTTCGCGTTTAATACTTTGACAACCAATAGGCCCGGTCAATGATTTCAGCAATGACGCTTAAGCGCGACAACCCGGGGAGAGAAAAGAGTGCGTCGGCGAGCACGGGGGCAGGCGTTTACTCGGTCAGGCCGTCGCCCACCGAGCAGCGGCATCCTCGGTCTATGAATCTGGACAAACTTAGTGTGAGAGAGGCCATCGCGCTCGTGCTCAACGAAGACGCGCGCATACCAAAGAAACTGCTGGCCGAAGCCGCTCGCATCGAGGAGGTGATAAAGGCAGCGGCGCGGGCGTTCCGGCGCGGGGGCAGGTTGTTCTACGTGGGGGCGGGCACCAGTGGGCGGTTAGGCGTGCTGGATGCCAGCGAGTGCGCGCCGACCTTCAGCACGCCGCCGGACATGGTCCAGGGCATCATCGCTGGGGGACAGCAGGCGTTGTGGGGTTCAGTGGAAGGCGCCGAGGACGATGCTGGAGCGGGTGGGCACGCAATCGAGATGCGTAGCATCGGGGCGCGAGACGTTGTGATCGGCATCGCCGCCAGCGGCACGACCCCCTTTGTCTGGGGAGCACTCCGGGAAGCAAAACGGCGGGGCGCAACAACCGTGCTGGTTTGCTTCAATCCGTTCCTCTCGATCCCGCGGTCGCTGCGGCCGGCGATTATCATCGCTCCCAATCTGGGACCAGAATTGCTGACGGGCTCAACGCGCCTCAAGGCCGGAACGGCGACGAAGCTCCTGCTGAACCTTTTTACAACTCTGGCGATGGTGCGCCTGGGTAAAGTGAGGAGCAACCTGATGATTAATCTAAATCCCGCCAACGCAAAACTGCGCGACCGCGCCGTGCGCATTGTGCAGGACCTGACCGGGGCGGCCTACCCCTCGGCGCAGCAGGCGCTGCATCGCAGCGGCTGGGTCATCACAACGGCAGTCGCGCGCCTAGGTCGGAAATGATCGCTTCCAGTTTGGTCAATTTGCCCACGAGGTACCACCAGGTAACGAACCGCACCAGGCCAGTGATGATCGCCAGCAGCACTGAACTCATCAGAAACAGCCCGAACGCATGGCTTGGGTCGGGTTCCATCATGCGTGGCACACCGTGATAGAGTGCGCCGATGGACAAGAGGATTCCGACGGACCAGGGCACCCAGGGGGGCATGCTGGGAAAGGCATCCAGCACGCGAAGCAGGAACAGCGGGCTCAGGCCGTAGGCCACGGCCGAGAACGCCTGGTTATAGGTGTGCCGTCCATGAAACGTCTCGCCGATTGACCTCACCATATTGGCGCCGACGAACACCACTACGAGCGACAGGAGCAATTGCCCCGTTTCAAATAGCACGGCCTCGCCAGGCGCGAATGACTTGAGGCGCGCGACTTCCTGCATCTCGCCTTGCGGCTTCCCCCAGTTGATCAGGCCATATCCTTCGCAAGCGGAGGTGATCAGCAGCAGCGGCAACAAATGAACCAGCAGAATGAACACCAGGCCGCGCTTGGCCAGAGCAATCCTATTCCAGGTGGCCAACGGGTCGAAAATCACCAATATCGCGTTAAGCATCCGGTGGAAGTGTTATCGGCAGGCCCCAGCGCTGACAACTAAATACCTCCGGCCCTATCGCGCTCCACGACGGCTGCTTCATGGAGACCTGGTTGCCAACGGCGTTCGATTCAGTGCGGAACACATTTATCGCTTCCCATCGCCAACCTGGCCTGATTACCTTGACGTAGTGAACGTTAACCTTGGCATCTGGAACAAGCTGACCGGGGTAGTGGTTTTCCTTTGTTTTATTGCAGTGATTCTCCTGGTAGGCGTTTGGTACCTGCCGCTCATTCAGCAGAATGAGCGCATGCGCAGGTATATCCTGGGCTTGGACGAGCAGATCCAGAAACAAGAGGAGACGGGCAAACAGTTGCGTTCCTCCATTGATTCTCTGCGTTACGATCCCAAGGCGGTGGAACGGTTGGCACGCGAGAAATTCGGCTATGCCAAGCCAGGCGAGACCGTCATCCGCTTCGGAGAACCTCAGACGAACTATCCTGTGCAGCGTTAAGCCCAGCCTCTATCCCTGATCAGCAAAAGAGTTTGGGCACCCGCTTCACGCAGCGCGCCTGAAGCCCCCTTGCCGCGTCCCCTCCCTTCGCCTCACACCGTCATGATCTCTTTTTCCTTGTGGCTCAGGTGGGCATCCAGCTTTGCGGAGTACTCGTCAGTCAGCTTTTGCAGCTCCTTTTCCGCCTGCTTCACGTCATCCTCCGTGATGCCGCTGTCGTGGCCGTGCTTCTTCAACTGCTCCATCGCATCGCGGCGCACGTGGCGGATGGCCACCCGTCCATCTTCGGCCATCTTGCGTATGATCTTGACGAATTCCTGCCGGCGCTCCTCGCTTAACTCCGGAAAGAAAAGGCGAATCGCTTTGCCCTGGATCGAAGGCGTGAGGCCCAGGTTGCTCTTTTGGATGGCCTTTTCGATCGGGTGCAGCGAGTTGATGTCCCACGGCTGGATGGTCAGCGTGCGCGGTTCGGGCGTCGTGATGCCCGCCAGCTCCCGCACACGCATCTGTGAGCCATAGACTTCCACCATGATGTTCTCGACCAGGGCCGGCGAGGCTTTGCCGGTCCGCACACCAGCAAATTCATTAACGACCACCTGCTCGGTCTTGCTCATCTTATCTTCCGCCTCTAGCAAAAAGTCGTCCAGTGTCATAGGTGCATCAAGATTAGCAAAGCTCAGCAATCCTGTATAGACCCAACTTACAATTCCGCCAACAGCCGCTTCTCCGCTTCTTCGTTGCTCAATTGGTGCCGGACGCGCATGACGGAAACGCCGACTACGGGCGGGTAGGCCTGATCAGCCTTCATGCGCGGCTCGACGTATGCGATGACCTCGAACAGCAAGCGATTGGCGGCCTGGTAGTCCAGGTCCGTGAGCCGCTGGATGTAGCGGGTCGAGCGGTCAATGAGCTTCAGGTTGCTGGGCACGACCCAGATCATGTAGTTGCCCATGACTCGGCCCAGGCGCACCATCGTGCAGGTCGAAAGCGCATTGAGCAGCATCTTCAGACCGGCGCGGGTGACCCCGTCCAGCACGAAATCTGTCTTTGGCACCGTCGCCAGCACCGCCACGCCCTCGGGGTTCCACTTGGCGAGGAAGGCATGGATTTCCTTATGGGACTCCTCGCGCCCGAAGTAGATGACCCCGAGCCTGGCTCCGGCCTTTCGCGCCGCTTCGAGCTGCGTGCGGTGGAATCCGTCGGGCGCAAGCAACGACGCCTTCTCCTCTTCCGACACAATGCCCACTGCGCAGTCGCCTTTGTTCAGGGGCCGGTACTTGAGGCCGTCCAGGCCCACCTTGAACCGCATCAACTCGGCTTTGCTGATCTTCCGCACAATCTCGTAGGTGCGCGCCGCTTTGTCGTCGGTCACCAGCGACCGCACTTCCTCCTCGCTCCACTCGACGCAGTTGGGCTGGCGCTTGATGATTCGCTCCCACGCGTGCGGCGTGTCTTGGTACGGCAGGAAGAGGTAAGCCCAGGACTCCGTGGCCGTGGTGTCATCGAACTTGCGGAAGGGCGGCGAGCAATACGTGGGCGAGCGCTCGGTCGTGTCGGTCAGCACGTCAATGCCAAAGCGGTCGGCGAAGTAATTGTTCTTATGCTTGGCCCGGTACACCGTTTCCTCCAGCGAAACCGCTGCCGCAAGCTGGGAGAGCAGCTTCGGCGACTTCAGCGTGGCGTGCATCTCCACCAGCTTCTGCAGGAACTCGGCGGGCACGTCCGCAGAATCGAGCGCGCAAGGGCCCTTGGGTTCCAGTTCCTTGAACAGGTCGCGCAGCGCCATTTCCAGCACCGTCAGCAGGACGCAGAGCTGGATGGTGGTCGCCTGCATGCGGGTGGAGCCGGTGATGGACATCGGGCCGGTCGTCAAATTGATCTTCTCGATGCGCGGCTCCTCGACCACCTCGCGGCTGCGTTTCACATGCTCGCAAAGGATGTGGTCGGGGTTGTTATAGACGAAATAGACCTTCGCGCCGACCTCGAGCCCTTGCCAGGCTGTGCCGATGACGTGCGAGGTCTCGCCGCCTTCGGTGATGGCGAACACCACGTCTTTGCCGGACACGCCCAGGTCGGCGATCTGCTTCTTCCCGAACGCGGTAAAGTCCTCGAAGCCTTCCACGGATTTGATGAGGGCGAAGTCGCCGCCCGCCATGACGCTGAAGGCGCGGTTCTCGAACTCCACTGCCGACGGTTTGCACCTCAGCCCGCGGGCGCTCTGCCGCTGCCAGAAGTCGCGCCAGATGGACACCAACTGAATGCTCAGCCGCCCGGTGGAGCCGCAGCCCGTGAAGAACACTTTGCCGCCATTCTTGAGCGCGCGCAGGACGGCTTCCTTGATCTTCGGCGCCCGGCCCGACTCGGCGAACTCGCGATACTTGCTCACCACGTCGCCGTCCGCCTCGAAAAGCAGGCCCAGGGCGGCACTGACATCGCGCTTGGCGGTCTCGCTCAGGTTGGCGGTGACGGGGTGGGAGGATTCCGTGGTCAGCACGCCAAGCTGGAATTGATCGCTGATCTTCAGGAACTCCTCGGATCGTTTGTTGGAAGTGTTGCTCATGAAAGGTATTGTATTCTGTTGGTCAAAGAGCCGGGAGAATGCACTTCCAGGGCCAAAAGGCAAGGGGGTTTTGGCCACTGTGACGTTGCCCGCCACGTCTTGCGCGTCAACGTAGGGCAGTGCGTCCCGCCTGCCCCCGGACGCGTAGGGCACAGCGCGTGCCGGGCAGGGCCGACGCACCGCCTTATCTTCGCGCCGCTTCTGCCAGTATCCAGCGCTAGAATCACAGGAGGTTTACTTGGGCTATACAGGGGGCATACAGGGGGTATATAAGGGGTTTACAGGGGATGAGCGTGCGTGTCCGGGGTGCGTACGGCGTACTGGCGTGGCTGAAAGGGGCGGGAACCGGAAGCGCCCGGGCGCGTGACCGGGCGAACGGGTCAGGGTGTTTCGGTGGGCAGGCCAGCGAGCGGGATCGTGGCCAGAGCGGTGTGACGAGCGCCTCCGGGCGAAAGCTGGCTGCGGATGAGTTCCACCTTATTGGCCGTCCACGCGCCAAAGAACTGGATCGCGAGACCTGGCGCCATCCCGGCGAGAACCTCCGCCTCGGCGCGCCGCAGGCCTTTGATGCGCCCCAGCGTCACGTGGCCGGTGAATTGTTCCTTTGTTTCCTCCGCCGTGTAGTCCCGCGTGGCAGCCTCGATCGCGCGCTGCACGAGGGGCAATTGTTGACGGCTGTCTTTCACCCCCACCCACGCGACTCGCGGGCGGTGCAGGTCCGGGAAGAAGCCTACTCGCTCCGCGCGCAGATCAAGGGCCGCAAAGCCCTGGCAGGCTGCGCGAAGCGCCTCCGTCAGTGGCCCCACCCTGTCGGAATCCACGTTCCCCAGGAATCTCAATGTCAGGTGGAACTGCTCACGTTTGGTCCAGCGCACGCACTCTTTCGGCAGCGCGCGGCGCAGCACAGCCTGTGTCTTTTCGATCTCGTTCTTAACATCCTCGGGGACAGTGACTGCGACGAAGAGACGGAAGGGCTCGGGTGCAGGGGCGTCAGGCATTCAAGGCAAGGGTTCGCCGCGGGCCGCAATCAGCAGGCTATACCATTCCTCGCGCGTCAGTTCCAGGTCCACGGCTTTGACGGCCTCGCGGATGCGCTGGGGATTGGTCGAGCCGACGATGGGCTGGATGCGCGACGGGTGCTTCAGCAGCCAGGCCAGTGCCACGGTCAGGCGGCTCGCGCCGCGGGACTTTGCGATAGCTTCCACCACCGGGAGGAACCCTTGCAGCCGATAGCTCTTCTGCGAGGGGAGCAGTTGCCTTGCGCCATCCCCGATCAATCCCGCGGCCAGCGGACTCCAGGCCATCGGTGTGATCCGCTCGACCAGGCATTGGTCCAGCGTGCCGTCACTGAAAGCGTCCAGCTTTGCGAGGCTGATCTCGACCTGGTGCACGATGAGTGGCATGGGGCAAACGACCTGCAAGGCAGTGACTAACGTCGGGCGGAAGTTGCTCACACCGAAATAGCGCACCTTGCCGGCGTCTTTCAGTTGCGAGAACGCGCGCGCGATCTCCTCGGGGTCCGCCAGGAAGTCAGGCCGGTGCAGCAGGTAGAGGTCAATGGTCTCGACGCCCAGGCGCCGGAGCGATTGCTCGCAGGCGCTGACGATGTGCGCGGCGGAGAAGTCATAGCGCGACGGCGCGTCGGGCTGCGGGTCCCCCCCGGGCCGGATGCCGCCCTTGGTGGCTACCAGGACTCGCCCGCGCATGTCCGAGACCTGCTTGAGCACTGCGCCCAGGATGCGCTCGGCTTCGCCGCGACAGTAGATATCTGCGTTGTCGAAAAGCGTGTAGCCGGCCTCATAGGCGGCGATGATCGCGCGGCGTCCGGCGGCCCGGCTCTCCGCGGTGACCTCGGCGGGGTTCCAGCTTCCGGCTACCCGCCAGCACCCATAAGCCAGCCGGCTGCTGCTGAGTGAACTGACTCCCAATGGGATGGATTGCATAACGTAATGAGTCTTCCTAGCAGCTAAGTTGTCCCGGCGCAACAGCCAGAATGCCCGCACGCTTGCCTTTCCGGGCTTTTGGGGCAAGCTGCCGCCGGTGAGAAATTCTGCCAGCAGGTCACTGATACGGAGTCGCTACCCGCCGGCCATTCTCGCGGGACTTCTGCTGGCAGCGTCGCTCCCGAAGATCGGCATTGCGGGTTTGGCGTGGATCGCTCCGGCCCTGATGCTGGCGGCGGCCCTGGGCAAGGGCGGCTGGGAGAGTTTTCGGATCGGCTATGTTGCGGGCCTGGCCTATTACCTGGCTTCGCTCTACTGGCTGCTGCTGATTCCCTACCGGTGGCATTCCATACCCGTGGGGCCGGCTGCGGGCTGGCTCGCACTGAGCGCATACTTGGCGCTGTATCCGGCAACCTGGGTCTGGCTGCTGGCGAGAGTTCCGGGTCCGAAGGCCACAATCCACAACCTGGGGGCGGCTCGCCCTTCCTGGCTCCTGGAGGGATTCGGCGGGTTGCTGGCGCGAACCTGGGCGCAACGGACGCTTTGGGCACTGTCAGGCGCGGCGCTGTGGGTGGCGCTGGAAATGATCGTCGCGCGGCTGTTCTCCGGCTTTCCGTGGAACCTGCTCGGCTCGTCGCAGTATGAGATGGTGCCGCTGATTCAAATCGCCTCAGTCACCGGCGTGTATGGCGTTTCCTTCCTGCTGGTGTGGACTTCGTTGTGCTTGGTGTCGGCGGGCTTGATGGTGGTGCTGCGGCCCAGCCTGCGTTCGGCCTGGGTGGGGGAAATCATTCTTCCGCTCGTGGTCGTCACGCTGGTGTTCAGCTTCGGATTCCGCCAACTCGCCGGGGACACACCTTCCAATCGCACGCTCAAGGTGACGCTGGTTCAGCCGAGCATTCCGCAGACGCTGATCTGGGACACGAGCCGGGACCTGGAGCGTTTCCGCGAGTTCATCCGCCTCTCCGAGCAAGCCCTGACCAACCGCACTGACCTGCTGGTCTGGCCGGAATCGGCGGTGCCGAGCTACGCGCGTTGGGACACGAACATCTACCCCGCCATCACGAACCTCGTTCGCCAGCACCACGTGTGGCTCATCCTCGGGTCCGATGACGTGGGCCGGCCCCCCCACCCGACCCGTGCCGATGAATACGAGTATTACAACGCCAGCTTTCTCGTCACGCCGGACGGCGACTTCGTAAGCCGCTACGTCAAGCGCAACCTGGTGGTCTTCGGCGAATACATCCCGCTGGTGCGCTGGTTGCCTTTCGTGAAATGGTTCACGCCGATCGAAGGCGGCTTCACTCCCGGCAACCGCACGGTCCCCTTCGCTTTGACGAACCTGGACGTGAAGACCTCCACGCTGATCTGTTTCGAGGATATGTTCCCCTTCCTCGCCCGCGAGGCCGCGGATGAAGACACCGACTTCCTGGTGAACCTGACCAATAACGGCTGGTTCGGCGAGAGCGCGGCCCAGTGGCAACATGCCGCCGGCGCCTTGTTTCGCGCGGTGGAAAATGGCCTGCCGCTGATCCGTTGCTCGAACAACGGCCTCACCGGCTGGGTGGACGCCCGCGGACGCCTGCGCCAGGTCTTCCGCGATGACCGGGGCACGATTTACGGCCCGGGCTTTATGACTGCGGAAATTCCCCTGCTGGCGCGCGGAGAAAAGCGGCCGCCAACTTTCTATCATCGGCATGGGGATTGGTTTGGATGGGTGTGTATGGGAGTCGCGGGATTGATCGTGGTGCGGCGGGTCAGATTAGCTCTCGACAGGCCCCGCCGGCCCTCTCTACTTTTCTGCAAAATATGCTTTGAAAGCTTACGCGAGGGTGTTAGAACTATCGCAGTTAGTTCTTTTAGTTAGCCGGTTGTTTTTTGAACAAGTTCCGCTTGGGCGCTTCCATTCCTCACGACCAAGTTCGCGGAGTCTTAGTGAGATCGTGTCGGGATGAACGCACCTGTGTTTTTAGCTGCCGCTGCCGCCAACGCCAATGAGTCGGAATTGGTTTATGTGTGGACACAAGCCACACCGGAAGCCAAGGCCATCATTTGCTGCCTCGTCCTGTTCTCCATCATCGCCTGGTCGGTCATGATCGCCAAAGCGGTGCAGATGGCCCGCGCCAAGAAGCTCAACCGCTTCTTCAACGCCGAATACCGCACCCAGAAGAACGTGCTGGACGTCTTCGACCGCCGGGTGCAGGCGGACGGCTGCCCCATGTTCGAGGTCTATCAGGCCGGGAGTCTGGAACTGGACGCGCGGCTGAAGAACCCCGACGGCAACGGGCGCAAACGTTTCGTCTCCCTCAAAGGCATGGAGCACGTGAAGCGCTCGCTGGAGAACACCGTCGCCCAGGAATCGCTCAAGATGGAGTCGGGGCTGATCCTGCTGGCCATTGCGGTCAGCGGCGCGCCGTTCCTGGGGTTGCTGGGCACGGTCTGGGGTGTCATGAGCACGTTCGGCCACATCGCCATGCAGGGCAGCGCGACGATGACCGCGATGGCGCCGGGCGTGGCCGCGGCGCTCATCACCACCGTCGGCGGTTTGCTGGTGGCCATCCCTTCGATGTTCGGCTACAATTGGCTGGTCCACAATCTGCGCGTCCTGACGGTCGAGCTGGATAATTTCGCGCAGGAGTTGGTGTCAAAGATGGAGACTGAGTATTTGGAAGAGGAATAAGTGCGACGCTTTTCACAACGCAGTGCCCTGGTGACCTTGAGCGAGATCAACATCACGCCGCTCCTGGACCTGGCGTTCGTGTTGCTGATCATCTTCGTCATCACCACGCCGCTGCTGGAGCAGAGCATCAGCTTGAAGTTGCCCAAAGGGGGCCAGCCCGATCCCAAGATCAGCAAAGAGGATATCCGCACGGTCGAGATCAGTCCCCAGGGCACGTACCGGCTGGATAAGATGCCCATGTCCCTGGGCCAGCTCGAAGGCGAATTGGTAAAAGATTTCCACGCGCGCCCGAATCTGGTTGTCTATATTCGTGCCGATCGGAAGAGCCCGTTAGAATATTTCGCCGCTATAACCGACGCCTGCCAGCGCCACGGCATCAGCCGTTATTCGCTGCGCACGGAGCCGCCAGGCAAACGCTGATGGACCGACTGCAAAAGAAATGCTTCGTCGCTTCGACAGGTCTTCACCTGTTGCTGGGAGTGATTTTGCTGGTGGGCCCGGCCTTCGTGGCCTCGAAGAGCAAGCAGGACAATATGCCGGTGCTGGATTTCATCCCGCTGAAGACGGTGGATGCTTTGATGTCAGGCGGCGGAAACCCCAATGCGAAGCCGCCGCCCGCTCCGATGGAGAAGCCGGAGCCGCTGCCGCCGGCTCCCGTGGTCAAACCTGCGCCAGCACCACCCGAGAAGGTAAAGGAACCCGAACCGCCCAAGGAGACGGTCAAGGAAGTCACACCTCCTAAGGAGCCGGAGTATTCCTTCGAGCCAACCAAAGAACGCAAGGCAAAGACGCCGACGTTCGACTTTACAGTGGTCACGCACCCAACGCGCGATGTCAAGGAAGAAGCGAGGCGTCGGGCGGAGGCTGAGGCTCGCGAACAGGAGCGCCAATACGCGCGGGAAATGGCAGACCGGCGTCGGCGCCTGGATGCCGCCTTCGGCAACGCCGTGAACAACCTGGAAGAAGGCCGCTCCGGCAGCACGAGCATCGAGTTGAAGGGCCCGGGCGGTGGCGGCGTTCCTTATGCCAACTTTTTGGAGGCGGTGAAGAGCAGGTACGAACATGCGTGGGTTGTGCCCGATGGCATTGCCGATGACAACGCGACAGTGGCTACCTCGATCACCATTGCGCGCGACGGCACGGTCGTGTCCGCCCGCGTTACGCGTGCTTCCGGCAACGCCGCCGTGGACCGGTCGGTACGGGTGACGCTGGAGCGGGTGAAGTGGGCCGCGCCCCTGCCGGACGACGCGAGGGACAACCAGCGCACCGTCGAAATCAACTTCAACGTCGCCGCCCGGCGCGCCCTCGGATAAAAGATACTATGCGGTTTAAGCACATTTTCATTGCACTGGGTTTTATTGCGGCCAGCAGTTCAGCCCAGCCAACAATCGAGATCACCAAGCCCGTCAACGTCCCCGGCTTCACGCCGCCCATCTACGTCTCCATGAGCGGCTTCACGGGCGAGGCGGCGCAGGTGCTCAGGTTCGACCTCTACGTGCAGGGGTTTGCCTTCACGAATGCCGAGGCGGCGCAATACCTCCTTTCCGGCAGCAACAACGGAAACCTTGAGGGCAAGGCAATTGACAACATTACCAAGAGCATCATCGTCCCGCCGAAGGCCTACTCGGGCGCGGCGCTCCGGCGGCAGGCCCACGCGTTCGCGGATGACTTCGTCGTGGCGCTGGGCCGCAAGCCCATTGCCCAGACCAAGGTGGCCTGGAAGGGCGAGAGCAACCGCCATAGCGAGATTTACCTCTCCGACTTTGACGGCCATAACGCGCAACCGGTGACGCAGGACAACAGCATCGTCGCGGCGCCGTGCATGGTGCCCGGGCGGCTGGCTATGTATTACGTTTCCTACAAGCTCGACAACGCCGACATCTTCTACCACAACCTTTCCACCGGCGAGCGGAACGCGTTCGCGCGCTACGGCGGCTCGAATATCAGCCCGGCGGTCTCGCCCGACGGCAGCAAAGTGGCGATGATCCTGAGCAAGGACGGCTGGATTGATTTGTATGTGTGCAACTCCGACGGCACCGGCTTGAAGCGGCTGACCAAGTCGCCCCAGGACGAGTCCTCGCCCTGCTGGTCGCCGGACGGGCGCTGGATTTGTTACGCGTCGAAGGACAGGGAGCGGCGGGCGCTGTCCAAGATCTCCCCGGAAGGGGGCGAGCCGCAGCGCATCCCGACCGCGGGCGTATTGAGCCCCACGGAGCCGGACTGGTCGCCGGATGGCAAGTTGATCGCGTTCACGTCGCAAGGCGCGGGCTTCAGTATATGCGTGGTTCCGGCCACCGGCGGCACCGCCACGGTGCTGGTCGCGGGCGAAGACCCGTCGTGGTCGCCGAACTCGCGCACCCTGATGTATGGCCGGCGGCAGGGAGGCCGTTACACGCTTTCCCTGCTTGA
>Ga0181532_10002471_pt1 | contig 17258 bp, 14 predicted proteins | sample PEATcosm2014_Bin_33_FD_119768 | JGI IMG/M metagenome (GOLD analysis project Ga0181532, IMG submission 119768) | Peatland microbial communities from MTU Mesocosm Facility, Houghton, MI, USA - PEATcosm2014_Bin11_30_metaG | ecosystem: Environmental > Terrestrial > Soil > Wetlands > Peat | place...
AAGGAGTCGGTGGAGAAATTTCTGGCGGGAGCCGAGGGGAATGGGCTTTGGGAGTTGGTGATCGGGTCAGGGACGCTCGATCACGCCGTGGAAGCAGGGATTGGCGCGCAGGAGCCGGCGTTTGTGGCTAAGTATGCGTTTCAGTTGGCGCAGGGGTTCAACGCGTTTTACCACAAACATCACATTGTTTCGGAGACGGACGAGCAGAAGCGCGCATTTTTGTTGGCGTTGACGGAAATGGTGGAGAGGCAGTTGGTGAAGGCGCTGGGGATATTGGGGATTGCAGCGCCGGAGAAGATGTAGGGGGTTGGAACCGTAAAAGCGGCGGCAAGCCGCCGCACGGTAAGTTAGAGCCACGCACAACTCGAAGAGAGATTCCTCACTTCGCGGACTCCGTTCGGAATGACGGGTTGCGTAGTTAGCAACGAGAGATGGGATTCGCGAGATTGTGCCGCGATCCCTCCGCTCCGTGTCGCAAAAGACGCGACACTCCGGTCGGGATGACAATTTGGGTGATGCCGCAAACGGCGCGGGTCCCGCCTTGCGGGGTCGGGATGACAACATTTGCCACGGTCAGAGCGTGGTGATTAGGTGAACGAGGGTGCGGAGGGCTACGCCGGTGGGACCTTTGGCTAGCCAGGGTTTGGAATCGTCGTTCCAGGCGGTTCCGGCGATGTCCAGGTGGATCCACGGGGTATCGCCTGCGAATTCACGAATGAACATTGCGCCGGTGATGGCGCCGCCACCTTTGCCGCTGCTTATGTTCTGAATGTCGGCAAAACTTCCTTTGATAAATTCGCGGTATTCCTCGTCCATGGGCATGGGCCACATTTTTTCGCCGGCCGCTTTGGCGCTGGCAAGCAACTTGTCAGTCCAAGCCTGATCGGAGCCGAAGACGCCAACATTGATGCCGGCGAGGGCGACGACGATGGCGCCGGTGAGAGTGGCAGCGTCCACGAGATGAGTCGCGCCGAGTTGTTTGGCGTAGTGAATGCCATCGGCGAGGATCAAGCGGCCTTCCGCGTCGGTGTTGAGCACTTCGATGGTTTTTCCGGACATGGCGGTCTGGATGTCGCCAGGCTTTTGCGCTTTGCCGCCGGGCATGTTCTCAGTAGCGGGGACCACACAAATGACTTTGACGTTGGGCTTCAGGGCGGCGAGCGCGCGCATGACGCCGAGCATGGTGGCGCCACCGGCCATGTCGTACTTCATTTTTTCCATGCCATCGGAGGGCTTGATGGAGATGCCGCCGGTATCAAAAGTGACGGCTTTGCCGACGAGACCGATGACGGGAGCGCCGGGCTTGGAAGTGGCGGGCGTATAGGTAATGACGATGACGCGAGGCGGTTCGACGCTACCCTGAGCGACGCTGAGCAACGCGCCCATTCTTAGATCGGCGATTTTCTTTTCGTCGAGAATTTCCACCTTCAGACCGGCTTCCTTGGCCATGGCTGCGGCCTTATCGGCCAGGATGCGGGGCGTGAGTTTGTTGGAAGGCTCGTTGACGAGGTCGCGAGTGAAATTCTGCGAATCACCAATAAAGCGGCCGCGGGCAATGCCCTTCTCGCCAGCTGATTTTTCCGCGTTGCCAAATCCCGCAATGGACAACGATTCGATAAATTTGTCGTTTTTCTTGTCCGTCTTGTATTTGTCGGTTTCAAAATCGGCTGCGATGGCCGCTTCGGTAACGGCCTGGGCGGCGTCTTCGGTGAGGTCACCTTCGCGCAGGGCGAAGGCGAATTTGTGGACGCCCCGGGTCTTCAAATAACGCAGCGCGGCTCCCGCAACTTTTCGGAGGGTGGCGGGGTTAAATTGCTCGCGCTTCCCTGCCCCGACGAGAAGTAGGCGGGGACTTTTCAGCCCCGCGGGGGCGTGAACGAGGGTGAGTTCGAGTGCTTTCCCGGTGAGCTCACCACTTTTGGCCAGACGGCCGAGCAGGCCACCCGTGAGTTTATCGAGTTCGGCGACACGGCCCTGGAGGGGGTCGCTTTCCTCAAAGAGATAGGTGACGACAGCGTCGTCCGCGAGCGTGCTGATGGACTTGGTTTCCAGCGTGATTTGCATGATTCGTTTATCGCCTCCGGTTGCGATACATGGCTTGCTCCGCTTCCCTGCGGGCATCCTTGTTGCGTTCGTCCTGGCGGCGGTCCCACGATTTCTTTCCTTGCGCCAGAGCGATTTCGACCTTGGCAATGCCGTTGCGAAAATAGATCCGCAAGGGAATAACGGTCAAACCTTTGGATTCGGTACGTCCCGAGAATTTATCGATCTCGCGTTTATGAAGCAGCAACTTGCGGTTTCCCAGCGGTTCATGATTCCAGGGGCCGCCGGGCATATACTGAGCGATATGGGCGTTGGCGAGGTAGGCGCCAGTGGGTTTGAAGTCCACATAGGCATCGCGAATGTTGGCCTTGCCTTCGCGGAGGGCCTTTACTTCCGTGCCGTGCAACACGAGCCCCGCTTCCAGCTTCTCCAGAATGTGATAGTGGTAGGAAGCGGAGCGATTTTGCGCCACGATAAGCTCGCGCGGGCCTTTGGAATCCTTGCCCTTTTCGGGTTTCTTGTTTGGCTTGTTCACTCTCTTTCATTTTACCCGATGGCGCGTCTAAATAAGCATGGAAGGCTGGCAAAAGTGGGCCAGTCACGGGGGACGGGCACCAGCTACCTGTCCGCAGGTCCTCGAGATTGGATAAGGCTGGCAAATGGGACAGTTTGAAAAGCAGGACATCGGGGCGGTGTGCGCTTGCCGCGTCGCCAAGCCGGATGCTAGACTGCAAAGGCAAGTAAAGACGAGATTTGGGGCCAGACGGGGTCCCGGAGAATTCATGCGTCGATGGAGTGCGGTCGCCATCTGCATCCTGTTCGGAGTGATCCTGGGAGGCTGCCCGAAGGGCAACCCGGACTACAAAGCGGGGATGCATGCGGAGGATTTGAAGGATTATGACGCCGCCGTCGAATACTACCTGAAAGCCACAAAAGTCGATCCGCACAACGCGAATTACCAGATCAAGTTGAATCAGGCGCGGTTTGAAGCCGGGCAGTTGCACGTGCATGAGGGATTGAAATTACGGGAAAAAGGCGATTTGCAGGGAGCGCTTGCGCAGTTTCAGAGGGCGGAGATCTTGGACCCATCAAGCTCCGTAGCGGATCAAGAAGCAAAGAAAACGATGGACATGATTGCGGAGAAGGTGGCCGCGAATCAGGCGCAGGCGGAAGAACCGCTGGTGGAAAACGGCGAGCCGGTGATGGCCACTGCACCACCCGAGATCAAACCGCTCTCGCGGGCCCCGATCAACCTGAAGATGTCGAATGACGCAAAGGTGGTGTTCGACACTATCGGCAAACTCGCCGGTTTGACGGTCATTTACGACCCGGACATACAGCAGAAGAAAATCAGCACGGAACTGAACAATGTGACGCTGGAGCAGGCGCTGGACATCGTGTGCCTGGAGAGCAAGACGTTCTGGAAGCCGGTAACAGAAAACATCATCATCGTGGTTGGGGACCAGGCGCAGAAGAGGCGGGATTACGAAGAGCAGGTGGTGCGGACTTTTTATCTGAGCAATGTGGCCATCGCGCAGGACTTGACGGAAATCACCACGGGCTTGCGGCAATTGCTGGACCTGAAGCGCATCCAGCAGGTGAATTCGCAGAATGCCATCATCATCCGGGATACGCCGGACAAGCTGATGCTGGCGGACAAAATCATCCGAGATATTGACAAGGCCAAGCCGGAAGTGATCGTCCAAGTGATGATTCTGGAAGCGCGCACGGACAACCTGAAGAACCTGGGGATTCAGCAGGTGCAGTCGATTTCCGCGGCGGTGAATCCTAGCTACAGCACGAGCAGCACTTCAAGCTCGACGACGACGGCGACAAGCTCCACAGCTAGCAGCGGGACCACGGCTACGTTGAGCCAGTTGCGGCATTTGAATCAATCGGACCTGGTGCTGACTTTGCCGAGCGCCACTGCGAACTTCCTGCTTACTGACAGTTCGACAAAGATCCTGCAGAACCCCGAACTTCGCGGTGTGGATGGGCAGTCGGCAAAATTGAAGATTGGCGATCGTGTACCGGTGGCAACGGGCAGCTTCCAGGCAGGCGTGGGAGTGGGAAGCACGAGCGGGGCAGGCTTCGTGAATCCGCTGGTGAACACTCAGTTTCAGTATATCGATGTGGGCGTGAACATAGACATGACGCCGCACGTACACCCGAATCGCGATATCAGCCTGAAAGTTTCGATTGAAGTGTCATCGGTGACAGGCACGTCCTCGATCGGCGGCATCTCGCAGCCCATCATCAGCCAGCGGAAGGTGGAGCACGAAATACGGTTGAAAGAAGGAGAAGTCAGCATCCTTGCAGGATTGATCCAGCGGACCGACACCAAGACCCTGAATGGGTGGCCAGGGTTGGCCAATGTTCCGGTAATGCATTACTTGTTTGCTACGGATAATACAGAGACGCAGGAAGACGAGGTTTTGATCGTGCTGACACCTCGCGTTGTCAGGATGCCGGATTGGAGCAAGGCCAACCTGCGGGCCATGTTCTCTGGCACGGATACGTTCGTGGGAGCCAAGCGGGAATTGGAAGTGAAGGCGCCAACGGCGAATCCGAATCCGCAAATGATACCGCCAGCCGGGCCGGCACAAACACCTGCGGGGCCACTAGTTCCCGCGGGAGCGCCCGCGCCTGCACCAGCACCTGTGACGCCGCCGGTTGCGCCGAGTGTAGTGCCACAAGCACAAGGAGCGATGGGACCGCGAATGCGCTTCGAGCCCGCCGCGTTGAACCTGACCGCGGGGCAGACGGCCACGATAGGGGTGGTCGTCGAAAATGTGACGGATCTTTACTCCGTGCCGATGCTGCTGCAATACAATCCCGCGATCATCAGCGTGGAAGAGGTGCGCCACGGAGGATTCCTCTCGGGCGGGACGCAGGAAATCGCGATCGTGCAGCGCGTGGACAAGGAACACGGACAAGCCATTATTTCGGCAACGCGGCAGCCGAATACGCCGGGCGTGAATGGGAGCGGAACATTGCTGGGAGTGGTGATCAAGGCGCTGGCGCCGGGCACGACGAATCTTTCGATCGTGCAGGTAAATGCGAAAGATTCGCAACAGAAGCCGATCCCGCTGGTGACCAGCGAAGCAACTTTGCGGGTGCAATAATCGTCCCAAATCAAGAGGGCAAGATGCAGTCCACTCGAGGGAAACGCAGGCTCTCCCCGGAAGCGGGTTTGACGCTTTTGGAGTTGATTATTGCGTGCACGATTCTGCTGGTGCTGTCTTCGGCGGCGATTCCCCTCCAGCGGTACACGATTGTGCGGCAACGGGAGACGGAACTTCGGCGGGATTTGCGGGACATGCGCGACGCCATTGACCATTACAAGGATTTGGCGGACAGCAACAAGATACGCGTGCAAGTGGGAAGCGAAGGCTATCCACCGGACCTGGATACGCTGGTGAAAGGCGTGGCGGTGGGCGGAGCGGGTGCTACGGGACACAATATTCGTTTCTTGCGGCGCATTCCGGTGGATCCCATGACGGGCCAGACGGAATGGGGAATGCGCTCCGTACAGGATGATCCGGATTCGACGAGCTGGGGCGGAAATAACGTATTTGACGTGTATTCGAAGTCGACGGGGACGGCGCTGGACGGCACGAAGTATTCGGATTGGTGAAATCTTGAAGGAACGCGACGAGATGAGCAGAGAGAGCGGCGGGAACTGGCGCATGGGCCGTGCGATGGGTAAGCCACGCGCGGTTCGCGGGTTTACGCTCATCGAAATGATGATCGTGATTTCGATCATCCTGATCCTGGTGGGAATTGCCGCAGGGATGTACCAGGGGGCGATCCGGCGGGCGCGCGAATCGGTATTGAAGACGGACCTGCAGACGATGCGGGTGGCCATTGATAACTACACGATGGACAAACTGCAGGCGCCGCAGGCACTTTCGGATCTGGTGGACGCACACTACATGCGAGATTTGCCGATCGATCCTTTTACCCAACAACGGGATTGGGTGGCGCATTTTGGGGATACGATCATGACCCCGGAGCAGACGGGCGTGGGAATAGATGATGTTCACTCCAATTCCGACCAGAACGGCAGCGACGGAACGCCGTACAACACCTGGTAATCCCTCTTTCACTCATAATTGAAAAAGGCCGGGCGTTTGTGGCCGAACCGCGAATCGGGAAATGATAACGGGACTCGGATGTCGAATAGTCGAGGATCGTTAAATTCCAGCTCTACTCCAATGAATAAAATAATTCAAACACGCATCCAGCTTGGGCGCCTGGTGCATCTAGATTATTCACCTTGACAAGGAAGTAACGATAAAGAACTTTAGTGAGTGTCCGCGGTCAGCAATCGCACGTGCTCGGACGCGCGTAGGGTCGTTGCGTATGGATGGCCAGGATTAAAGGAACGCCGATGAAAACCGCAATCTATAACAGATACGGGCCCCCGGATGTTGTGCAAATCACGGAGGTTGCAAAACCCGTTCCCAAGGATAATGAAGTTCTGATAAGAGTGCGCGCGGCTTCCGTCAATCCGCTTGATTGGCATTTCATGAGGGGCACGCCGTACATGCTTCGGGCAATGGCGGGGCTGCGCAGGCCAAAGGAGAAGCGACTCGGCGTTGATGTGGCCGGCGAGGTCGAAGCGGTGGGCGGGAACGTGACGCAATTTAAGGCAGGCGATGAGGTGTTCGGTGTTTGCCGTGGGGCCTTTGCCGAGTACGCGTGCACCTCCAATACGACATTGGTGACGAAGCCCAAGAACGTGACATTCGAGCAAGCGGCTTCTGTACCCATCGCGGCGTTCACCGCGTTGCAGGGTCTACGTGACAAGGGACAGATTCAGGCGGGGCAGCAGGTCTTGATTAACGGCGCGTCGGGGGGCGTGGGTACGTATGCCGTCCAAATCGCCAAGTCGTTCGGCGCGGATGTGACGGGCGTATGCAGTTCGAGGAATGTGGGCATGGTGAGATCGATCGGCGCTGATCGGGTCGTTGATTACACGCAAGAGGATTTCACAAAAAGTAGGCAACGTTACGACCTGATTTTCGATGGCGTTGGGAACCATTCGTTGTCAGCATGCAGGCGCGTCTTGAAACCCAAGGGGACCTATCTTCCGGTCGGAGGACCGGCCGGCCGATGGATGATCGGTCCCCTGGTTGGTTCGATTGCAACGCTCGTGTTGTCGCGCTTCGTGAGCCAAAAGCTGGTCATATTCTTCCTTGCGAAAGCGAGTAATGAGGACTTGAGCGTCCTATGCGAACTCTTGACGACCGGGAAGGTAACACCGGTCATCGACAGGTGTTACAGGTTGAGTGAAGTTCCTGAGGCTATCCGGTATCTGGAAGAAGGGCACGCACGAGGAAAACTCGTAATAACTTTGGATAATCCCAACAAGACCTAGCGACACGTGCGTCCGGCTTTTGCGCTGTTGCAGTTCACAGAGCGCGTGAGCGGGAACGGCTCCGGCAACGGATGCGCGAACGGTTTGGCCTCGGTCCAGCCCCACGTTAGAATACGGGGAAGTAGAACTGGCTCGATGGCCGCCAATGCAATGGTCCTATCCCCGCTTGAGAATCACAAACGGGCAGGGATATCGCATATGGGGAGACTGAGCTATTCCGCGCTACTGCCTATGGTACACCGCGGTTACTCCGCCGGCTTTGACAGTGCACTTCTTGCCGTGGAACGAGACGATGATTGGACCGCCCGGGATTACCTTGCCGTCTTTCTTTAGGGTTAACTCGAGAGTGTGGTCGTCAACCACCCGGTAGGAACGCGTGTCGGACTTGGGGTCGCCCTTGACGGGATAGTCCTTGCCATCGAACTTGCCGGTCCACTCGAAGTGCGCAGCGACTACCCCGCCGTTTTCCGTGATGCCATTTACGGTCACTTTGACGTTCTCGTCCCCGGCAGGCTCGTAGACAGTGGTGACATCCACGGGCGTCTGGGCCGCATCAACGGCGAGCTGCAAGGAGCCGTTGGGAGCGAGGACCGGATGCGCTCCGGTAATTGAAGCTTCAACGCTTTTCAGCTTCCAGGTGCCTAGATATGAGTCCTTGGCAAAGCAAGCAGGTGCTACGGCAACGCACAGCAGAAGGGCCAGCATCATCGTTTTTGTTTTCATGGTCTGCTCCGTGTTCTCTGAAAGTTTGTGCTTCTACTTTTTATGTTTGGGCAGTTTGAAAACCATCAAGCTGGCCAATTCCCTGCAGGTTTCTTGCTTAATCTCTCCCTTTTGCATGACGTTGCCCAGCAACCCTCCCCACATGCGTTTCTCGGCCTGGTCATGCCACAACAGGGTGGCTTGCGTACGATCATAAACATAAAGGGACATGGAAGCATCGCCCGGGCCCTTGATGGAATTATTGCGCGAACCCAAGTCATCCAAAACGAGAATCATGGTCCATTGGCCTGTTGGGACGTGCTCCAGATCGAAATTCTTTCCATGCCGCACATTTTTGACGTCTCCAAGGTCCTGCAACCACTGGTGGGTGGGATTGGAGAGCATTTCTAGAGTTGGGGTGGTCTGAGGCGCATGGATTCTGTCTTCAGTGTGGCGACCGGTCTTGTTGTATCCTCTTCTCCATAAAGCAGTGTCGGTTCCTACGAGCGCGCCGCCAATACACTCGGTGTTTTTCTGCCCCGTGTTACTTAAATCCACGAAATAGACGTCGAACTGAGCAATGGCTGACGAACTAAAATTCGGATCGACAAAGAGGGGTGGCCTATTTCCGGCTTCACAAAGGACGGTTGAGATAACCAGAAAGCCGGCCACGAGTAAATAGCGATAAAAGACGAACAAGCGTTTGCTGACAAAATGCGATTTCATGGTTCCTCCGATTCGCTGTGTTCTAACGGTATTCGCCAACAGAGGGTTCATTCGCGAGCCCCGTGCCGGCGCAGAGAGTCCGCCATATCCTTGCGGCTCTTAGCCAACTGCAAAGGGGTCTTGCCCGAGTTATTCCTGGCATTGATATCGGCGCCGTGAGCCAGAAGTATCTCTGCGAGGTTTTTGTAACCGGACATCGCCGCTAAATGCAGAGGGGTGGCGCCACCGCCGAAAGAATCACCGTGAGCTACCGTGAAGCCGGCGCCTAACACTGTAGAGACAACATGGATTCCCGGCCCATTATCGTCAGCAACGCCGGCACCGGATTTGGCATTCACATCCGCGTGGTTTTCGAGCAGAAGGATTGCTATTTCGGCATGGTCCAGAAGTGCCGCCAAATGCAGGGGCGTTAATCCACTGTTCGTTTTAGCGTTGACGTCTGCTTTGGCCGCTAGGAGGAGTTTTGCAACCTCGGAGCGGCCATGGGCCGCCGCCGCGTGCAATGGCGTGCTGCCGTCAATGGCCTTGGCATCAACGCAGGCTTGGCTGTCCAAGAGGAGAGCCGCGACATCCTCGTGTCCGTAGGCGGCCGCCAAATGCAACGGTGTCAGACCCTTGGGGTCCTTGCTGCAGACCAGAGCAGGATTGTCTTTGAGCAGGGCTTGGACTTTAGCTAAGTCGCCAGCCATCGCCGCGTCGTTGATCACGGTGCCAAAGGTGGAGCAGCAGCAAGCCATCGTGAGCAGCGCGAGCAACGCAACGCAAGCGGGGCGAGGGAATGTAGAACCGAAGTGTCGGCCAATGCGGGAGTTCTGACCCATGGTTCCTAGAATCATCGTGCTTCCAATAAAATTCGCTTTGCGAGAGCACAATCCATTTCTGGATGTTTCATCGACTCACCCTCCATCTGAAGCAGAACGAATCAGCGGGTTGGGCGATGCTGGCAAGGGTTCAAACGAGTGTCAATAGGAGCGGGGAAGAAATGATATGAAATTGGTATGAAATCGCGCTGATTTCGGGGGATTCCTGAAACCGGCCAGTTGGTGTGCGGAATCAGGGGACAAGGTTACCGACGGGAACGAAATCCGATTTGCAACCCACCAGGCAGCGGACCTTTTGAAAAGCCGATTGTTCTTCCGCACCAAAAGAATGCGCATCCTTGCCGGTTTGATAGAAGCGCACATGGGTGCTGCGGAATTCGTCGCCCGGGTAAGCCGAAATTAGATGGAGATTCTTGTCGAATTCATACCAGACGAGGCAACCCGGCGGAATCACGCATTCCTGGACCATAACTCGAATGCTGCCATGGTCAATGGTAGGTTCGGTGGCCTGATTGTATGTGTATAACGCGCAGTTCAAATCGCTGCGGGGGAATAACAGGCGCAAGCGCTCCTGAGCAGCGGCCATGCCGTGGATCTGAAACTCGGGTCGGATCTCGGTGGAAGCGCCAAACACGCGATCGGGATCAAGGACGATCAAGGTGGCCTGATGATAGCCGTTGTTGACTCCTGTGGCGACGATCTCCTGTTTTCCATCGCCATCCAGGTCGGCCAATACCATGAAATTTAAAGCTCCTGAATGCCAATACTCCGAGAGCAGTTCGCCATGGGAATCGAGGATGGCGATCTGACTGGGCCACCAGGTATCGTGGATACTTGAAACGACGATTCGGGAGGGCCTCTTGTCTGTCGGCTTTAGAACTCTTACGGCCACGGACCTGAACGTGGCGGGGCTCCCCACCAGCTCCGACAGGGCCCTTCCGGGAGTCCAACGCCATTTCTCCTTACCGCTATCGGAGTAGCAGATCAGCGTCGAAGAGTGAGTCTGTTGGCTGTCCGCGGGGAGGTAGAGAAAAAGAACATCCGTGTGACCGTTGCCCTCGAGGTCGCCAAACCAGATGCGCGCGGTAAGGCCTGTCTGGTAATACCAATCGCCGGAGAGTCCTTCAGGAAAGATCTTTTCCCAAAGCTCTTTTCCGTCGGCATTCAGAATCGTCAGCGTGGAACCGTCAAGGCGCCCAAATTTGGGTTGTTCGCGCACCGGCAGAATTCGCAAGCAAATGTATGTCACAAGGCCAATCGCAGCGATGGTAGCTGCCAGCTTCAGGCCTCTGCGGGCGTTGACTTGCGGAACGGGTCCCCGTTCCTGGCTGGCACTTGGCACTTCGGGGGTTTCCGGTTCGGCAGGTTTCGCCATGATCCAGCGTTTTTCAGGCAAGCCGTCTGGTCCGGCAGCAGCACGATTGGGAAGGGTAATCCGGATGGGGTCGGTTTTGCCTTCTCCACCGTAATAGGCTTCCAGCGCGTGGCGCAGCCTGTTCATCTCTGTCGCTACATCTGCGGATCGCTTGGTCCTAATCTCGTCTGGCCAGAGTTCGTTGATCACCTGGTCGGGCGTCAGGTTGGTTTGCGAATCCATGTTCTTGGAAAGGATTTCCAGTAGCTTTCGGAGCTGGCTTTTGCTGGAGAAACTCCGGCTACGCAGAATCTTTCCGATTTGATCCGTGATGGCAGAGGAATACATGGGCTCAGCGAAGCAGCACAGGAATTAGGCCCGAATGATAGCACGTGACATTCGAAAAAACCGCTTGCATCTGTTGACTGGAGCGGGACTTAAGCAGTTGGTTGGGGCTTGAGCAGGGTTGGAAGAAGAGAGGATTTTGGGGGTGCTCAATGTGGGAAATCGGGGAGACGGCTGGCGGGGTGAACGCCTCTAATGGCACAAATTATTTGGGCAGGCTCGGGTCACCCGAAATGCAAGACGCCCGAGCAGTGCTAGCTACCTCGACGGCGCTTGCCACAAGTTGTTGAGGCATGGACGGGACGTGTGGTTTAATGCTCCCTACCTTTTTGGAGCGCATGCGCATCGAACGCCGGGTGCAATAAAATTACTGTTCTACGAAGACGTGCGGCACCTATTTCGCCTGCGAGGGAAAAATGTCCTCCCCACCAATACCCAGTGCACTTGACGCTCGGACCCAAGCCTTTCCGGTATTGACAGAAGCGCAAATCAACCGCGTTCGTCCGGGCAGCGAACTGCGACAGGTCAAGAGGGGCGAAATCCTTTTCGAGCCCGGTGATTCAAGTGTGCCGTTTTTCGTTGTGCTTTCCGGCGGCATGGAAATCGTACAGCCGGACCTTGCTGGCGAGCGCCTGATCACAACCCACGGTCCCGGCCAGTTCACGGGGGAGATGACGATGATCTCCGGACGGCGATGCCTGGTGCGGGGCCGCATAACGGCACCCGGGGAGTTGTTGGAGCTGAGTGGGGATGGCTTGCGGTCACTGGTCGCGAGGGATGCGGAGCTCAGCGAAATTTTCATGCGAGCCTTTATCCTGCGCCGATTGGCACTCATCAGCCATGGATACGGCAATCTGATCTTGCTGGGTTCGCAATATTCGGCGAACACGCTGAACCTGCGCGAGTTTCTTACTCGCAACGAACATCCTTATACGTACGTAGATCTCGATACGGACAAGAGTTCGCAGGAGCTTCTGGACCGTTTTGAAGTGAAACTCGATGAGATTCCCGTGGTGATATGCCTCGGGAATGCCGTGTTGCGGAATCCCACAATTCAGGAATTGGCTGATTGCGTCGGACTAAACAGCGCCATCGATGAAACGCAAGTGCGCGATTTGATTATTGTTGGCGCGGGACCTTCCGGACTGGCCGCGGGTGTCTACGCTGGTTCGGAAGGCCTGAACGTACTGCTGATTGAGGCTGGAGCACCCGGGGGACAGGCTGGATCCAGTTCCAAGATCGAGAACTACCTTGGGTTTCCGACAGGAGTCTCCGGCCAGGAGCTTGCGGCACGCGCGATCGCTCAGGTGGAAAAATTTGGAGCGAAGATGATGGTGGCGCGGAGCGTTACGCGGCTGGACTGCGAAAAGCGCCCCTACAAGATTCTCCTGGACAATGGCAACAAACTCGTGGCGCGTGCGGTTGTCATCGCCACTGGCGCGCAGTACAACAAACCGCATCTGCCTAATCTGGAAAAGTTCGAGGGACAGGGAATCTACTATGGTGCGACCTTCATGGAGTCGCAACTGTGCGGGCCGGAAGAGGCTGTCGTGGTGGGCGGAGGCAACTCCGCCGGGCAAGCGGCGGTCTTTCTGTCACAGACGGCGCGCAAGGTATACATGCTGGTGCGTTCGAGCGAATTGTCTAGTACAATGTCGCGCTACTTGGTCCAGCGAATCGAGGAGAACGCCGCCATCGAAATGCATTACAAAACGGAAATTGTGGGGCTCGAGGGTGGCACGCACCTGGAGCGAATCACCTGGCAGGACAAGAGCAGTGGGCAGAGTTCGACGCATGAAATACGCCATTTGTTCATTATGGCCGGAGCTTCGCCGCGAACCGAGTGGCTGCGAGGTTGCGTCACGCTTGATGAGAAAGGATTCATCCTGACGGGGCGGGATTTGGAGACAGGAGCGGGTGCGCCCGGATGGACACAAACTCGATCGCCATACATGCTCGAAACGAGCCTTCCAGGCGTGTTTGCGGTCGGCGATGTTCGCTCGGGTAATGTGAAACGGGTGGCTTCGGCTGTGGGTGAAGGGGCGATTGCCGTTCATCTTGTCCATCGGGCGCTGGCCGAGCTTTAGAGGGATTACATATGAAACAGTGCACGCACCTTGATCAGATAAGGCCAGTGAAACCGCCGGCGCGAGTGTGCGGCGAGTGCATCAAACTGGGAGACACTTGGGTGCACCTGAGACAATGCATGATATGCGGCCAAGTGGGCTGCTGCGATTCTTCGAAGAACAAGCATGCGACAAAGCACTTCCATTCCGTGAAGCACCCGATCATGAAGTCGATCGAGCCCGGCGAAAGCTGGGGCTGGTGCTATGTGGATGAGATCGAACTTGATATCGCCTGAGGCTCTCAAAGGTAACTTGCACCAGCCGTGTAACCATCAGGCTACTTCGTGAGTCTTACTTGAGGTCGGTGGAGGTGCCTATGCTGACTGCTGCGAAGCAAGCGACCTCAACGCGGGATTTGATTGACCGGCTCCGGGAAGCCCGCAAGAACAGCGATGAACTCTTTCAAGTTGTCCGCCCGGAATTTCTGTATGAGCGTCCAATCCCCGAAAGGCATCGCATCGCTTTCTACATTGGGCACCTCGAAGCATTTGATTGGAACCTGCTGCAGCACGCGATGCCCTGCCTGAAATCATTTGCGCCTGAGTTCGACAGACTGTTCTCGTTTGGAATCGATCCGGTGGATGGAGGGCTGCCGACGGACCAGCCGGAGGATTGGCCGACCATTGCAGAGATCAGAGAATACGTGAGACACACTCGTCAGTCGATCGATGGATGTCTTGAGGCCGGCAACTTCGAGCGGACTTCCGCGGGGACAGAATCGTCGCTCCAAATGCTTCTTCATGTGGCAACTGAACATCGGCTGATGCATGCAGAAACACTGACCTATATGTTCCATCAATTGCGGCCGGAGCAGAAGAACAAACAGCTTCAGGATCCAGCTCCTGAAGGAAAGATCCCAAAAGAGATGGTCACAATTCCAGCCGGGCGCACCACGCTTGGATTGGCCCGCGGCGACGGAGCGGTGTTTGGATGGGACAACGAATTTGAAGCCCAAGATGTGCCGGTTCCCGCCTTCAAGATGGATAAGTACATGGTGACGAACGGGGAGTTTCTCGATTTCTTGCTTGCGCGCGGCTATGACGACCCGCGGCTCTGGTCGGAGGAGGATTGGCAGTGGAAAGAAACGCAGGATATTCGACAACCCGCGTTTTGGAAGCGTCGAGACGGAGAGTGGTTTTTTCGCGGCATGTTCGAGGAACATTCCCTGCCTGGCAACTGGCCGGCATATGTGAGCCATGCGGAGGCCAGCGCGTATGCGCGCTGGGCGGGAAAATCGCTTCCTACGGAGGCGCAATGGCACAGAGCGGCTTATGGAAATCCTCGCGGTGCGGACACGAGTTTTCCCTGGGGAGAAAGGGCTCCGAAGAAGGGGATGGGAAACTTTGACTTCTCGCGATGGGATCCAACGAACGTCAATGCTTTTCCGGAAAACAAAAGCTCGTTCGGAGTTGTGGGTCAAATCGGTAACGGATGGGAGTGGACAGCAACCAAGTTCGTCCCGCTGGATGGGTTTGAGCCCTTCTCGTTTTACCCCGGGTATTCGGCGAATTTTTTCGACGGCAAACACTACGTGATGAAGGGCGGTTCCGCGAGAACCGCAGCTCCGTTGCTGCGGCGATCGTTCCGAAACTGGTTCCAACCGCACTACCAATACGTGTATGCGGGCTTTCGATGCGTCTCACATTAAGGCAGGGAGGTAACTACAATCCATGCTGACGAGTCTGATGCCAACAACTGCGCTGGATGAATTTGCCCTGGACGTTCGCCAGGGGCTCTCAAAGGCGGGCCAGAAGGAATTGCCTTCAAAATATTTTTATGACGCGACGGGGTCGGCATTGTTCGAAGTGATCTGCCACCTGCCGGAATACGGCCTGACTCGCGCCGAAGAACGCTTGCTTTCGCGTCATGCCAAGGAAATTGTGGACATTCTGCCAGGGCCGACTGTTGTGGCGGAGTTGGGGAGTGGAACTGGGAGGAAGACGCGGTTTATTCTCGAAGCGCTCTGCGGAAGACAGCCGACTTCCTATCATCCGATCGAGATATCGGCCAGTGCCTTGGCGATGTGCGAGCGCGAACTTCGCGACATCAACTCGATCAGTATTGTAGGGTTCGAGAGCGAGTATCTGAACGGCTTGCTGGAGGTCGCAGCCCTTCGAGAAGAGCGAGAGCGCCTGTTGGTGCTGTTTCTGGGCAGCACCATTGGCAATTTCGATGGCGAAGCGAGCATTGCGTTTCTGAAACAGCTGCGAAGCATCCTGCGCGAGGGCGATGCACTGTTACTTGGAGCGGATTTGGAGAAGCCGGTTGACACGCTTGTGGCCGCCTACGACGACGCGCTGGGCGTCACGGCGGCTTTCAACCGCAATCTGCTCGTGCGCATCAACCGTGAACTCCAAGCTGATTTCGATCTAGGACAGTTTGAGCATCTCGCCATTTACAACGCGGAAACCCGAAGCGTGGAGATGCATCTTCGCGCGCGAAGCAAACAAGAGGTGTCGATTCCAAAATTGGACTTGAGGGTCGCCCTAGAGTTTGGCGAGACGATTTGGACGGAGACGAGCCACAAATATTCCCACAGCGAATTACAGTGGATGGCCGGACAAACGGGGTTTCGTTGTGAAGCGAGATGGATCGAGCAGGAATGGCCATTTGTTGAGAGCCTGTGGGTCGCAGAGCCGTGAAAAATAAGTGGCGGAGAATCCGGGGTGCGCCCTAACTGACGATCCGTTCCAACAAGCCGACTTAATGCTTCCAACGTTCATTTTGTGATAGGCTGTTCGTCACCCACCGACGGAGCTCGGCCTTCCAGCCGACGTAATAACAATAATCGCCAGGTCAATAAACGGAGGAATCCAAGACTGTTCAAGGGAGGATCCCGTGACCCAATCCAGTGCGGCACAACGAAGCAGCGAACAAGCAGATGCGATTCGTCCGTTTCATGTGGTAAGTGTTCCGGAAGCGGAACTTACAGATTTACGCAAACGGATCAACGCGACAAAGTGGCCTGAACGAGAAACAGTTACAGATGCTACCCAAGGAGTGCAGCTTGCGACGACCCAGGCGCTCGCGCATTATTGGGCGACCGATTACGACTGGCGCAAGTGCGAGGCAAGGCTGCAGGCCCTGCCGAACTTCCTGACCGAGATCGATGGACTGGACATTCATTTTATTCACGTCCGCTCAAAACACGAAAATGCGTTGCCTCTCATCGTTACGCACGGTTGGCCCGGCTCGATCACCGAACAGTTGAAGATCATCGATCCGCTGACCAATCCCACCGCACACGGCGGAAATGCGTCCGACGCGTTCCATATCGTGGTCCCGTCGATGCCCGGCTACGGTTTTTCCGGCAGGCCGGCCACCACCGGGTGGGACCCCGCCCACATTGCGCGTGCCTGGACCGTGCTGATGAAGCGCCTCGGCTACAACAAATTTGTAGCGCAAGGCGGCGATTGGGGTGCAGTCGTCACCGAGCTGATGGGTGTGCAAGCGCCTCCGGAGTTGCTCGGCATTCACACCAACATGCCCGGTATCTTCCCGGCCGAGGTCGACAAGGCTGCTTTTTCAGGAGCGCCGGCGCCATCGAGTCTCTCCGCCGACGAAAAGGTCGCTTACGAGAGTGTACAGTTCATCTATCAAAAGGGAATCGCCTACGGGTACCAGATGGGACTGCGCCCTCAGACGCTTTACGGAATCGCTGATTCCCCTGTCGGCCTTGCGGCTTATTTCCTTGATCACGACGCGCGCAGCTACGAGATGATCGCGCGTGTCTTTGCCGGAGGCAGCGAAGGCCTCAC
>Ga0181532_10002474_pt1 | contig 17242 bp, 12 predicted proteins | sample PEATcosm2014_Bin_33_FD_119768 | JGI IMG/M metagenome (GOLD analysis project Ga0181532, IMG submission 119768) | Peatland microbial communities from MTU Mesocosm Facility, Houghton, MI, USA - PEATcosm2014_Bin11_30_metaG | ecosystem: Environmental > Terrestrial > Soil > Wetlands > Peat | place...
CGGTAGGCAAGCTGGGTGGCTCGATAACTGCGTTCGGCGTCCAGAAAATTGAGCAGGCTGGCGCCGCCGTGCCGGTAAGCGTATTCGCTGATATCGCGCGACCGCGTGGCAACGTCCAAGTACTTGGAAATATACAGCAGCACCACCTTGTCATTGGTTCGCAGTCCCTGATAGGCATCGTACACATCGGTGAGAGCCTGCCCTTCTGTCGCTTTCTCCTGTTCCTGCGCCTGTGTAATAACGAAGCGCGCCCGAGCGATTTCGCCCTGGTTGCGATTAAAGATCGGTAGCGGAATGCTCCCGTACAACGTGGCGGCATTGATTCCGTTGACGTGCGAGTAGTTGGCTTGGACAGTGACGTCTTGATGGCCAATAGCCTTTTGCAATGTCAACTGGCTGTTCGCGGCGGTCACGCCTTGCTGCGCTGCGCGCAGGTCCGGGCGATTCTGCAAGGCCTTCAGCTGCAAGTCGTCGAGATTAGCCTTCACGGGCTGGTATTCGAAGGAGCTGACAACGTCATAATCCGCGGACACGGATTCGTATCCCAGGAGCTGCCGCAGGTCCGACAGAGCCTGGACTCTGGCCAACTGCGCCTGTTCGACGTCGCTTTCGAATTGCAGCAACTGCAGCTTAATCATCAGGTAGTCGTTCTCACTGAGGCCGCCAGCCTTGTATTGATGCTCGCTGATGTCCACTGTCTGTTGAAAGCTCTTGACGTCCTTCTCGGCCAGTTCGAGTGTCGATTCGGCAAGCTGGGCGTTGTAAAACAAGGTGGCAACCTGAAACGTAAGACCGCGCCCGTTGTCCGCAACCAGCGAGCGCGTCTGGGCCGTTATATCTTTCTGCGCCTGAAGGCGGTCATGGCGTTTTCCGCCACGTTCAATCAGGTAGCTGACGCCGATGTCGCCTTCCGTGTTGTCGTGCAGATATTGGCCGGTGGACTCGCCTCCATAGAGGTTCGGGTTTTGATGCGAAGGCGAGCCCAGAGGCAAATACTCCCAATCCGCAAAGAGCGTGGGATTGGGGCGCAGGTTTTGCGTGATCTCCTCGGCTTGGCTCTGCTGAATCGTGGTCGCCATTGCCAGCAGGTTGTGGTTGTGCTGCAACGCCATCTGAACGGCCTCGTCCAGCGTGATCCTCACGGGCCCGTTGGTGGCCTGGCCAAAGGCCAGAGGCGCGGCCAAAATGCAGCGAAGCACTATGCCAGCGATCATGCCGCCGTAGAGTTTCCCAACGTTCGGAGTCGTTCGATTAGCCTTCAAGGGCCGCCTCCTGCTCCGGAAGCTTGTCGCCATCGCGAGCAATCCAGACATATAAAGTCGGCATCAAGACGATGCTCATGACAAGATCGGAAATCAGTCCGCCCACAATCACAATCGCGAACGGCCGCTGCGAGTCGGATCCGATGGCGTGGGAAAGGGCGGCGGGCAACAGTCCCAGGGTTGCAACCAGCATGGTCATCATGATGGGACGAAGTCTGAGGACGGCGCCTTCGACTGCCGCGTCCGGAATGGTGTAGCCACGTGTACGGAGTTGATTGATGTATTCGAGCATGATGACTCCCGTTTGCACCGATACGCCGAACAGCGCCAGAAAGCCTACTCCCGAAGACACGCTGAAGTGCGTCCCCGTTACCAGAAGAGCCACCAACCCTCCGATCCGAGCCATGGCCACGTTGGTGAGGATAAGCAGCGCCCACTTCGCCGACTTGAACATGGTGTAAAGGATGATGTAGATCACGAGGATGGTTAGGGGCACGATCAGCAGCAAACGTGCTTCCGCGCGTTTTTCGCTCTCATACTCGCCCGACGAACCGAGCGTATAGCCCGGCGGCATCTTTACTTTTTCACCAATCTTTTTGATCGCCTCTTCGACCGTAGTCCCCAGGTCCCGTTCTCGTACGTTAAAGGTGATTGCCACGTAGCGGCTGTTGCCTTCCCGAAATATGTCGTACGCGCCGTCCTTGACCTCGACTTTAGCCAACTGCGCCAGCGACACCCGCTCTCCGCTGGGGGAAAGCAACCGAACCCTGGCGATGGCGTCTTGGGTTTTGCGATAGGGCTCCTGATAGCGCACTACAACGTCGTAGCGCGCCTCACCCTGGAGCACCTGGCTGACCGCGTTCCCACCCACGGCCGTCTGGACGGCGTCTTGGATGTCGGCCACATTGATTCCAAAACGCGCTGCCTGCCTGCGGTCAATGGTGATGTCAAGATTGGGCTGCCCGAAATCGCGCAAAAGCTTGACGTCATGCATCCCGGGGATGCGTGACATGACCTCGGTGACTTCTTCGCCCTTCTCCTCGAGCGTCTTCAGGTCGTCGCCGAAAATCTTGAACGCCAGCGAACCCTTGGTGCCGGTCAGCGTTTCTCCGACGTTGTCTTCGATCGGCTGCGAGAAGTTCCAGATCGCCCCCGGGCATTTTTTTTCCAGCTCGCGGTTCATGGCGGCGATCAGTTCTTCCTTGTTCTCACGAAATACGGGCCGCCATTGGTCGTGCGGCTTGAGGTCGACGAAATATTCCGTGTTGCCGAATCCTCCGGTGTCGGTTCCGTCATCCGGGCGGCCCGCCTGCGAGACGACGGTTGTCACTTCCGGGAAGGACGCGAACACATAGCGCGCGCTGGTTGTGAACCTCTCGCCTTCCGTAAGACTCGTACTGTTCGCCAGGGTGCCACGCGCCCAGATGGCGCCTTCGTCCAGATGAGGCAAGAACTCCGAGCCAATCACTCCGCTGAACCAGAGGAACAGGCTGATCCCCAACGCCACCAAACCAATGCCGACCGTAAATACGCGATGCTCGATGCACCAGCGCACCCGCCGGCGGTAGCGCTCGGTCAGGTAAGCCATGACGGGGTTATGCCACTCTTTTACTCCGCCTCGGAACAGAACGCTGGACAGGACCGGTGCGATCAATATGGAAAATGTTAAAGCGCCCAGCAGCGCGAAAGCGACGGTCAAGGCCATCGGTCTGAACAACCGACCCTCGACTCGTTGCAAGGTGAAGATCGGCATGTAAGCCGTGATGATGATGGCGATCGCGTAGAAGACCGGCCGCTGCACCTCATGGCATGCCTCGCGGATCGACTGCGCGACTGTTCTCGAGGGCACAGTAATGGGCCCGGAGTCGGTTCCGTTAGTTCCAGCCCCGTGACCGTTTTGCCGGCGGCTCAAATGCCGGACGATGTTTTCGACCATGACCACGGCGCCGTCCACCACCATGCCGAAATCGAGCGCGCCGAGTGAGAGCAGGTTGGCGGGAACCTTGCTCAGGTCGAGCCATATGGACGCAAAGAGTAGGGAAAACGGAATGGTGAGCGCGACGATAAAGGCGGCTCGGGCATTGCCGAGAAACAGGAAAAGGATAATGGTCACCAGAATCATCCCTTCCGCCAGGTTGTGCAGCACCGTGTGCGTCGTGTAGTGCAGCAGATCGCTGCGATCCAGCATGGGCACGACCTTCACGCCGGGAGGCAAGATGCCGTTGTTGAGTTGCTCCACTTTCTTGTGGATGGCATCGAGCGTGGGCTGCTCTTCCGCGCCTTTGCGCATCAGCACCGCGCCCTGAATGACGTCGGGCTCATCGACGATGCGCCCGTCCTCCATGTGGTTGGCTCTGGCCATGTGGCCCAGTCGGATCTTTGGCCCTTGGACCACGTCGGCGATGTCTTTCACCCGCAGCGCGGTGCCGGTCTGGGTCTTTAAGACGGTCTGCTCAATGTCTTGCACGGTGCTGAAGAGCCCGAGCGCGCGAACATTCATCTGCTGCAGGCCGACTTCCACAAAGCTGCCGCCGGCATTGATGTTGTTGTTAGCCAGTTGCTGCTCGACTTGGCCGATGCTCAATCCGTAGGCGACGAGTTTGTTCGGGTCAACCCGCACCTGGTACTCACGCACCGTGCCTCCGAAATCGGAGACGTCCACCACATCGGGAACGGACTTGAATTGCTTGAGGAGAACCCAGTCTTCGATCGACCTCAATTCCATCAGGTCATACCGGGGGTTGGTGCTTCTCAGTGTGTACCAATAGATCTGACCCGTCGTGCTCCAATCGGTGCCGATTTGCGGTTGCAGGTTTTGTCCAGGAGGGAGATTGACCTGGGTCAGCCTTTCCAGCACTTTCTGGCGGTTCCAGTCGTTAACCGAGCTGTCGTCGAAGATCATGATTACGAACGACAGGCCGAAAATCGACTCGGAGCGCAGAAAGGTCATGTGCGGCATTCCGGCCATTTGTATTTCGATGGGAATCGTGACTTGCTGCTCGACCTCTTCGGCGGAGCGCCCCGGCCATTGGGTAATAACGGTCACGTAGTTGTCGGCGATATCGGGATAGGCTTCCACCGGCAGGTTGTGAAACGAGATGACGCCCCACGCGAGCAACAAGGTCGCAACGGCCAACACCACAAACTTGTTATTCAGGGCAAAATCTACGAGGGCGCGGATCATTTCCTGTTTACGATTTTCCTTCCCACTTCTCTTTCGCTAATCATTGAGCAAGCACGTGGTCCAAGACCAGGGCGTTCGTAACTACCTGCTGCCCTGGCTTAAGCCCGGATTTGATCTCCTGTAGATTCGAGTTGTCCGGCAAGACATCACCACTGACCACGCTCACGCGGCGAAACTTCTTGTCGGGCGCGGGGACGAAGACAAAATCGCGATCATGCATGTGCAGCACTGCGGAGGCCGGGACAACCGTGTGCATCTCTGTGGTTTGACCGCGGAAGGTGGCCTTGGCGAACATGCCCAGCCGCAGGATTCCTGGATTCTGAACTTCTATCCGAACCTTGGCGGTGCGAATATTCGGATCGAGGATCATGCCAATGTTGCTGACCCTCCCTTTGAAGGGGCGATCGGGATACGCATTCAGGGTGATCTCCGCCGTGTCCCCAAGCCGGACATTGGCCATGTCATTCTCGTACACGTCGCAGACAATCCACACCGACGAGACGTCTGAAATCGTAAACGGGCTGGGTGCTGAGTAGGCCTGCACCAAAGCCGCATTCGTCACTTCCTGGTCGGTGATCACACCGGTGATAGGCGCAACGATATCCACGATGCCCATAGGCTTGTCAGGATCGTTGCCCAGGAGCCGAAGATGCTCGGTCGCGGTCTCGAGCGTGACCTTGGCGTCAGTGGCGTTGTCTTGCGCGGTCTCGAGATCTTGTTCTGCAATGGCGCCGTGCGCAAACAGGTCCACCGCTCGATTCAGCTGCTTGCGCGCGAGAAGCTCGTCGGCAACGGCCTTGCGATACGCGTCGAAGCCGCCGGCCACGTCGTCGCTGCGAATCGTCAGCAGCAACTGCCCTTTCTTCACCGTGTCGCCGAGCCGCGCATGAATGGCCACCACGCGTCCGGAGGCCAGCGAGACGACCGGGACATTGCGAGAGACATCGGGTGTGACTGTCCCCGTGACCACTAACTCAGAGGTCGTCGGATGCGCGCTAGCTGCAACCAGCGGGAATTGCTCCGGGTGGTCGACAGCGAACAGGTTGAGATCCACGTCGTTGACGACGTTAGCGGGAGGCGGAGCCTCCGCCGCCGCATCGACATGCCCATTGCATCCGCCCAGCAGCAACGGCAGGAGCATGGAGGCAAGAAAAAGACCGATTTTCACACTTCGACTTTTCATTTGGACTCCCTACCCGTCACTTCAAATAATCCACACCTGTCCGAAACTCCGCAGGACGCGTCCCCACGTCTTGTCGGGGGCATACGCTCTGTAACCAACTCTCCGCAACGCATCAAAGTTGATCGACGCCCGTTTCTGCCTGGTTGCCTAAGGAACCTGCTGGAAAGGTGTCCCAAAGGACTGAAGGCCGCGCCGTCGCCGGGCAGTACAGGGGGAGCATCTGCTGAGCAGCGCTGAAGTCGGACACGGATCCGGAACACTGACCATTTTTTGTTTCGCGCACATCGTTGTCTCCGCACCAGGAAAATCCATAGCAGTTGAGCTCGACCGAAACACGCGAACGACACCGTCTTAGTCGGGCTATCTGAGCGGGCTTCACGTGTTAATGTATGGCGGAGCGCATAAGCAAGTCGTAAGGATTTCCATGAAAGTTATTAATCGAGCGCATAAGCGATTTGGATGGGTGTCCGGGTGCACGGGCCCCCTTCTCATGCAACTCGCGATTTCCTTCGAGGTCACTTGCCGACAAATGGACGCACCCACACTCGTGATTGGGTTAATTCTTTAACGTCCAGCTGTCCCTTATAGCCTGTGTCCAACCTGTCGAACTCTGCTTCCATGAATTTCATCCCAGCGCTAGAACTAGAACTTGACCATGATCGCCATCCTGATGCTCGGTTCATCCTTTCTCAGGTCTGGGGTCCAGAGGCCGCCGTGCGAAACAGTCGTATTGCCCCCCCCAGTCCCATTGCAGTACGCTTGTGCGCTGGCGAGGTTGGCTCCATTGGGGTCGATGGGGTTAGCGGGGTTTACCGCCCATCCAAACCCGGTCGAACTATTGTCCATGCAGACGTAATTGGCAGGAGATCCGTTGTTGCCGCCCGGAGGCGTTATCCCGCCTCGACCCGTGAAATACGGCACATTCGCGTGCCGATAACCGAACTCCCAGACGAAACTAATGTACTGCTTGGGCATGTAATAGAAGCTAGCGGTATTATCCCAGGCTTTGTACACTGACCCAGGAAATGTCGGGAAGTAGGGTGATCCGGAGACCGCGTCCGCTCCATTGATCGGCTGCAGCAACGTCAGGTAGCGCCCCGGATTGTCCAACACACCTCCACCAAGGGTTATTGCGTACAGGTCTTTCTTGAACCACCAGCGGTTGTACAGCATCCATCCCGCGAAGACCTGCTTGTAGTTGGTTGCGGGCCCCGTCGGGGTCTCGACTCTTCTATTTCCAAAGCAAGCTACTCCTCCGCCGTATTCGCATCCCAGATCGCCTGTGAGGCTGAACGCCATTTTATCCATGGTCTTTTCCGGATGGTCGTAGTACTTGACCTCGATGCTATCATCCGTGTGAATGCGCGAACGTTGGCCGTTAAGGCCCAGCGTGTCTTCGCCCATTCCGTAGTTATTAAAGACGAATGAAAGCCATGGATTCGGGCGGTACAGAATCTGTCCTCCCAGACCGGGCCTGTTGCCATACCTGGCATAGGATTGCCATCCGTTGATGATCCAAGGCTCAATCTTCAGTTTGTCCGTGGGAAACCACTGGATCCGAACACCATTGAAAAACCAGGGCGTGTTAGACGATACATAAGAAGGCTGATAAGCCCAGTTGTCGAAGTTCCAGTAACTGAAGAGGCCGATGTAGGAAACGAAGATTCCCGCGTCGACGTTGAGACCGTGATTCACGTCGAAGTGGTATCCGCCGTAGGCTTCACCAAAGTACTTGTACGCGCCACGAAGGTCCCATTGGCCGCGTCCCACGCTGCCGTCATTCCTTGGCGTCGTGACTCCAAACATTCCGCCAAGAGTGAAGATCCGGCCGCGAACGTTTTGCCAGTGGAAGTCACCACCGAAGCTGATCTGCTCTACTTGGACTTCGTTCGAGCGGAAGATCTCAGTCGATCCGCCCAGCGTGTCATCTTTCGGATGGTTCATACTGCTAACGTAGTCAGTGTCAAGTCTGATTTCCGGGGTAAAGAACTTCGAATCCCATACCGCTTCCTTGTTGTGTGGGCTGCCGTTCATCCAGCTCCAATCGGCGAAGGCAAAAGGCTCACTGGGCTTTGGCTTTTCGGGCAAACCGGTACGCGCCTCTTGCGACATGTCAGCCGTCGCGCTTGACGACGCGGTATCTGCCACTTTGGCCCCTGGTGTCGCGGCAGATATTGAGCCTGCGGCAGATGCTGGTCCCGCTACAAGCATTGGCCCGCTCAAAGTGCGGCTCCTCAGTTCCGCTTTGAGCTCTTCGATCTCCGCTTTCATGGCCGCGAATTCCCTGGCGATTGCCGGAGATATCTCCGGATCGCGCGCGGCCGCAGGCGCCGTGCTATTCGTGGTGTCCGTGTCACTGGGCAACGGTTGGTGTACGGCGGCCATCTTCGGCGGAGCGTCCGGTTGCCCCTGAGCTTGGGCGTAACACCGCGAAGCCTGATCGAGCGCGAGACTCAAAACAAGCATCGAAGGAAAAGTTAAAACCGCTATGGCTTTACGCAATAGAGTTCTCGTGATTTTCAAGTTCGCATCCTTTCCGGTCCGAAGTCCGGTTCTGTTGATTCAAATGCGTCCACTCTGACTAAATGGACAAACGCTTTTGTCGTGGTTAACTCGCCATCACATCCGAAAATCCGTAAGGGTCGCGTAAAAAGTTCATAAAGAGTACATAAAGGCTCTGGAACATGACGGCCTCTTGACGCGGGGAGCCCGTTCCAAACTCAAGACTCCAAACCGTCTTCCACTAGGAGAATTAATCCTTTATTAACTCTCGTGACTTGGAATCGGGTCAGACGATAGACGGACAATAAAGGCAGGCGTGAATCGAGTCCAATTCATATTTCCTATTGCGCCCATCAGGCTCTCCAATACTGCGCATTGCGAGTTGCAGGATGCCGCGATGGTGGGATCTCCCTGCCACTCGAAGTCGCAATTCTGCCGTGCTCACCTGCGCTTTTAGTCGAAGGACCTTGGAGCAAACCGCTTTCTTGGGCTCTTACGCGTAGAGGAGCAAAAGTGGCCGAGTTGGGCACTTCGTTCAATTCCGCGCAGGCAACTCGTCGAAATGTCCGTCACCAAATGCGACAGCGGTTTTCTTTTGGTCATCGGTTGGCCTGCCTTGCAGAAGAAAGCCTTCTCAAACTCCGGCATGTTCACCACCAACCCGTTGACACGGTACTTGCCGGGCGAATGCGGATTTGTGATGGCGTTCATCCGTAAGTCCTCCGGCCGGTCGTTCTCACACGCCCACTGCGCGTTTCCGACAAAGAAGCGCTGTTCCGGAGTGAGTCCGTCGCGGTTTTCAGCGATTGGCGTACAGCACCTTGATGGCAGCGGACTGATAGCGAAGCAATATTCTCAGACTGAAATAGCGACGGCTGAATCTGAGTTTAGAAACATCAGCAGAATCGTTGAACGCTACGCGAGGAATATTCCTGGACTGAGCCCTTAACGATTTCATTGCCGACGGTACAGTGTGCCAAAGTCAAGTGGCCTTCGCCACACCATCGATTTGTGATCGTATTGCATTCGCCTGATGGAATCTTTAAAACCGGACTGCTCGGATGCCTTCCGGAGAAAATGGCCGCAAAGCTTGCCTGTAGCATTGCGCAGAGCACTTTCTCCAGTCCAGTTTGAGAGCAAGAGTTGCGGAATTGCGGGGATTTTCTGCGATTTTCAAAACAATACAGCCTGGTTTCTATGCAAGCCAGACTGTGTGGCGGAGAGAGTGGGATTCGAACCCACGTTACCCTTTCGAGTAAACACGCTTTCCAAGCGTGCGCCTTCAGCCACTCGGCCATCTCTCCGGCGCCGTACGCGATGGTATTGATTCTACCAGTGCACGGACCGCCCGCGAACTGCACGTCCCCTTCGACTTCACTTCCGGCCGGGACAACAAATAAAAAGGCTGAGCGTTCTTCTTAGCTTTCCTCGGGCTTGTGCAGCTGCTGGGCGAGATAATTCTCGTAGGTCATTTCCTTAATCGCGTGCAGTTGCCCTTCCAGCCAGTCGATGTGGTGTTCTTCATCGAGCAGGATCTTCTCCATCAGCTCGCGCGAACCGTTGTCGCCTATCGCTACGCTGGCCTTGATCCCCTCGTTCAGGCGTTTCACGGCTGTGTATTCGAGTTGCAAATCGTTCTCCAGTTGCGCTTTCACAGTTTGCCCGATATTGATCTTGAAATAGTCGGTCATGTTGGGAGCGCCATCGAGGTAGAGGATGCGTTCCATCAGAATTTCGGCATGTTGCATTTCTTCGATGGATTCCTTCCGGATCTGCTTGGCCATCCGTTCATAACCCCAGTTCTCGCACATTTCGGCGTGCAGGAAATACTGGTTGATAGCGGTGAGCTCAGCTTTTAGGACTTCGTTCAGAATGGCAATAACTTTGGGGTCGCCTTTCATAGTTGCCTCACTTGGGATAGTTCTCAGTTCTCGGTTCCCAGTTCTCAGTGAAAAGCTCAGCGGTTCTAACTGAGAACTGGACAGTGAATTGTACTAGAAGAGCGGAATCCCGGAGCGGCGGCCGCAGTGTTGGGCGTTGGCGGTACGCTTGAGGAGGCGACGTTTAAAATGAAGAAGCGCCCCCACTTTAAGGTCGGGGGCGCTCTAGGCTTTGGGGAAGAACTACTTCAGACTCTTGACGAAGTCCGCCACAGCTTTGGCATCGTCGGCGGAAACTCCGTTTAGAGCTTTTTTGTGGGGCGGCTTCTTGGCGTCATCCCCATTTGAGAGCAGAGCGACAATTTGGTCGGCGCTCAGGTTTGTTCCCTTGAGCGCGGGACCAACCTTACCCTGCCCTTCCGGCCCGTGACACATCGCACACTTGGCTTTGTAAACCGCCGCCCCGTCGGCGGCGAAAGAGGATACGGGCAAAGCGAGACACAGGACGATCGCAGTTGCAGAAAGTGCAATTAGCAGTTTGCTTGATTTCATTGGAGCGCTCCTGATTTGGAATTTGGCAACAATGACCTAGACTTCGTGGCAACAACGCTCCTATTCTGCAACAGCCAATGGCAAATTGTCACCAGCGTCGCGGTTCACACCTGCGCTCGGAAACTGGTTGGTGAGGAAAAAATCAGGAGCGCGATCCGGAGACAGCGGCCGCGGCGTTGGGCGTTGCCGAAACTGCTGCATGGCCGTTCGTTGGCTGGACGGGCTGGGGCTGGACGGGCTGCGGTGGAGCGGCCTGGGCCGGCTTAGCCTGACCCACACCATCAACCACGCGGTGATTCAGGCAGTACAGAGCAAGTTCCAGGCGGTCGGCCACTCCGAGCTTGTCGTAAACCTTGCGGAGATAATTCTTGACCACCTGCTCGGTGGTGCCAACCCGCAGAGCGATTTCTTTGTTCTTCATCCCCTGCGTGACGCAGGAAACGATGAGCGCCTCTTTTGGCGTAAGCGACACTTTGGGACGCGACCCGACCGGGCGTAGCCCTTGCGTGCGATAAGCTTGCATCACCCAGCCCACCGCGCGGCTTTCGAGCCAAGGTTCACCCTGGGCGACTTTGCGCAGGCATTCGACCAGCATTTCCGGCTCAACTTCGCGTGAAACGATGCCGTGCGCGCCCCGCCGGAACAGGTCGAGCGTCATCTCCTGATCGGGTTCCTGCAGCACGACAACCAAACGGCAGCTCGCATTTTGCCGGAGAAGATCGGTAACGGCATCCGCTGGAATTGGAGCCAAAGCGGCCTCCAAGATCACAATGTCGGCGGAAAACTTCTGAATGGCGGTAACGGTCTGCTCGAGGCTCTCGGCCTGGCCGACAACCCGAATGTCATCTTCGAGCGCAAAGATCTTGCGCAAGCCGGCGCGGAAAATTGCCTGGGTATCGGCCACAATCACACGGATCGTGCTTTTGCCGTCCTCAGGCCGAAAGCCTTCGCCTGGCTCGATGCTGACCGGGTTGCTGACCGACGAACTGCCCATCCGTCCTCTTTTCGCGCTCTACCGGTCGCGCCCTACTAGCGCGGCCCAAACATTCGCGGTCGAACTGCACAAACTACTTGCGCTCAAAACGGTACTCGTCGATAACCACGCCGACTCCACGCCGGCCGCCATCTTCAAAACTGCGCACCACTCGCCCGCGGCAGTCCACTTGCACATCGGCTTCCGCGCCCACAACATCAGCGGGAAGAGAGAGCGTAAAATCAACCGCCGAACCTACGGGCACATCCGCGTCCATGCGGAAAAGGACGCCGTTAGCGGAAATGTTTTCGGTCTCAACCGTCCTTCCCGCGACTCCCTGGCCCGTAACTCCGGACTGGTTCACTGCCGACCTCAGAGCCACCGGCAGTTTGATGGGAAAGCGCGGCGCGCCTTGCACGTCCGTATAACTCATGCGATTCTTGCTGACATCTGCGACAGTTCCCTTGGCGGCTTCAGACACGTTTGCGACGACCTTCCTTCCGGTTCGTGCCGTGCACGACTCCGATTGAGCATGTGCCCATTTCAGGCCGAGATTACACCCCAGCATCTGCAATGCAAAGTTACGGAAGTCATGGAACAAAGGCGGCGAAGTGCCGGTGGTACAGGGACTTAGGGGCGTGGCAACGGATTAGTTGCCGCTATCTCAATACTGGGCGGAAGCTCTTAAAATTTCGACTCTTGGGTTGGAACGCAGCCGCGAAGACGGGGCAAGCCGCCGTCTCTACGGTATGCCTTCAGAACCTTATCGCTTCCGTAAAATTAAACTCCCTCACCTTCATCGCCGGCACCACCATGTCGAACGATTCCTCTCCGCTGGCGGGCGTGCCACTCCTCGGCGGTGATCTCCCAGATTTCCGCGGGCAACCTTCCAGAAACGAATGGCCGCTCTTCGGTGGCAACGATGCGCATTCCCTGCCTTTCAGAAATGCGGCGCGACGCCTTGTTGGCAATCGCCTTCGGGGATCGTAGGACAGGAAATTTCAGAACGTCGAACCAATAATCGGTGACTGCATCGCAAGCCTCGCTCATCAGGCGCTGCCCTTGCCACGGCAGCCCGAGCCAGAACCCGCGATTGTGATTTTCCGCTCTCATCAAGCTGATGCTGCCAATCACGCGGGAAGGATCGCTCTTCAGCCTTAAGGTCCAGTGCCACTCCTCTCCCCGTTCAGTTGCCGGAAGCGCCATGTCGCGACAATACGTCAGCGCACCGTCGGGCGGATAAGGCCACGGCACTCGCCCGGCCAGAAATTGCACCAGCTCCCAGTGCGGGAAGATAATCTGAATTTGTTCGGCGTCGGAGAGTTCGAGCGGACGCAACCACAACCGCTCTGTTTCGAGTACAGGTGTCATGCCGACAACCTCATCGCTTTGCTCTCCCACTAGTCCGCCAGGCGACCGCAGCCGCTCATTCAAAATTTTGTCGCTTCCGTAAACTTAAACTCCCTGACCTTCATCGCCGGGACGACCATGTCGAACGATTCCTCGCCGCTGGCGCGGACCGGGGCGCTTATGGCCTCGACATTCGATAGCATCGAGATCAGGCTCTGGTTAAAGCGGAAATTGCGCAGGCCACACTGAGCCTTGCCGTTCTCAATCAGAAACGTCCCGTCGCGCGTCATCCCGGTCACAATCTTCTCGTAGGGATCCACTTCACGGATGTACCACAGGCGCGTCACCAGTACGCCGCGTTCGGTGGATGCGATCATTTCTTCGACGCTTTGCGGCTTTTCCGGGCCCCCGAAAACAATGTTCAACGGCATCTCTCCCATCTCGTTCGGCAGGGGAAATCCGTGGCCGGTGGGTTCGATGGGGCCGACCTTGGCGGCATACGCCGAATTTTTCATCTTACGCGCCGTAGCGCGCGCGTACACCACGCGCTTGACCACGCCGTTCTCGACCAACTGCACGCGCTGGCGCCTCATGCCCTCGCCATCAAACAGTGAACCCGCTTGCAGAGGATGCGCCGCGTCATCGCAGATGTTGATGTTTTCTCCAAACAGCCGGGTACCAATCCGGTCGTTTAAGAACGAGCGTTGGTCCAGGATGGCCACGCCGCTGTAGTCCCAAAACATGAACCCGACAATGTCGAGGACGGCAGCCGGTTCGAGAATAACCGTGTACTTGCCGGGCGCAATCTCTCGCGGACGCGCCGAGTCAATTGCCTTCTGCGCAGCCGTCTCCGCCAACCGCGCCGGATCGAGGTTACTCACATCAGGCGAATTCAACTTCTGCCAGCCGGAGGAATCTCCGGCCAGCATGGTGATGGAGACCTCCGCCAGCGTCTGCTGATGCCAATTCGCTAATCCGCGACAGTTTAAGATTCCTTCTGTGGATTCCGAATTCGAGTAGATGCCTGCGGTAGTCAGTTTGTGTTTGCTCGCAACGGACACGATACTCTTGACCACCTCCGCACGATCGGCGGGAGTAATCTCTGCGGTCCTCTCAAAAAACCGTGTGGCGCGGGCGCCCTCGCCCGCGGCATTTGCTTCGTCAGACGTCGGCATCGGCAGCAAATCCGGATCCGCCGCCTGCACTCTCGCGAGATTCTCCGAAGCGGCGACCGCACGCCGCAAACTCTCGTCGTCAAACTGATTGGCGGTGGCACGCGCCGTCCGCCCCGCAAAATTCGTGCGGATCGAAACGATGGAGTTCTCTTCCTCCACATTCTGATGAATGGTGTTGTTGGCGAAGCGAGTCAGGGCAAAGCGGGAGCCGGTGAAGATGGCTTCGACCTCGTCGGCGGAAGAGAAGCGCCGAATTCGGTCGAAGATTTCAGCGGATTGTTCTCGCGTAAGCAATTCCGTGACTTTCTCTGTGTCTCCGTGTCTCTGTGGTGAACTAACTTCCCTGGTACGCCGAACCGACGCGAATATTCCGAAACCGGGCCGGGCTCGCGCCGTGTCCGGTGCCCACGACTTGCTGCGGCTGGCCCTTGCCGCAGTTCGGAGTTCCCCACAGCGCCCACTCCTCGCGCGAGCAGATCGCGTCCATCGAATTCCAAAACTCCGTGGTTATCCCGGAGTACGAAGGATTCTTCAGCATCCGCACTCGCTTACCGTTCTTGATCTCCCAGGCGATCTCGCATCCGAACTGAAAGTTGTAGCGTTTGTCGTCAATCGACCAGGACTTGTTGGTCTCCATGTAGATGCCATCGTCGGTCGCGGCAATAAGCTGTTCCAAACTCAGCGGCGTCTCTCCGGGCAGAATGCTGACGTTGGTCATGCGAATCATGGGCAGCCGGTTCCAGCCCTCGGCGCGCAGGGTTCCGCCGGACCGTGCGGCGCCGATAGTGTGGGCGGTTTCACGCGAACTCAGATAGCCGGTGAAGCGTCCGTTGGTGATGATCGGCGTCGATTGCGCCGCCACACCTTCGTCGTCATAGGCGAAGGTCCCGAGGCCTGGCCCGTGTTCCTGGCGGGCATCGGCTACGACGTTGACCAACTCGCTGCCATAGCGCAGGGATCCGAGTTTTTCGAGGGTGAGAAACGACGTGCCCGCAAAATTTGCTTCCATACCGAGCACACGATCCAGTTCAATCGGATGCCCGATGGATTCGTGAATCTGCAATCCGAGTTGCGATCCATCCAGAATGATTGTGGCTGTGCCTTCCGGACATTGGTCCGCGTGATGCAGCGCGACGGCTTCCTCTGCCACGCGCCGGGCATTTTCCACCAATTTCATTTCCTCGATCTGTTCGTAGCCACGGTTCTGCCATTGTCCGCCAAACGAATTCGGATAAGACCGCTTCTGAATCTCCGAACCGGCAAACGCATACGCCGTGTATCCTGCACCAGTGGAATATTTTGTCTGATGAATGTCAGCGCCCTCGGAAGAAAGAAACCACGACTCTTCACGCTGGAAGTTCATTCCAGTTTCGGCAAGCGTGACGCCCGCGACGGCGCGCATCTCCGCGTCCACCTTCAACAACAGATCGAGATTCTGCTCCACCGACGTCGTGAACGGATCGACTTTGTAAGGTGTCGTCCACTCCGCGACCGCCGCAGGTTCGGGAGCCAGGCGGACATCTTCGCGCTTCACACGCGCCGAGGCTTTCGCAATCTTGACCGCCCGCGCGGCAGTCGCTTCCACCGCACCGCGGCTCAAATCCGCGGACGCCGCGAATCCCCACGCGCCTTCCGCGATCACGCGCACGCCGATGCCGAGCGACTCGGACTCCGAGGCATGACCGACTCGTCCGTTCTTGGATGTCAGCGAGCGATTGCGGATCGCGACCACGCGTGCGTCGGCATACGTCACGCCGCGCACGGACGTAGCGTCCAGAGCCAGCTTGCCAGTAGTCTTCATTTTCAGATTTAACGTATCACGAGCGGCTATCGGCTATCGGGTATCACCGGTCAGTCCATGCATGCCCGGCGCCGCAACCGCCAGCGGAGCTCGCCTGCGCGCAACGTTGACGAGGAAACGGCCACCCTGCAAATGGTCTCCATGCGAGTCCGAGCTGTCTTCGTTAGGGCCGCCGGGATCGGTCCACATGCCGCTCATTTCCACTTTGCCTGGAGCCGCCGCCATCTTGGTGGGCTGGCGCTGCTGCTTATCGACGTAAGCCTTGATCACCTGGGTCGCCAAACGCGCCGCCAGCTTTCCATGTTCCCCGCCTTCGAACAGCACACATACGATGATGTCCGGATTGCGCCGTGGCGTGAATCCCACAAACCACCCGTTCTGAGCGAAATCTTGGCTGTTGGCATGCTTCGCGCGCAGGGCCAGCGAAACGATCTGCGCCGATCCAGTCTTGCCGGCGATATCGATTCCCGGAATGTGCGCTGACGGAGCCGTACCTTCCGGCAAAAGAACTCGGCTCAGAGCATCAGTGATGGTGTTCCATCCAGTCGGATCAATCGGAACTTCTTTCACTTCCGTGTAGTGCGTGGTCTCAACGAACCCCGGTGGCAGGTTGGTGGGATTGATCACGTGCGGGACAACCATGCGGCCATCCATCGAGATAGCGCCGACCGCGCGCATCAGTTGCACCGGCGTAATCGCCACCGCACCCTGGCCAATGCCAACAGAAATCGTTTCCCCGGCAAACCATTTCTGCTTGAAATTACGAATCTTCCATTCTTCCGAAGGCATTACACCGGTCACTTCATTGGGCAGGTCGATACCGGTCTTCTGTCCCAGTCCAAAGGCGGTTGCATATTTTGCGATGCGATCAATGCCGAGTTTCTCCGCCAGCGTGTAAAAGAAAACATCGCAGGACTGGTAAATCGCCTTCGGCAGGCTAACCTCGCCGTGGCCGGTCTTCACCCAGCATCCGAAGCGCCGGCCGTAGAACGTCGCGCCCCCATTGCAGTGCACGTTGAGAGTCTGGGCAATCCCTTCCTGCCATCCGGCAGTCGCCATAATGACCTTGAACGTCGAGCCGGGCGCGAGCTGGGCCTGAATCGCTTTGTTCAGCAGCGGCTTGTCGGGATCGTTGACCAGCTTGTCCCACTCGTCCCGTGAGATCTTCACTGCGAAATCATTGGGATCGAACGTCGGTCGGCTCACCATCGCCAGAATTTCTCCGGTGCGCGGATTCATCGCCACCACCGCGCCGTTCCTCCCGTCCAGCGCCTGCTCAGCCGCAATTTGCAAATCCAGGTCCACCGTCAGCTTGAGCTGTTTTCCCGGCTCCGCGGGCGTTTCGTCCAGCCTCCCGACTTCGCGCCCATGGCTATTCAC
>Ga0181532_10002476_pt1 | contig 17214 bp, 10 predicted proteins | sample PEATcosm2014_Bin_33_FD_119768 | JGI IMG/M metagenome (GOLD analysis project Ga0181532, IMG submission 119768) | Peatland microbial communities from MTU Mesocosm Facility, Houghton, MI, USA - PEATcosm2014_Bin11_30_metaG | ecosystem: Environmental > Terrestrial > Soil > Wetlands > Peat | place...
GTTTCGGTGGTCGGCTTCGATGACATCCAGAGTGCCGCTTACCAGAATCCGGCGCTGACCACGGTGCGCCAGCCCTTGCGTGAAATGGGCAGGATTGCCGCCGAGACTCTGCTGCGCCGCATTCGTCACTCCGGAGCGGACGCGCAAGGCGGCGAGATCATGGTTGAGCCCAAACTGATGATCCGCGAAACCACCGCCCGCGCCACGAACGGCGTTCGTCGTCCCCGGTAGCCACTCGCCACAACCTCACAGACTGCGATTGGTTTCGACGAGCGAGAATCCGGTTCGAGCGAAACCATGTCCGCAGAGCCAGTACCGAGAAAAGAATAATTTCCTCGCCGGGTCACCGAAAACGCACGACGGCTGAAACCGCGTAATCCTCCCAACAAAATCGTTAAGGTGCTACGCCTGAAGAACTCGCTGAAAACAATGCGCTTGACTACGGAAAATCGCCTGTGCTATAAGCGGTCGGAATGTTACTAAAACGCTTTTGTAGAGTTTTAGTACGATTCGTACCCGGAAAAATTGAAATCTCAAGCAACACAGGGGGCGTCATGAGCCGATCCACTTCTTCCGCACTCCGCACCGTTGCGATGGCTGCCTGCATCATCGTTTCCACCGTCGTGGCTCACGCGCAATATCGTGCCTCCATTCAGGGCGTGGTCACCGATGTGCAAGGCGCGGTAGTAGAGGGTGCCACGCTAACGCTTAAGAATCTGGAGAGCGGACAGTCCACCGTGACCACCAGTGACGGGAAGGGAATCTTCAACTTCAGCGGGCTTCCCCCCGCCAGGTTTTCGCTGACCGCCGAAAAGCCCGGCTTCAAGAAGAAGACGATCGATAGCTTCGGCATCGTTGCCGAGCAGGCCAACGCCTTGAACGTGCAACTTGCGGTGGGCCAGGCCTCAGAATCGATAACGGTCAATGGCGACGCCGCTCCGCTGCTGGACACGGAAGCGGCGGATGTCAGCGGCACCGTAACCTCGCAGGAATTTCAGCGGCTGCCCTCGTTCGGCCGCGACCCCTTCCAACTTCTCCAGCTTGCTCCGGGCGCGTTCGGCGATGGAGCGCAATCGGCCGGCGGTGGAACCAACAACCTGCCTTCCTCTTCGATGGGCGGCACCGGTGCGTCTGACGGCGTCTTCAAGGTGGAGAACGGCGGACAGATCACGGCCAATGGCGCCCGTGCCGGTGATAACAACTACCAGATCGACGGCGTGGGCACCACTAGCGTGTCATGGGGAGGTTCGTCGGTCATTACCCCCAACGAAGACTCGATCAAGGAAATCAGAATCATTACCGACAACTACGATGCCGAGAACGGCCGCTACCGTGGCGCACAAGTTGAGATCATCTCGCAAAACGGAACCAATATTCCGCACGGCAGTCTCTTCTTCAAGATACACCGCCCGGGTTTAAACGCCTTTACCAAGTACAACGGCTATACCAGTGGAAACACTCGTGATTCCAACCGTTTCAATGACTGGGGCGGGACTCTTGGCGCTCCCATCGTGAAGAACAAATTGTTTGGCTTCTTCTCTTACGAAACGATCTCTGACAACGTGGCGCAGGGAAGCGGAACCGGCGCCTGGTACGAGACGGCAGCTTTCCGTTCTCTGGCAGCTTCGTCTACGAACGCCGCAGCAATTATGGGTTACCCGGGCGTAGCAACGACCGGCGGTCATCAGGTGGACGCTATAGGTGGCAACACACTGAACTGCCACTCCATCGGCTTGGCGGAGAACGTAAACTGCATCACCATTCCGGGCCAGGGTCTGAACCTCGGCACTCCGCTGACCACCGGGTTATACATCCAAGATCCCTCCTACAGCGGCCCTCTGAGTCCGGGCACCGGCGGAGACGGATCGGGTGGTGCGGAAAATCTCGACCCGACGACCGCCGATATTGCCTTTATCGTCGGCACCAACGAGCCGAACACCAACACCAAACGCCAGTACAACGGTCGCGTGGACTTCAACCCTACCAGCAAGGACCTCGTCGCCGCCAGCTTCTATTGGACGCCGACTAGCTACCACTCTCTGAACGGCGACGGCGACCGGGCCATGAACCTGTACAACACAACCTACAAGAACAAGGCGGCGACTCTGCTCTATGACCATACCTTCGGCGCCAGCATGGCCAATGAGGCGCGCTTCAACGCCGCCGGTTGGTCGCAAAAAGACTTGGCGCAAAATCCGAACGCAGCATATGGTTTGCCCGTGATCGGTTACAACGGCCTTGGCAATACTTCTGTCAACGGAATTGGCGTTGGGTCGTTCAACGGGTTTGACCAGTGGACGTACGCCGGCAAAGACGTGCTGACCAAGATTCATGGGGCTCACACCATGAAGATGGGCGGCGAATACACGCGCACGCTTTTTGTGGATGCCCCCTTTTGGGCGGACCGTCCAAGCTATACCTTCAATAACATGTGGGATTTCCTGAACGATGCCCCCACGTCGGAGAACGCCCAGTTCGATCCCACCACCGGCATCCCATCGGCGCTGCGCAAGGATTTGCGCCAGAACCTGGTTGGGTTGTTCTTCCAGGACAACTGGAAGCTCAAGCCGAACCTTACCGTTACGCTGGGCATGAGGTGGGAATTGTTCAGCGGCACCAGCGAAAAGCACGGCAGGTTGGGCAACGTAGTGCTGGGCAGCGGAGCCGACGAGTTCACCGGCATGAAGATGAGTCTCGGGGGCAGTATGTTCACTCCCCAGAAGGACAATTTCGGCCCCCAGCTCGGCTTTGCCTGGAGTCCGAGGGAGTTGCTGGGGCATGACTATTCCAACCGCTTAGTGATTCGCGGCGGATTTGGAATTGCCTACAACAGCGTCTCCACGTCGAATACAGGAGATACCCGGTTCAATCCACCGTTCGTAGACAACACGCCGACGCTCACCGACGGACTTACCTGCGGCCCTTCGGTAAGCACCACTTGCCCGATTCTCTACGTCAACAGCTGGGGCTCGAACCTGAAAAGCCCGAACAACTTCTTCTCCAACCCGAGCGGGCTGGTGACTTTTGATCCCAATACTCATCTTCCGCCGCTCGGTGCCGCGGCTGTGGCCCCGGTAGCGTTTCCGACCGACCTTCCGACGACCCAGGACTTTCACTACACGTTGGGTGCCGAGTACGATTTGGGCCACAACTGGGTGGCATCAGCCGGCTACCAGGGCAGCCGTACCCTCAATCTGATGGAACACTACAATCTCTACAACCCGGGTTCCGCGGCTGGCATAGCCTTTAATCCGGAGGTGAACGGCATCACCATCTACGCCGACGACAGCAAGGCCAGCTTCAACGCCATGCTGCTCGAGTTGAAACATAACTTCGGCCAGAGCTTCGAGTTGGATACCCAGTATCGCCTGGCTCACTCCATGGACTATGGTTCCAACGCATACAACGCGCCCTACTGGCAATGGGGAAACCTGAACGTGCTGGCCACCTCGGACTACGACGTGAAACAGGCCTTCAAGATGTTTGGCGTGTGGTCACCGAGGCTCTTCCGCGGCGACAAGTCGTGGATGGAGAAAGTGGCCGGGGGATGGAGTCTCTCCGGAATCCTTAATGCTCATTCCGGTTTCCCATTCACTCCGTACTATGGCAACGGCGAAGTCAACGAATACATCGATGGCAACCCCAACAACACTAACCCGAGCAACATTGTCCATGGGTATGACCCGGTGTTCAGCTTTGGGCCGGGTGCGGGTGGATCCTCCAGCAACTCCGGCTCGGGTAGCCTGTTGCCATCGGCGAGCTCGGGTTCGTTTAAGCCAAATTTCCGCACCAGCACACCATTCGACGGGAAACCGTTCTTCACGCCCCCCGTCGTCGTTCCCGGCACGCTGTTCGCTTGCCTGTTCCAGAATACGGATACAACGGATTGTGGACCGGGACCGATTAATGCGGCGCAGCCCTTTGGTCCGCTACCGACGGCGCCAGGGATTCAGCGCAACTCTTACCGGGGCGCCGGCTACTTCGATATCGACGCAACCCTCAGCAAAGAGTTTGGGTTGCCGCCCATGAAGGTGCTCGGCGAAAACGCAAAGCTGGAGATCCGGGCAAATTTCTACAACTTGTTTAACAAGCTGAATCTCTCGAACCCGCAGCAGGACATCATGAGTGGGCACTTGGGCGAGGCGCAAAACGGCCTGGGCTCGCGCGTGATCGAAATACAAGGCAGGTTCAACTTCTAGACGCTCTTCAACTTGTAACCTGGAAGGGAGGCGATTCGATCGCCTCCCTTTCTTCTTTCGGGCCAGGCGCGGGTATGATAATCAGGCTGGCGGGATTGAAGCGCAGCCAACGATTCCATGCATGTTCCAACCCTAGGACTGTCACCAGCAGAGCCGTGCAGACCCACGCGGCTCGTCTTCCGATTCGCCCTGTGGCTGGCGGTTCTGGCGTATTCGCTGATGAACCCCGGCGCGAGGGCAGCCGCGCAACAGCCCAGCGGGGTCTCTTTCAGCCAACTCGCAGCCCAGGCTCAGAAAGCAAGCGAGGAAAACCGTCTGGATGACGCTGCACGTCTCTACGCCCGGGCACTTGCCATTAGGCCGAAGTGGGCGGAGGGTTGGTGGGCCCTCGCAACCCTGGAGTACGATCAGGACCATTACGCAAAGGCGGCAGCCGCTTTTAAGAAGATGGTCGCCCTGCAGACCAAAAACGGCACTGCCTTCGCCATGCTCGGGCTTTGCGAGTTCGAACTGGGTCACGATCAGACATCCTTGCGCGACATCCAGAAGGGCATCGGCCTTGGCTTGCAGACGAATCCCGAACTCCGGAACGTAGTGCTCTACCACCAAGGACTGCTGCTTCAGCGGCAAGGTCGCTTCCAGGCGGCGCAGGAGACTGTGGAGCAACTGTGCCTGCAGGCCGGTCCAAGCGACACCGCCGCCAATGTTTTGGGCATGGCGCTGCTGCGATCCGCGGCCAAAGAACCTCCGCCCGCGGGTTCCGCCGATGCCGACGTCGTCCTGCGGGTAGGCCGCGCCGCGTGTCTGGCCGGGCAGAAGAAATATGACGAGGCCCGCCCCGCCTTTGAGTTGGTGGTGGCCGAAAACCCGAAGTACCCCAGCATCCACTATGCCTTTGGCCTGTTTCTGCTGGAACTTCGTGATGTCACTGGCGCTGTGGGACAACTCAAACAAGAAGTCGCCAATGATCCGTCTGACGTTGTGGCCAAGCTGAGAATCGCCGCCAGCGAATACAAACGCGACTCCGCCGCCGGGATTCCCTATGCTGAGCAGGCCGTCAAGCTAGCGCCAGCTCAACCCTTCGGCCACTATCTTCTAGGGTTGTTGCGGCTGGATGTGGATGACTACCTGGAGGCCATTCCGGAACTGGAGATCGCGCGAAAGGGCTTGCCGCGGGAACCGAAGATCTATGCCGCGCTGGGTACTGCGTACTCGCGCGCCGGACGAAAACAGGAAGCAGTGCAGGCTCGCGCTGTCTTTGCACGCTTAACTGAGGAAGCAAAGAAATCTGCCGCGGAGAACCAGCCAGAGTCGCCTGTCGCGGGGCCCGACAAGATTTCGGTCGGAGACGTCCCCCCTCCGACTCAGTAGCTTTGTTACCGCCTGGGTTCCTCGATCGTTAGGATGCGGTCTACGGCGAGGTCATGCAGGGTCTGCTTGATGCCGCTGGGCCAACGGATCTCCATATCCTTAATATGCTGGTTCTTTCCCAGGCCGAAATGCACGCGGCTGTCGCTCGACGAAGTGTAGCCGACCGCAGTCGTGGCCTCATTCCACTGCGAGTGCCCGTCCTCGGTGATGATGTGAATCTGGGCCCCGATTCCCATGCGATTGCTCTTCGTTCCCACCAGCTTCAGCAGAATCCAATGGTTGCCCGTGTCCGAGATATTGTGAAATAGCTTCACCGGCCCGCCCAGCACAGAGACCACGATATCCACACGGCCATCGTTATCGAGATCGCCGAAGGCCGCACCGCGGTGCGCCGCTTCCAACTGAAAGTCCGGCCCAGCCGTCTTGCTCACATCCTGAAACTTGCCGTTCCCCAGATTGCGGAAGATCGAATTCGGTTCCGGATACTTCCGGTCCGGCGTCAGTTCGCTGATGTTGTCCAGAACGTTGGCCCGTGCCACGAAAAGATCTTTCGCACCGTCATTGTCAAAATCGTAAATGCCGTTGCTCCATCCCGACATCTCGGACGTGGATTGCAGCCCGCTGGCCAGCGTCAGGTCGTCGAAATCCCCATGGCCGCTGTTGATCAACAACGGAAAGCTCTGGTGCTCGACCGCCGTATACCAGATGTCCGGACGTCCATCGTTGTTTACATCGCGGAAATCCGACCCCATCCCCGATAACGTGGACCCATCTGGAGCGTAGGCCACTCCCGCCGCTACACCAACTTCTTCGAACTTCTTCCCGCCGAGATTGTGGAACAGAAACGCTGGTGTCGTATCGTTGGCCACAAACGCATCCAGGAATCCGTCGCCATCATAGTCTGCGAAGGAAACGCTCATGCCCTTGCCCATATGGCCGGCAATTCCCGTTTCCTTGGAGACATCGGTGAATGTCCCGTCCCCATTATTCCGGTACAGCGTGCTTTGCAGAGACGTGTAGAGTTTGGGATGGCAGTAGCCTCGCACACCGCTCTTGAGCGGGCAGTACGGATCCTTGTTCACTTCCCACACGCAGTAGTTCACTACGAACAGGTCGAGCAGGCCGTCGTTGTTGTAGTCGAACCAGCCAGCGCCCACCGACCACATCTTCTTGCCATTCATCTGCGCGCCCGCTAGCCCTGCCTTCGCGGTCACGTCGGTAAAAGTGCCATCCCCATTGTTATGGAACAGCTGGTTGCCCGTAACGTTGGCCAAAAACAGATCGGGCCGCCCATCGTTGTCGTAGTCCCCGACTGCCACCCCCATCCCGTAGCCTGCTCCAGCCACGCCTGCGCGCTCGGTAACGTCAGTGAAGGTGCCGTCATGGTTGTTGTGAAACAAACGGTTCCAGTGCATGGGCGATTCCTTCTTGAGTGAAGGAACGGCCGCCCCGTTTACCAGATAAACATCCAGATAGCCGTCACCGTCGTAGTCGAGCAAGCCGACTCCCGCGACCATGGTTTCAATCTGGTTCTTATTCTCGGTTGGCGAGTTCTGAGTGACAAATCGAAGCCCGGCTTTGGCTGCGATCTCCTCAAACTTGATTGGTGCGGGAGCGGGCGGCGTCGAAGTGTATGCCAGCAACAGGGTCAAAGTTAGAATAGAGATGAAGTTGCGCATTATGTCGCTTGAAACCCCGCCTTCTCCATCCCACGTTGTGCGTCTTTATTCTTCATAAACGTGTCCCAGATAAAACCGCTGCGCTGATTTTCTGCCATCAGCATCGTGATGCCGAGATCGATGCCGAGCACGTCCGGGTTATACCAGTTGGTGAGCGGGTTGAAGGCATCGATGAGACCGTAGCGTCCCCAGGCCTTGGGATAGCGTTCTTTCATGGTGCGGAGAACCTGCATGCAGTCCGGATAAAGAAACGGCAGCGAACCGCCGGCGGCGCATGGAACCACGCTGCCGTCGAGATTTCCGATCCGCGGCGGACCTCCCCAGGCCTGGTAGCCGGCGGCCGAGTCGGACGCGGTGATGCCCCATAGATGGTCGCTGTAATCGAGAAACTCGTCGCGCAGTGACAGGCAGAATTGTTTGTGAGCCGCCGTCGCCTTCACCGAGTTCTCGAAATAGTTGGCGTAGACGTCGCGCTTGCCACGGAAATCGAACCAGGCTTGCGAGTATTGATGGGTGAACAGCGGGTCATTGCCAGAGATGTATTCAATCCCGTGAAATTTGATGGTGGGCCGCGTCCACGCCTTCCACGTTTTCGCCGGAATGGGATGCGTCGGCGAACCGAGCGCGAGCAGGTAGATCATCATGAGTTCGCAGTAGTGTTCCCAGCGCGCGTCGAGGAAGCCCGACGCGGGATGCCAGCCCATGGAGAGCGTCTTGCCGCCGTTGAGCATCCACGGCCAGTCCACGCGCTCGTAGATTTTGGTGGCCAGGTCCTGAATCTCGGCGTCGGCAAAATGTTGACGCGCGGTCAACACGCCGCAGAGCAGAAGGGAAGTGTCGATCGACGAGATCTCGCACTTCCACTGACGCTCCCCGCTGTTCATGTCGATGAAGTGGTAGTAGAAGCCGTGCTCGTGAGGAAGTCTCTGCCAGAGAAAACGCAGAGTGGCGCGGACTCGTTCGACAATCTCTTCTTTCTTTTTATAGCTGCGAGCGTCGGCGATGCACAGCCCCGACAACCCAAATCCGGTGGCGGCGATGCTGGCAATCAGCCGGGTGTCATGGCCGTTCACCAGCGCGCGATCTTTGACCTGGCCGGTGGACGAGCCGGCTTCGTTCCAGAAAAAATCGAATGCGGACCGTTCGATCTCGTCCAGCAGCGCATCGTCCGAACCGGAGTATGGGACCGCCGCGGGTTCGGCGAACGTCCGTTGCTTTCTTGACGATCCGAAGAGGTAACGATACGAAGAGATGAGCGGGAGTCCGGCCGCTCCCAGCGCCGCGCCGCGCAACAGGTCTCGGCGGGTAAACTTTTTTTCCCTCCTCATGAGCGCTGCACTCATCCCGGTCTCCTCATCGAAATGATATACCGCGTTTGCCCACCGCTGCATTTTGCGTTGGGTGCTCCCAGGCGTTGCTCTGCGCTAGCCGTTTTCGACGCGCGCCTTTATATCGGCGCACGCCGCGTCGATGAGCCTGCTCAGCTCTGCGGCGTTTGTCGCCGTTGCCGGTCGTGGGGTTTTTAATTTTGTCTAAACGTTGCCTGAATTGCCCGGCACCCGTAGAATTACACTCAGAACCGTTCGCATGTAGGCCCGTAGCTCAGTCTGGTTAGAGCGCATCCTTGACACGGATGAGGTCGATGGTTCGAGTCCATTCGGGCCTACCATTCAAATAATTCCCGCAAATTCTCCAGGCTTTGCGCTTTTTGTTCGCCAGACCGGCGAAAGAAAAGCGCAAACTTGTGCTAACGGGGGGCTAACTGTCCTCAAACGTGACGCAATGCCGCGGCTCGCGATTCAGTCTCCTATTGCACGATGCCGATCGTCGTGATTCCTCCCGGGTAAGTCACATTCACGGTTCCGACCGCGGTCAGGAATCCGTTGCTCAGATTGATGCTGTAGATGCCGATGCTTCCCGCACCGGCTGTTCCAGCGTTCACGTTCACGCAGTATAGATACTGGCCCGAGATGTCCACTACCAAGGCCGTCGGCGAGTTCCCTGTATTCGCGACTCCGCCATCGGGCAGACTGCCGGTTACTTGCGTCAAAACTCCGGTGGAAGGCTTGATGCTGAAGGCATAGATCTCATTCAAGTCGTAATTGCTGGCGTAAAGGTATTGTCCGCTTGGCTCCACGACAACTGAATATGCCCCCGGGTCAAAAGTGGACCCTGTCGGCACGCTGGAGGGTGTGTTCAAGGCAAGAACGCCGCTGGGGTTGATGGTGTATTCCCAAACGACATTGTCGTCCGGGTCGGCGGAATACGCGTAGCGCCCGCTGGGATCGACGGCGATCCATGTCTCACTGTTACCTGCGGACACGGATCCGCTCCCGACTGGGCTCAAAGATCCGCCGGGCAAGTTGATTTTGTACATGCCAATGCTTGCCGACGCCGCCGAGTTGTTCGCTTCGTAGATGTACTGTCCCGTAGGCTCGGTCACCACGAAAGAGGGATTTGCAGCGGTCTTGAACACTCCGCCTCCTCCAGGAGGTTCAGAACGGACGGGATAGAAATTTCCGCCGCTCAGGTCGTTGTACTCCCAGATGGTTCCGTCGGTCTGGTTGGTTACGTAGAGGAACGAATCGGAAAGGTCCGTGGTCAACGAAGTCGCTCCGTTCCCGGTCGGTTCGACGTTGAGGTTGGGGCTGAGCCCATTCGGCGCCGGGCCTATGTTATAGAGAAACGCCTCATTGCTGGGGCTCCCGACCGTCTCGTAGAGGTAGGCGCCAAAAGGATCCGCCGCCAGGGCTGTCGGGCCGGGGAGTCCGGGCGCAGTCGGTTGGATGAGGCTGCTCAAGTTGCCCGTCGATGGACTGATGGCGTACGAGTTGACCTGACCAGTCGTCGTATTGGCCACAAACAAGGCCGTGGGAGTGAAGGTCAATCCTTCCGTTCCCGAGACGATTGCCTGGGCCGTGTGACCCTGGGTCCGAATCTCGCTGACGTTGGTGAGCAAGCCGGTCCCGCTGCCGATCGCGTAAACCCAGATGTCGGCGGAGGTCTGATTGTTGACGTAGACGAAGTTCCCCCCCGCATCCACGTTGATGGAATTCGGCGCCTGACCGACGGGAAAGGAAGTTCCGGGCTGCATCTGGGTCAGCTCGCCGTTCGCGCCGATGGTGAAGCCGAAGAGCCCATCGTTGCTCTGTTCGGTCACATACAGGAAGCTCCCGCTCGGATCGATGACAAACTGCTGGGGTTCGCCGCTGGACCCTATGCTGAATGGCAAGTTCGTTAGCGGCGTCAGCACACCCCCGCTGATGTTGTAGGCGTAGATCTCGCGGTTCTGAGCCAAGGCATACAGAACTTTTCCGGATGGCGCTACAGCTAGAGATGTGATCTCCGTCGTCGCAGAAACCGGACTCCCGATCGGCGTCAGTGTACCCGACCCACTGATCTGGTAAGAGATGACGTTGCTTCCACCTTGCGGGTACATGAAGAGATAGGTTGCAGTTGGATCGACTGCCATTATGCCGGGGTTGGCCACTCCCGTCGCTCCGGCCACAGGAGTTCCCAGGTTTCCGGAGGAATCGAGCGGGATCGTCCAGATCACGTCCAGAACGTTGTCGCCCACAAAGATGAACCGGCCGAGAGGATCGACAACCGGAGTGCCAGTCCAGTTGTCGTTGCTTAAGCTTGCGACATACGTCAACGCTCCGTTGGGGCTGAGCGAGTACTGAATGAACTCCCGGCCAAGCTCGGGTTGGTCTACCACGTACACGGTCTGGACGTAGGGATTCACCACCAGGCCGATTCCGTAGTCGATGGCTTCGGCGATGTTGGGGATGTTCAGCACATTGGATGCCCGGAGTTGCCCGGTGCCGGGAACAATCGAATCCACGGCGACACCGTTGTTGGAAAGGACCAGCAGGTAACGTGACACGGAGGTTGCAGCCGTGACCGTCAGAGTTGCAGGGTTGCTGGTCAAGGTGCCCACTGCGGCAGAAATCGTCGCAGATCCGGGTGACAAGCCGGTCGCGATTCCGCTGCTGTTGATCGTCGCTACCGGAATGGGGTTCGCGCTAAAGGTCACGCCGCTGGTGATCGGCGCTGAGGTCTGATTGGAATAGTGGCCCGTGACAGTATAGGCCTGGGTCTGGAACACGCCGACCGACGCGCTGGCCGGGGCCAGCACGATACTCTGCAGCACCGGCGCGGTCACGGTAAGCGTTACCCCCGGGCTCACAACTGTGCCCACCGTGGCCGTGATGGTCGATGTTCCGGCGATCAATCCTCCAGCCACTCCGCCGCTGCTGATGGTCGCAACATTCGTGTTGGAAGAAGCCCAGGTCGCCCCACTCAGTACTTTCTGGCTTGAGTCGGAGAACGTCCCCGTGGCCGTGTATGCCACGGTCCCAGCGCCAGCCGGGATCGACGCGGTGACAGGTGTAACCGCAATCGAGACCAGCGTCGGCCCCACAACCGTCAGCATCTCCGTGCCCGTGACCAGCGTGCCGGTACCGGGCGTAAGGCTCGCCGTGATGAGGGATTGTCCCGCAGTTACGCCGGTGGCCACGCCGATGCTGGGCAGAATCGTGGCAACCGCCGGCGTCCCCGAACTCCAGGTCACAAATGTGGTGATGTTCTGCGTGGCGCCGCCGGCGTACGTGCCGGTGGCCGTGAATTGGTCGGCCGCACCCGTGGACACCGTTCCATTGTCCTGCTCCGTGACCGCAATGCTCTGGAGCGTCCCGACCGTCAGAATCTTGGAGCTGGTGAGGGGCGTTGCGCTACCGATGGTAAGGCTTGCGGTAATCAGGGTTTCTCCAGGCGCGGGCGTGCCGGTATCGCCAGGGTCGCCTCCCGGTCCCGAGCTTGGTGCGGTTGCTATCTTCGCAACAGTTGGTACGCTCGAGGTCCAGGCCACAGAGTTTGTCAGGTTCTGCGTCGATTGGTCGGAGTAAGTGCCGGTCGCCGTAAAAAAGTCACCCTCTCCCACCGCAGCCACGCCGTTATCAATGTCTGTGATGGCGATGCTCTGCAGCGTGGGCCCGGTGACGGTCAGCGTTGCTGTCGCTGAATAGCCTTGAGAACCGCCGATTGAGGGCACATCACCAGTCACAGTGACCGTCACGCCCGCAGGCGTCGCGGAGACGCCGGTGACATTGCCGTTGTTGTCGACCGAGAGATAGCCCGAGGGCGATGCCGACCAGGTCGGCGTGCCCGCACTGCTGTCGCAGGGGACCGTGAGCGCCAGTTGTACTTGCACGCCGACCGCCACCGTTGTCGGCCCAGTGATTGTAGATGGACCGCAGCTCTTGCTAGAGACCCCACAACCATACGAAAACCATCCTGCCGCCAGCACCAGCCCCAGGGGAACAAATTCCAGAATGCAGCGCGTCCAGCGGCGCAGCCCCAGCGGATGAGGAGCCTCGACGCTCCGGCCTGAACCGTTCGCTGCCGAGCCACTCCACGTCGAGTCATTCGACACCAGAATATGAGCAGATTTGTCTCCCTGGGCATGCTGAAGGCGATCAGGCGAAGCGGATTCTGGTCTCATGACTCTCCATGGCTGCGATCTATGCGCCCTCAAGCCGACCGAACTGCACGGACTTGTAGGCCAGATCCCGCGGCAGAGTCGTTCTTGCCGGGGAACGGCGGCGCACACCTGGGCCACTGCGGTACACCAGCGCCCTTATTATGGTTAGCGAGAAATGGATGCAACCTCTGGCACGTTTGTGAAAAAAAATTAAATGGGGATTTTGCGCCAATGGAGGGACTACTCGGCCTGACTAGCCGCGTGCGGATTAGAAACGCCCGGATGGCGTGGCCTTGCTCGCCCCAGAAAACGAACCAGCTCCCGGCCGCCCGCACGATGTCAATCTGCTCGGCAATTGCGACCGAATCGCAGAGTTCATGATTGCTAGATCGAACTCGGCGCGGTGAAAGCGGATTGATTCAGAAATCCAGGCTTGAAATAGCGATTTACAGTGTTGTAATGTAACCGCCTGGTAAAACCCAACGCGGCGAAGGATGAATCTATGAATCAGACCACACCGGTTTCGGCACAGCCCCTGGCGAATTCGGATCACTTGGAAGAGTTCCTTGAGCGCCGCTATCAGGAAGGCAAGTCGGAGACCGAGTTTCGCCAATACGACGCCCAGGCGAATCCCGGCGTGGCTGAGTTCTACCGCCTCAACCATACGCACCAGACGGTCGACTACGTCCTCGGCAAGGAGAAGGAGTATTTCGGGCTCACGAAGGGCAAGAAGACGGTTTGGGAGGCTGCGGAGTTTCTGAACACGCTGGTTGATGACAGCGATCCGGACACCGACCTTACGCAGACCGAGCATCTGCTGCAGACCTCTGAGGCGCTGCGCCGCGACGGCCAACCGCGCTGGATGGTGTTAGTCGGGTTCCTGCACGACCTGGGCAAGTGCCTCTGCTTGTATGGCGAGCCGCAGTGGGGCGTGGTGGGCGACACCTTTCCTGTGGGGTGTGCATGGTCGGATCAGATCGTCTATGCAGAGTACTTCCAAAATAACCCGGATCGCAACGTGCCCGAGTATCAGACGAAGTACGGCATCTACGAGCCGAACTGCGGACTGGAGAACGTGCACATGTCATTCGGCCACGACGGCTACATTAACGAAGTCGTGAAGCCCTACCTGCCGGACGAGGCGCTTTATATGCTGCGCTTCCACTCCTTCTATCCGTGGCACCGGCATGACGCGTATACGCACCTGATGAATGAGAAGGATGCCGCCATGCTGGAGTGGGTCAAGAAGTTCAACCCCTACGATCTCTATTCGAAGGGGCACAGCAAGCCCAACCTTCAGGAGCTGAAGCCCTACTACGACGATCTGTTCGCAGAATTTCTGCCCGAGAAGCTCGACTGGTAGCAGCCTGGCGCGCGACGCTTGCGGTGCCGGGCCTCTCACGATCGAACGGGAACCCCGACGAAAATCACGACAGCTACGCGGTCGATGAGTGATGTGGTGCGAACCAACCAAAAGGCTCGGGAGAAAGTTGGAATCAATTTCACCCATTGACCACGGTCGGCCATTTCTCAGGCGGTGAGGTGGTGTGCCGCTGCACTGACCGCTACACGTTCCAGATCTCTCAGCGGATCAGGCCACGGCACTTTGTAACCCATGGATCGAACGTAGGCAATGGCTTGTCCCATATGTTCGTGAGAGTGCGCTAACATGCGCAAATACAGCCTACGCACAGCCTCTGGTTTTCCGAAGAAATTCCCTCTGACCTCAAGGCCATCGGGTGTAACTGCTGCCATCGCCTCCGCAACGGCTTGAAACGAGCGCTTGAGGAGATCCACCACTTCGGATTTTGCGACGATCGTTCCTTCCATGGCAACGTTCTTGTGGACGATTGCCACAATACGCGCGACCAGTTCGCCTTCGATTGCCCCATAGAGGTTGGTGACAGCGGGTATCCGCACGCCTGCACGATACAAGAGCAGAAGATTCCCCACTGCGATGTGCACGAGGACGGCCGAGAACGACCGCGCGCCGAGAACGGGGCTCCAACCATAAGATTCCTCGGGGACGGCGCCAGCGAGCGCAAGAAGTTGTGTTTCAGCAATCTCAAGTTCCGCAAGGTACTCCTGCTGAAAACTAGTAATCTGCGGTTGCATGAATTACCTCCCGCAAAACCTGCCGACAGCCTTATAGCACGCCCAACTATCCGCTTCTGTGACAGCACGCACGAGACGTGAGGTGCTCAAACGGCAGGCAAGATGAACGAATCGATGCCGCGACCATCTCTCGGTGGGCGCTAAATCCCCATAGAACTCATTGACCCCGCGAGGGGGTTTTGAGTGCTATCGCCTAGTTTCATCAATTGACCATAGAGTCTCTCCGCAAGGTACTGCCCGACGGTGACTGGTTAGATTAAGCTGTAGGGATTGTGACTAGGCGTTTGATCTTTGTTCTCTGTGTTATGTTTGCGTTTGGCAGTCTGAGCGCGCAGACGCCTGCCTGGCAACCATCACCGGGACACTCGCAAGTGCCGATATGGCCGGGCACCGTGCCGGATGCACAGCCGGTCCCCGGGCCGGAGACGACGAAGATCGATTCCGACTTTTTCGTTGCCGGCAGGCACGTAACCGGAGTGTTCAACGTGACCCAACCGACGATGACGGTGTATGCGCCGAAAGGAAAGAGTACGGGCGCGGCGGTCCTCGTGTTTCCCGGTGGTGGCTTCCAGGGATTGGCCATCGACCTCGAGGGTACCGAGGTTTGCGACTGGCTAACGTCTGCAGGCATTACGTGCGTGCTGCTCAAATATCGCGTGCCGAGCCAGCCTTATGACTGGCACTGCAAGTGCCGCCCCAACACTCTTGCCGAATCGACACTTGCGCTGGAAGATGCGCAGAGAACCATGGGGCTGGTGCGATCTCATGCCGACGAGTGGCATATTGATCCTCACAAGGTTGGAGTGCTGGGGTTTTCTGCGGGCGGCTATCTGGTGGCAGAGATCAGCACACATTTTGATCACCGCCGGTACGCACCTGTCGATGCCACAGACCGGGAAAGCTGCCGGCCAGATTTTGCAGTCGCAATTTATCCCGGGCATCTGTGGACGGGAGACAAGTTTGAGTTGAATCCGTACGTTCACGTCACGCGCGAGACCCCGCCCACATTTCTGTTGCAGGCCGAGGATGACCACGTAGATGGCGTAGACCAGGCGCTCGTGTACTACATTGGTTTGAAAAAGGCTGGCGTTCCCGTGGAGATGCATCTGTATGCGCATGGTGGGCATGCGTTTGGACTGCGGCGCACGAAGATTCCGATCACAGGATGGCCTCAGTTGGTGGAGACATGGCTGGGGACGATCGGGATGATCCCGGAGTGATTAGTACTCCGCTTTGCCGAAAGGGTCAACGTCGGTAGTTGGCGTACACTCACTGACTGTTCGTCGCGATGCCCACTCCCCAATCTCCTCCTCTTGTTTGCCACGAATTGCATCGAGGATTGTACTATTCGCATCAGAAAACCATCCACCCGATTCGTGGAGTATCCGATGCCCGAACATAGCTCGATTCCACCGCGCGTTAACGGTGTTCTAGAAACGTCGCTATACGTTCAAAGCGCGGCGCGTTCGGCCGAGTTCTACCACCGTGTTTTCGGCTTTGAGCCGCTGGAAGCTGACGAACCGCCCAACGATGAAACGCGCTTATGGCCGATGCGTGCGGGTGACAGAAGTGTGCTGTTGCTGTTCAAGCGGGGAGTCACGCCCGACACTGACGCTGTCGGCGCGATCCACATTGCTTTTGGGATAGCACGTTCTGATTTGACGAGATGGGAACACTGGCTGGCAGAACAGGGTATCTCGATTGAGCTACGGAAGACGTGGAAATATGGGGGCGAGGCACTTTACTTCCGCGATCCAGATGGCCATCTGCTTGAGGTCGTGACGCCGGGCGTATGGAGTATCTATTGACGCCACCCCAGGAATGAACGCCAGCAAGTCCCGAGTTGGCGAAAAATCCCCATAGCGCTCATTGACCGGGGGCCTCCCCTGTTCCGGGGTCAAAACGTGTAATCGCCTGATTGCGAGAGTTACTGCCGGTCAGCTCGCGAGATCCGCTCGGAAATGCGAAAGCCTTTCGGGTCGGGGCGAGAGCCTTTGAGAAGGGTATCTCCCACTTGTGCCATTTGACCGGTAGTTTGCAGCCGAACGACACAAATGGGAGTCCTCTTTGCACTACCGAATTAGTCGTCACAGTGTATGGGACGCAGGTTGTGCTTATATACAGTCCTTCCTACTGCGCTTCCCAAGCGCTCGGCCGCGACCTGATCGGTTCGGAAATGTATCCCGCCGTATACACGCGCGTCAGAGATGTCATCGGTAATCTGCTTAAACGAGGTGTATTTCAGGACGATGGTGGGCACCGCAGGATTGGTCAACGTGATCGAAAATCCATCCTCGCCGTAAATGCGTCTCATTACCGCCGCCGCGCTGTTGCCCGCACTGCCGTGGTTTGAGGGATAGCTTGGGAA